>Ga0115565_10002048_pt1 | contig 15908 bp, 18 predicted proteins | sample COGITO_mtgs_1105_FD_87199 | JGI IMG/M metagenome (GOLD analysis project Ga0115565, IMG submission 87199) | Pelagic marine microbial communities from North Sea - COGITO_mtgs_110530 | ecosystem: Environmental > Aquatic > Marine > Epipelagic | place: Germany:Helgoland, sampling site Kabeltonne... | reverse complement strand
TAGATAATTTCGATGATCTTACCTCAGGTATCAGTGACACAGGCAAAGGTGTTGTTTCTGCAAGAATTAATCTAGAACAAACCTTCGCGGCCTTATTAGCGTCTAAAGCCAGCATTTACCAACTTAGAGTAATTGATGTGCGAGAGGAGAGGGCTGGAAATGAGTTAATAAGAGTCGAACGCAAAGGCGGCGTGGTGTATGTCACTCCTGAGTCATCCCTGCAAAATAAATTTAACCGTGACTATTATGCGCCTAGTTCAAACTTAGCAATGGGCGACGTGTATGTGTCCGAACTAAGTTTGAATAAAGAGTTAGGGCAGATTGATTTTCCATATCGGCCCACTTTGCGATTTTCAGTCGCCTTATTTAATCAACAACAAGCCCGTATCGGCTTTATTATTGCGAACGTCGATATGACGATATTCTTAGAAGAGATATCTAAACTAAGAGCGCCCTATGGACTCTTTATGTTGCGAGAAGCAAATGATTTGTTTAGTTACCATTATCAAACTTCTCTGCATTACGGTAAAGATCTAAATCCTATTGGTACCTACACCAATGCCTATAAAAGTGAGGACATGTTGGGCGGCAAGTTGACTGCTTTGACCGAGTTATTTGGCGCAAAAAGAACGCTAATTGATTATTCCTTCGAATTTGTCACTGCGTCGGGTAATGTGATGACGATTCACTTGCTAACCAAAAATGAACTAATAGAAATAAGAATGAATGATCGTAGACAGACATTCTATGGACTGTTGATAATCACATTAGTGGTATTTGTTCTTATCGTGGCAAGCGTATACCGCAGTTTTACAAAAGACAGAGCGCTGAGCGATGCTGAAAGCTCCAGTAGAATCAAAAGTGATTTTATATCAAGTGTGAGTCATGAAATGCGCACACCTTTGAACGGTATCGTAGGTGCATTAACCTTATTAGAGGAACAACCTCAAAGTGCTGATGCTAAAAAATATCTAGCAATAGCGATTACTAGCTCAAACATCCTGCGTACCCTTATCAATGATATTTTGGACCTGTCAAAGATTGAAGCTGATAAATTAGAGTTGTTACCGACTCGCTTTGACCCTGTTGGGTTGGTAAAAAATATTATGAATATAATGTCGGTAACGCGGCATGCAAAACACATTCGCTTGCGGTTGGATACAACGCAGCTTAATTTTGTGGTCGTATATGCGGATAACAATCGCATCACGCAAGTACTTAATAACCTGATCAGTAATGCTTTAAAATTTACAGAACAAGGCCGGGTAGACGTCAGTATTATCTCCGAAGAAATAACGCCTAATCAGGGGTATCTGCATATCAAAGTGACGGATACGGGTATTGGTATTAGTAAAGAAAACCAAAAGAAATTGTTTCAATCATTTTCGCAAATTAGTAACAAGGCAAGCACCAAAATAAGAGGGTCAGGGTTAGGTTTGATTATTTCTCAAAAGCTGTGTGAGATGATGGGCGGTGATATCCATATGGAATCCAAACTTGGCGTAGGCACCACGGTAAAATGTTCAATCCTAGTCGAAGGGTGGCTGCCCCAAAGTAACCAAGAGAAAAAAACAATCTACGAATTTCCAGAACAGGAGGTCGTTGTTCCTGATGAGTCAACTATCCTTGATAAAACGAATCCAAAAATGAAGGCTCAGCAATGGCCTCATTTGGTCGGCAAGCATGTCTTGATTGTGGATGACAACGAAATTAATGTAGAAATTGCACGCAGCCTACTCAGTGATATGCCGGTTGATTTTTGTACCGCTCATGACGGTGAGGTTGCGTTAGAGGTTCTTAGAAAAATAGGCGAGCAAGGCGATACAAATGTCTGCGTACTGATGGACTGCTTTATGCCGAATATGGATGGTTATGAAGCTACGCAAGCCATTCGTGATGGCGCATGTGGCGAACATATGAAAAACGTGGCTATCGTGGCGATGACCGCTAACGCCATGAAAGGTGACAAACAAAAATGCTTAGACGCAGGCATGAATGATTATTTAACAAAGCCCTTCTCAAAACAGGTGTTGATTAATATGGTCAACAAACACTTATCTAAGGTTATTACAAAATAAGCGACAGCGATTTTTGCTTTATGGCTTATTTGCGCTATCATTCCGTGCGTTTATCATCTATTAAGCTCATATTACTTTATGCATTCAAAGCTTTTTGTTATCAACCTGTCCTCGTCAAAGGACCGCCTAGACTGCTGCAACGCAGAGTTTTTAAAGGCTGGGCTGGGCTTTGAAAGAATCGAAGCGATAGACGGTAGTCGTCTCAGTAGCGACAAGGTCGATGACGTTTATCAATGGCAAAAATCAGACTACTATAAAGAACTCTCAACAGGCGAGATCGCATGCTATTTGAGCCATCGCAAGGTATGGCAAAAAATATTAGATGATAATTTAGACTTTGCGATTGTGTGTGAAGACGATATAAGCGTCAGTCGAACAACTGCCAGTGCGATAGAGGCCATCGCATCTATTTCGCAAGCGTGGGATTGTGTCAAACTGGCAGAGTTTCCTATCAAGCGTGAAGTCTTGCATTCGAGTGAACTGACAGGTCATACATCGGCATTTCAATTAGTCACCTATGGCAAGGTGCCAAATCGCACATGTGCTCAAGCCATCAGTCGCCAAGGAGCTGAAAAGTTACTGCGCTATTCTGAACAGATTTTACGTCCTGTGGACGTCGATATGCAGTATTGGTGGGAAAAAAATCTCAATATCTTTGGTCTTCAGCCCTACCCAATTAAAGTGAATATAGGCCAAAAAAGCACCATTGATGTTGATGGTAGTCGTAAAACATCAAAACGCAGTGTTTGGCGACAAATTATGAGCAAATATCATTTCATAAAAAATAATAAGCGTGCATTGCATGCTCGCTTATCACAGTTGAATGGACACTAATTACAATGACAGGTAAAAATTTGTTCGTGTCAGTTATTTTTTCGACCTACAACTCGCCTGATTGGATGCTCAAAACGCTGTGGGGCCTGCATTTTCAGGACTATCAAAACTTTGAAATCATTATTGCGGACGACGGTTCCAGCGAGGAGACTAAGCATGCCATAGATGGGTTTGTTAGAGCAACCGGTCGACGTATAAAGCATGTTTGGCAAGCTGACGATGGCTTTCAAAAAACGCGTATTCTTAACAAGGCATTGGTGGCTAGCGAAGGGGAATACATTGTGTTTACAGATGGCGATTGCATACTGCGAAGTGACTTTTTGGACGTGCATTTGCAGCATGCTCAACGAGGTTATTTTTTATCAGGCGGGTATTTCAAACTGCCATTAAACACGAGCCATGCGATTCAAAGAGAACATATTGAATCTGGAGAAGCCTTTGATGTTGATTGGCTAGTGGCTAACGGACTCAAAAAGTCGCACAAAACAATGAAGTTGACGGTATCTGGCAGTAAGGCTAAGCTCCTTAATGCGCTGACGCCTACCAAGGCCACTTGGAACGGTCACAACGTATCTGGGTGGCGAGACGACATCTTTGCTGCTAATGGATTCGATGAGCGTATGCAGTATGGTGGCGAAGATCGTGAACTGGGAGAGCGTTTGTTTAACAAGGGCATCAGGTCAAAACAAATTCGTTATTCAGCCATTTGTGTTCACTTAGATCACGCTAGAGGCTATGTAAAACAAGAAATGAAAGACAAAAATAAGGCCATAAGAGCAGCAACCAAACGCGATAAAAGCACGAGAACTGCGTTTGGAATCGAAAAAGTTAGCGTTTAATTCGATATTTTTGTTGAATTAAAACACTGTTTCCTGTATAAAATGCGCCCTCATTATTAAAGACGTTTAACAGCAAAAATTGTTTGCTTGGCTTAGACGGCGAACAGTTGTTGTGGAGACAATAAGATGGCTAAAGTATGTATAGTAACCGGTAAGCGTCCTGCAGTTGGTAACAACCGCTCTCACGCAAGAAACGCGACTCGTCGTCGTTTTCTACCAAATCTTCAATCTCACCGTTTTTGGGTAGAGACTGAAAACCGTTTCGTAAAACTACGTCTATCTACTAAAGGTATGCGTATTATTGATAAAAATGGCATCGATACAGTGTTAGCTGATATCCGTGCTCGTGGCGAAAAAGTTTAAGGAATTCGTATGAGAGATAAAATCAAATTAGTTTCATCTGCGGGTACGGGTTTTTACTACACCACAGACAAAAACAAGCGTAATATGCCTGGCAAGATGGAGATCAAAAAGTATGATCCTAAAGTCCGCCAGCACGTGATGTTCAAGGAAGCAAAAATCAAGTAAGACGTTTATGTCTTAGACTTGTTTTGTCTCCAAAAAGACCCAGCCCATGCTGGGTTTTTTGCATTTGTTTGATTGATAGGGTTTGATTGCTTACTCGTCGCTAATTTTTGTTGGTGATTAGATTGACAACCACGATCACAGCAGTAGGATACAGCTTACTTCTTAATCTTCTGCAATGCTTGGATTTGTATGGTGCGCCTTTCAAAAAAAGGATGGAATAATGTTTTAATATTTACCATGCTGATCATGATCACCGTGTTAAATATGGATAAGTTTTCGGGAACAAGCGAATCGGGCACGCAATCTATTTTGCAAGATGGAGAAATCGTTTTGTCTATGCAGGTAGACCAAAACGTGATTGAACGCGTGGGTCGCTCTTGGCGAATATCAGACCAAAGCCCAGCCTATGCAGACAATATATCTGCTGAACGTTTGGCAGTGTTAGTCAATAACTGGGAGCGAGCTGTCGTGGATACTGTCGTCTCAAACGCTAATGGTATGGCTGTCGATAATGACATATTCAAACAAGCAAATCATGTTGTCGTAATCTGGGTTGCAGGTCAAACCGATGGTCAAGTCTATCCCATCGCTCGACGCGGAGACGATGTGTATATTGGTGTAAACAACCAAGTCATGTTGCTTAAATTTCCTAAGCTTTCTCAACTTGTATCTTGGTAAACCATGCCTGAATTACCCGAAGTAGAAGTGACTAAATTGGGCATCTCGCCTTTTTTAACAGGTCAAACCATCAATGCGGTATTGGTGCATCAGCCACAGCTGCGCTGGTTGGTGCCTAGCGAGGTCCAATTGACCGTTGGTCAGGCGATTCAATCAGTCACCAGAAGAGCTAAGTATTTATTCATTAACACTTCTGTGGGTTCCTTAGTGATGCATCTAGGTATGTCTGGCAAGATGCGAGTGGTGGACGCTGAACTACCTCGTAAAAAGCACGATCATATCGAAGTCGTGTTGGCATCGGGCAAAAAGCTGGTGCTGAATGACGCACGACGATTTGGCAGTTGTTTGTGGCAAGATCCCTCGGCGCCGCCACTAAAATTGTTGCAGTCTTTAGGTCCCGAGCCTTTGACTGAGGATTTTTCGGATAAAATATTATTTGAAAAATCACGCGGCAAAGCATCCCCAGTAAAAAGTTTTATCATGGATAACAGTGTGGTGGTTGGGGTTGGTAATATCTATGCCAACGAATCACTTTTCAAATCAGGCATCGATCCGCGTCGACAAGCAGGAAAAGTAAGCCTGAAGCGCTACCAAGCGTTGACTAAAAATATCAAGATAATCTTGGCCAAAGCAATTGAGCAAGGTGGCACTACCCTAAAAGATTTTGCCCAGGCGGATGGAAATCCGGGCTACTTTGCTCAGCATTTGTGTGTATATGGTCGCGCAGGCCAAGCGTGTGATATTTGTCAGTCACCGATAAAATCAAAAGTTATTGGCCAACGCAATACGTTTTTTTGTATCACGTGCCAGCGTTAAAACAACGACTACTTACCGTGAAAGCGTTGGTTAAGTGCCTTTAGCACGACAGGATGGCAAAACTCACTAACGTCGCCATGGTGCAAAGCCACTTCTTTAACGATGGTTGATGAAATAAACGAATTCGCCTCAGAAGGGGTCAAAAACACACTTTCTAAGTCTTTGTTTAATCGCCTATTCATGTTGGCTAGTTGAAATTCATATTCAAAATCTGACACCGCTCTAAGGCCACGCACCAAGATTTTGGCGCCTTCATTTTTAGCCAGTTCAGCCAGTAAGCCTGTAAAACCGATGACCTGGACATTGGGCAGGTGCTTGGTGACCTCTTTGATCATCACAACGCGCTCTTCAAGCGTAAACAAAGGTTGCTTGTTTGGGTTAAAGGCGATGGCGACGACGACAGAATGGAACATGTTCGCAGCTCTTTCGATTAGGTCTGCATGACCGTTAGTGATGGGATCGAACGTACCGGGATAAATAGCTTTAATTTGTGTCATTAGTCACTCGTCTCACTAAGTTTACAGTCTATGATTGTACATCAAGGGGCGTAGACACTAACCGAAGACGTACGAATATTGCAATTAAAACTACGCAATCTCGGCTTATATGCACTATCACTTCGCTGAATTGTTATTTATGTGAGACGCAATAAGACAGGGACCAAATCAATCTGACCTTATCTATACCGTCTCAACGATCTAAGGACGGGTGCTTAATGTCAGGGTTTTGTGCTCATAAGCATCGAGAAACAAGGCCCACTGCTCAAGGTTGAAGTGATAGCTAGCACACTTCTTTTGCTGTTTTTCTAATGATCGCCTAAACCGTGCAAGGTTACTACTTTTCCACCGCTCTCCACGTTTTACCGAGCAGGCATCAAAATCTAATAGGGCAACTTTTTCACCTGGAAGCACCAAAATGTTTTTAACATTTAAGTCGTCGTGACAGGCACGTTTGCTATGCAGTTTTGCTACTTCGTGCGCAATGGCAATCCAAACCTTGTCGCTGACAGTGTGTGTTTGTAATAGTTGATGCAGCTCTTCGCCGCCCTGGATTGCACGAGTGATAATATCAGCCCGATAAGCCATTCCAAGAATAGTAATTTTGGCTGCGATAGGCTTTGGCACCGACACACCTGCGTTATATAAATAGGTCAGCAACTTTAGTTCTTGATAGGCGCGGGTATTTTGTATACCTGCAAAAACAAATTTGTCTTTGACTAGTTTTGCGACAAGCCCACCGCGATAATAGTGCCGCAACACCGACATAACATTATTTAAATTAAAAAAATATACCGTGCCACGCCCCTGCGCGGTTCTGACAATGAGTGATTGGGCTGTTAGAAACTCGGGATCGAAATATTCTCGCAACTGATGCACATTTGCCTTTACCTCACCGTCTTCGCTATCTTCAAAATCTGGCAATAGCAAAAACACTTGTTGCTTTGCTCCTAGGGCAGATACTTTTTGAACATCGATTAACATTAAGGACTTAAATACTCTCTAAAAACCTTTATTATTAAGGTAACATATCAAACTTAGCATCTTTCAGCCATTGGATTTGTAGTGGACCAGTCTTTTCAACTTTGCATATTGCGTTTGTCTGCCATCGGCGATGTATGTCACGCCGCTGCGATGGTTAATCGTTTGGTAAGCATGCGTCCGCAGATCAAAATCACATGGATTATTGGTAAGATTGAATACCAATTGCTCAAAGGTATGGCGAACGTTGAGTTTATTGTTTACGACAAAAAGGGCGGTAATGAGTCAAATAGAAGCTTGCTAACATCGTTAAACGGTCGCGTGTTTGACGCTTTGTTCATTATGCAAGTCGCCCTGCGCGCTAATCTTTTATCACGCAAAATCAACGCAAAACGCCGTATCGGATTTGACTGGGCTAGAAGTAAAGAAGGACATTGGTTATTTGCTGACGAACGCATTGCGGCCAAGCAACATGCGCATGTATTAGATGGCTTTATGGGATTTGCAGATGTGCTGTTAAACGAACAAAACAGCGAAATAAAGGGCCAAAACGCTTATCATCCACAATGGAATATTCCGATAGAATCGCAAGATCGCGACTGGGCTTACCAACAAACTAATCCGCTAGGTCAATACATTGTGATCAGTCCAGCCGCGTCAAAAGCTGAACGTAATTGGAGTGCCAAAGGATATGCAGCCGTCGCTCAACACTGCGCTTCATTGGGATACAAAGTTGTACTGTGTGGTGGTCCGGGGCCGCTCGACCAACAAATGGCGGAACAAATTATGGCCCTTACCGACACCATTACGCTTAATCTGGTTGGTAAAACTAATTTGAAACAGATGTTAGCCGTGCTTACTGACGCTCAGTTAGTCATTGCGCCCGATACTGGGCCAGCACATATGGCAACGACCGTTTCAACCCCTGTGATTGGTTTGTATGCACACAGTAACCCGCTGCGCACCGGGCCATACATGAGTTTGGCGCGAACTGTTTCGGTATATGCCGCATGTATCGAGCACCAAAAAGGTAAATCATGGCAACAACTAACTTGGGGCACTAGAGCAAAAGGTGCAGGTCTGATGTCATTGATAAAAGAACAAGATGTTATCGAACAAATTGACCAAGTCTTAGTCGCGTTGTAGCGACGCCGCTGGGCGTTTGTTTTGTTGTACACATTGACTGTTAAGTATTTTATACACCTACTGTATCAAGCGCTAATACTCGGCTACACTAATGGCATAATTTTCCCAAGTAAGAGACCAGCGAATGTCTAAAGGATTTATTACTCACTTGCAGCAACAAATAGAAACCGCCAAACAAGACGGTTTGTACAAAACAGAACGCGTTATTACCTCACAGCAAAGTGCTGATATTACCGTCACCAATGATGAACACGTGATTAACTTTTGTGCCAACAACTATTTGGGGCTTGCCAACCACCCTGACCTAATTGCAGCGGCCAAGCAAGGCCTAGATAGCCATGGTTTTGGTGTTGCATCTGTCCGCTTTATCTGTGGCACACAAGACATACACAAGCAATTAGAAAGTAAAATAAGTGATTTTTTAGGTACCGAAGATACTATTTTATATCCGTCATGTTTTTACGCTAATGGTGGTTTGTTCGAAACCGTTTTAGACGCACAAGACGCGGTAATTTCAGACAGTCTCAACCATGCCAGTATCATAGACGGGGTACGTTTGAGTAAGGCAAAACGATATCGCTACGACAGCAACAATATGCAAGCGTTAGAAGAACAGTTAATCAAAACCACTGAAGATGGCGCTCGTTACAAACTTATTGCGACTGACGGCGTGTTCTCAATGGACGGTGTGATTGCCAATCTCAAGGGAATTTGTGATTTAGCGGAAAAATATGATGCGATGGTAATGGTAGACGATTGTCACGCGACGGGTTTTGTTGGCGAAAATGGTCGCGGCAGTCATGAATATTGTGACGTTATGGGTCGCGTTGATATTCTAACCGGCACGCTGGGTAAGGCTTTAGGTGGAGCGTCTGGTGGTTATACTTCGGGTAAAAAAGAAGTCGTAGAATGGTTGCGTCAGCGCTCTCGTCCTTACCTTTTTTCTAACTCTGTCGCGCCGCCGATTGTAGCGGCTTCTTTAAAAGCGTTTGATATGCTCAAAGATGGCGCGGACTTACGCAAGGCACTGATCCGCAATTCTAAGCATTTTAGTGCGCGTATGATGGAAGCAGGTTTTACCTTATCGGGTAAAGACCATGCAATCATTCCTGTCATGTTGGGTGATGCAAAATTAGCCTCCGTGATGGCAGAAAAAATGTTAGAAAAGGGGATATATGTGGTGGGCTTTTCGTTTCCGGTAGTGCCTAAAGGCAAAGCCAGAATTCGTACACAAATGTCTGCTGCACACTCTATTGAACACATTGATAAAGCCGTTGATGCGTTTATTGAAGTCGGCAAAGAACTGGGCGTCATTTAGGCCAATTTGGAGAATCCCGTGGGCGAAAAGTTAGATATCAAAAACACAATGAAATCATTGTCTAAACTAAAGCGTGAGCCAGGTATTTGGATGGTCGACAGTCCAGTGCCAGAGATGGGACACAATGATCTATTAATCAAAATTCGTAAGACCGCGATATGCGGTACAGATATGCATATTTTTAATTGGGATGAATGGTCTCAACAGACTATTCCCGTGCCGATGGTCGTTGGTCATGAATACGTAGGTGAAGTGATTGGAATCGGTCAAGAAGTTGCCGGTTTTGCGATCGGCGATCGCGTTTCAGGCGAAGGTCATATTACCTGTGGGCATTGCCGAAACTGCCGTGCAGGAAGACGTCACCTTTGCCGCAATACCACTGGAGTAGGGGTAAACAGGCAAGGTTCATTTGCTGAATATTTAGTAATACCAGCTTTTAATGCATTCAAAATTCCAGCCAATATTCCAGATGACATGGCGGCGATATTTGATCCTTTTGGTAATGCGGTTCACACAGCCCTATCGTTTGACTTGGTTGGCGAAGATGTTTTGATCACCGGTGCTGGACCGATCGGCATTATGGCGGCGGCAGTCGCCAAACATGTAGGCGCGCGTTATGTAGTAATCACCGACATCAATGACTATCGCTTGGATTTGGCGCGCAAAATGGGTGTTACTCGGGCGGTTAATATCGCTTCTGAAGACCTCAAAGATGTCATGAATGACCTTGGCATGACCGAAGGTTTTGACGTAGGCTTAGAAATGTCTGGGGTTCCCAGTGCGTTTAGAGATATGCTCGAGAAGATGAATCATGGTGGTAAGGTCGCGATGTTAGGTATTCCGCCACAAAGCGTCGCAATCAATTGGAATCACGTTATTTTCAAAGGGTTAACGGTCAAGGGTGTATATGGCCGTGAAATGTTTGAAACGTGGTACAAAATGGTAAGCTTACTGCAAAGCGGACTCGACCTAAGTCCGATTATTACGCATCAATATAGCATCGACGAATACGAACAAGGCTTCGCGACAATGGGCTCTGGGCAATCAGGCAAAGTGTTGCTGGATTGGCAGCCTTAATTAAATAAAGAGGATTTTATGGAGCAATTTGCACACATATCGGCCCAAGATACAAAAAAACGATTAGATGATAACAGCGTTAAGATGGTTGATATTAGGGATGAAGATTCTTTTACTAAGGGCCGCATCCCAGGCTCGGTGCATCTTACCAATGTCAGTCTTCAACAGTTTATTGAAGAAAACGACTTCGATACGCCCGTAGTCGTCTGTTGTTACCACGGTATTAGTTCACAGCAAGCTGCTCAATATATTGTGCAGCAAGGCTTTGCTGAAGTTTACAGCATGGATGGAGGCTTTGAGGCTTGGCGCGGTGTATATGATTTTGAATCAGGCGAGATTTAGCGCTGGTGACTATTTCCCTTATTGCTTTTTCTGAGTCCAAACCCGCTTATTTGATTGTTGCTTATCTTAATTCGCAGCAGATTGAGGCCAAGGTAGTTTTTGCTGACAATGTGAACGCTTCACAATCGAGTGAGTACGTCAGCAATGATACAATACATCAAAATGAAGCGGCGCAAACCAAAGCCGTAGGCTATCAAGTTACTATTGATGATCAGGCCGATATTGCTACAGCAACGCAGATAATTGATGATTTTTTAAAACAGCCCAATCAAGCTAAATTTCAAGATTCTGCATGGGAACAGGGCGTGATAAGCACCCGTAACAGCTACGCAGATGGAGGACCTTCGGGATGGGTCAAAAGTCTGTATGAATTTAAACAAACACCATTTACGTTTCTAGTATTACTTGGCTGCTGTTTGGTCTTTGTGCTGAGTTTTTTAGGCTATTTCCCCGTTGTAGGCCGTATCTTAGAAATTCGTTCATTGCCTGAATTGATGCAGACACACGAGTGGTGGCGCTTGATCGGCCCTAATTTCATTCATTTCTCGTTTATGCACATTGCTTTTAATTTGGTATGGTGGTGGATGCTTGGCCGTCAGCTCGAATTATCCTTTGGCAGCAGTGCGCTGATATTTTTCTTCGTTATCGCCAGCCTGTTTTCAAATATTGCCCAGTTGGTTGTATCAGGCCCGAATTTTGGTGGCTTATCAGGAATTGTATACGCCCTTGTAGGGTTCGTTTGGTGGATCGGTTGGTTGCGACCAGCATGGCTAATATCATTGCCCAAAAACATCATTTACTTTTTATTAGCGTGGTTAGCCTTGGGCTATTTTGATTTGCTGTGGGTCAATATGGCCAACGAGGCACACACCTTTGGACTAATATCGGGCTGCCTGATGGCCTTGATTATTCATGTAGGCTCTCCAAAGCAGCCCAAAGCATAACGGTTATTTTTTGTGCCGAGCGTCTATTGGCTCATTGCATTTAAATATATTTTGATGGGGCTGCTCCGGCGTATGCTTTGCTTGCCCTTTAGAATATTGATTGTTCCATAGATCTTTGAGCGCTGGTTTTTTGCCTTCTGCTGCCCATTTAGCTTCTGCTTCTCGCTGTTTTTGGTAGTTTCCTTGGCGCTGCTTATCCCAGTTCTGTACTTCTTGCATAAACGCGGGGTCTTCATTCAGATCATGGATTTCTAACTCCATTTCCTGCAATAGAGCAATCGGATAAGGCACTATTCGACATATAGGCTCACCTGCCTTGAACGTCACATCTTGATTAGCGGCGGTAAAGCGCCAATTCATAGTAAATGGAAACGGCAGCCAGTCGGTTCTGATAAATGCATCCAAAGGCGTTATTGCGCTCTTGTCTTGGTTGGCTGGGCCGGTAACAAGCAAGCCATACTCGGGCGGTGTTCTAAATAAAAACGGGATATACCATGTCACCGTACCTGAACCAAAATGAGGTTGTGGTGCAAACGGGTCGGGGCGTGAAGGCCGAATATTGAGTTGATCGCCTTGTTCTTTGCCCGTCCAACTCATGTCGACGTCGACAGGATTAAGAATTTCCCAACCCATGCTATTCGCTGCCGTTAGGGGAATACATCGATAGGCATAGCGCGCGGGTGTATCGTCCATCCAGTCACGAGTGACTTTACAAGGGCGAATACACTGTGTGACATCCTTGGTTACACCTGGAATCACATACGCATACGTTTTATTCGCAGGGATGGCTTGTACACTAGTTACATTGGGAGTGGTTGTCATAAAAAAAGCAAGCTAAGGGATCATGCCTAAAGCTTGCCATATTCTTCGGCTTTAGTAAAAGCCAGTGTGTTTCGTGCTGTGGTTTGCAGCGAGGTGATTAACCGCCTTGGCGCAAAAACTTGGTAAAAATAATATTCTTCATTATTTCGTCGCCTGTTTCGCGTTTCATAATGTCTTTAAAGCTCTGCAACAGGGTTCTGCGGATTTCTTCTCTGCCCGTCAAAGATTTTATTTTATCAGCGGGCTGTCTGCCTATTACTTCAATAGCCGTTGCGCGCAATAAGGGCATATGATGTTCGATGTCGGGAATCTTGGTTGGGTCGTCAATCATCATTTCAATCGTGACGCGCACATAGCCAAGTTTTTTTGAATTATCTCCCGCGTAGTTCGTAATGATGTCAGGTTCAATGCCAATATAAGCAAATGTAGGAAGTGATGATGCACGACCTTCTTGCGCATGAGCTATGCCAGATACACTGAGGATTGCGAGCATACATAGCAACGCCAATCGATGTGTCTTATTTTTGTACATTATAAAAGCCTCTGTGATCGTTTATCTCGGGTGCGGTTTTAATTGTTGCTGTGATAGACTACTTTATATCGGTTTTAAACAGAATATCTGAATCATTTGTCACAATTATATTCCTTTCCAATTGGCTTGAACGCCTCATGGCATCATCGAATAGGCGATAAGCAACCTACTCCAAACGTCCATGATTGGCTCTTCAATACCGGTTCGTTAACTGAAAAATTACAAGCGTTGGCGACCAACTTCTCGGTAGAATTAATTGGCCAACAGCCTGTGTCTCCACAAACGGGTGTTGCGCTGTATATTGACGAAATATCCGCACTGCCTGACTGTCAATCATTTGCGTGGCAAGTCAGGGAGGTGGTGTTATATGGTGACGGCAAGCCATGGGTATTTGCGCGTTCTATTTTGCCCGATAACTTGTGTAATACCGCATGGTCGACGTTGGGTAATCAGCCTTTGGGACAACGCATTTTTAACGACAACAGTTTTGTGCGCAGTGATTTTGTGATCAGCCAACTTAATTATAATCCGATAAACCCGGCGAGCGATGCACAGACCCTGTGGGCGCGCCGTTCTATGTTTTCGATCCAGCAATATAATCTTTTGGTGGCCGAGGTGTTTTTGCCAGACTGCCCTTGTTACCAAGGGTTAGCCTAAAGTGATGTTTATATGCAGTTAAAATGGTCAAATAAAGCCGCTTATTGGCGTTTAGCACGGGCTGACAAACCTATTGGAATTTACCTATTGCTATGGCCTACAATTTGGGCGCTGCTGTTGGCATCAAATGGTTATCCAGCTTGGGACATTACTTTGGTATTTATTCTGGGTGTTATCGTGATGCGAAGCGCAGGATGTGTGATCAATGACTATGCCGACCGCAACATCGACGGCAAGGTAGCACGCACCCTCAATCGTCCTTTGGTTTCGGGTGATGTTACTGCAAGAGAAGCCCTTGAGTTATTTGCGTTACTTATCTTAATCGCATTTGTATTGGTATTGTTTTTAAACTGGCAAACAGTAGCGCTATCGTTTGTTGCTTTGCTGCTTGCCAGTGCCTATCCCTTTATGAAGCGCTACACCCATCTGCCTCAAGTTGTCTTAGGCGCCGCTTTTAGTTGGTCAATACCGATGGCGTTTATGGCGACTCAAAGCAACCTTCCGGCATGGATTTGGCTTGTTTATGCGGCAAACCTCGCGTGGACAGTCGCTTACGATACACAATATGCAATTGTTGATCGAGACGACGATATAGACGTCGGTGTCAAATCGACAGCGATTTTGTTTGGCCGTTATGATTTGTTAATAATAGCGATATTGCAAGCCACCACCATCTTTTTGTTGATTGAGGTGGGAAGGCTACTGCAATTAAATATGTTCTTCTACGGCGGTCTGACAGGCGCCTTTTTACTCTTTTGCAAACAAGCTTGGAACACCAGAAAACGTGAACCTCAAGCTTGCTTCAAAGCATTTTTACAAAACCACCAAGTTGGAATGATGATCGCAATCGGCGTTGCCACCGCATATTGGACCGAAGTGTAAAATGAACGTTGACTAATAATCAAAGCTGACAATGCCGCAAGCGGTTCTGGCTTATTCTTCAGATGCCGACTCGTTTTCTAACGCCGAAATTCTTGCTTCTAAGGCTTCTAGTTTTTCACGCGTTCTAATGAGGACTTGGCTTTGAACATCAAATTCTTCACGTGTGACAAAATCAAGTTTGGATAGTTGAGCTTGCAAACCTTGCTTTACTTTACCCTCGACCTCATCCGCCATCGACTTTAAACCAGGCGGGATAGCGTTCGATATATTCTTTGCAATTTCTTCGAGTTTTTTAGGATCTAGCATTAGTTGTCCTTATCCAGTGTGAATATCGTTGTGAAAATTAGAGTGAACCATGTATCAAATACTTTTGTTAAAACACCACGTATTCAATCTAATTACATTGTAGCGCTTAAATCATAATAAAAAAGCATTCTGTGTGTGCCTATTTGTTATAATTTGTGTTCTTTAATACATACATTGGCTTGTTTGAGATTACATGCGATTAAATCCTGCACAACAAGAAGCGGTTGAATACGTGTCCGGGCCCTGTCTAGTGCTTGCAGGGGCGGGCAGTGGAAAAACGCGCGTCATTACACAAAAAATTGCATATTTGGTGCGTGAGTGCGGGTTTAAAGCATCGCAGATAGCGGCTGTTACGTTTACTAATAAAGCCGCAAGAGAGATGAAAGAGCGCGTCGGGCAGACCCTTGGTAAAAAAGAGGCTCGAGGACTCAAAGTAGCGACATTTCATACACTTGGCTTAACCATCATCAAAAAGCATATCACCGTCCTAGGTTACAAGGCTGGCTTTTCATTGTTTGATGATAAAGACACATTTTCGCTACTCAAAGATTTAACTGATGTCGATTATGACGGTGATAAGGATGCGATAAACGCCTTAGCGCGGACGATTTCAAATTGGAAAAATGATTTA
>Ga0115565_10002046_pt1 | contig 15915 bp, 15 predicted proteins | sample COGITO_mtgs_1105_FD_87199 | JGI IMG/M metagenome (GOLD analysis project Ga0115565, IMG submission 87199) | Pelagic marine microbial communities from North Sea - COGITO_mtgs_110530 | ecosystem: Environmental > Aquatic > Marine > Epipelagic | place: Germany:Helgoland, sampling site Kabeltonne... | reverse complement strand
ATTTGCTCCAAAATCTGTTGCAAAATCTACGGCATATTGTAATGTCTCATGCGCATTTGTAGAGGTGCCAATAGGAACTAAGATATTCGTCATACTACTATAATTTGTTATTATGCAAGTTCAATTGATAAGTGCAACATAAATATTTAAAATAGATGGGGCTAGCCCCATCTATTTTAAATATTTATGTTCGTCTTGCATGAAAAATTATAAGCAGCTTAGCCTTGAACAAAGGTGTCAAATTCAGTCATTATATAATGTGGGCTTTAATCAAATACAGATAGCTGTGCAGCTAAGTGTTCATAGAAGTACGATTTGTCGTGAGTTAAAGAGAAATGTTCCAAAGCGCGAGCAAACAGCTGGCATGTATATAGCAGATCATGCACAACGCAAAACAGAAAGCAGGCATAAAGAAAAGCCTAAGGTTATTTACTTAACAGAGCGTCTTAAGACACGCATTGCAGGTCTTATGGGCTATGAGAAATGGAGTCCTGAGCTTATCAGTGCAACCCTTAGAAAGAATCTGGAGCCCTGCGTGAGTCATGAAACGATCTACCGATGGATATGGACTGCTAAGCATAGTAATCATAGAAAGCATCGTAAATACAAGATGCTCTTCAAGGATCTATGTTATTCTGGGCGTAGGCAGAGACGTGGAAACATAAAAGACAATCGTGGAGCTATAACTGGAGGAGTCGGAATGAAGAACGGCCAGATATAGTAAAAGAAAGAACTAGAATAGGTGATATTGAAGTAGATCTAATGTTGGCTAAAAATCATAAATCAGCCTTATTGGTTATAACTGATAGAGCAACCTTGGTAACAATGATAGAGAAACTTAAAACTAAAAATGCGGATGAAGTTTATACAAAGATGAAGCGTAGACTAACCAACTTTAGCGCATCATGGATAAAAACAATCACTTTTGATAACGGAAAAGAGTTCGCATATCATCATAAAATAGCGCATGACCTAAATGTTAAAACTTATTTCACAAGACCTTACACCTCTCAAGATAAAGGAACTGTGGAAAATAGAATAGGTGTCATAAGAAGATTTCTTCCTAAGAAAACAGAATAAAAGAAATAGAAAGATTACTAAATGACAGACTTATTAGAAAATTTAACTACAATAACCCAATTGAAGTACTAAAAGATACCTGTGTTGGACTTGTGGGTTGAACATGGCTTAATATCATCCAAACAAAAAGAAAAACACACGAACTTTGAAAGCGAAAGAGGTTTTTCACTTTAAAAATTTGAGTAAAATATTACCAGATTATAACTTAGCGCGATGCCTGCCGCTAAAGCTCATTTTAAAAATAGATTTAATAAGAGAGTGTAAACTTTTTCTTTTTATGAGTTGATTGGGTCCGAGTGTCTAATTTTTTGCTCCCAGTCCCAAGCAGATTTCATAGCATCATCCAAAGATGTTTCTGCTTTCCAACCTAATATTTTGTTCGCCATTGTAGTGTCTGCATATGCCATTGTTACATCTCCTGGTCGTCTATCCACAATTTTATAATTTAATTTATTTCCTGAAACACGTTCGTAACTTTCTATTACCTCCAAAACAGAACTTCCCGTACCCGTACCTAAATTAAATACTTCAAAATTAGTGTCATTTTCTTTCTCTAACAATCTCTTAAGGGCTATGACATGAGCTTTCGCTAAATCCTCTACATGTATATAATCTCGTATGCATGTACCATCTGGCGTATTGTAGTCGCCTCCAAAAACACTCAATTCTTCTCTAAGTCCAACCCCTGTTTGCGTTATAAAAGGCACTAAATTTTGAGGTACACCTAGAGGTAGTTCTCCAATTTCAGTTGAAGGATGCGCACCCATGGGATTAAAATAACGAAGTGCAATTGCGTTCAAATCATTGTGAACATTACAAACATCCTTAATTATTTCTTCACCAACTTGTTTCGTATTCCCGTAAGGAGATTCTGCTGGTACTACTGGAGAGTTCTCTGTAATTGGCACAATATCAGCCTGACCATATACGGTACACGAGGAGCTAAAAATAAAATTAGAATTGCCGTTTTTAGATAGATGTTGTAATAAATAAACAAGACTGTGAAGATTGTTTTCATAGTACGCCAAAGGATTTGCAACACTTTCACCTACTGCCTTATAAGCAGCGAAATGTATTACTCCTTTGATATCCGAGTGCTTCTGAAAAAAGGAGTTAACCTCAGTTTTATTCCGCAGATCTAAATTTTCAAAAATGGCTTTTTTGCTCGTAATTCTTTCGATTCCGTCTAAAACATCTTCCGATGAGTTACATAAATTATCTATAATTACAACATCAAAACCTTGTTTTTGTAATTCTACTACTGTATGTGAGCCTATAAATCCTAACCCCCCTGTTACTACTATCTTCATCTTGGTTAATTTAAATATTTTTAGGAATTCTTAATCCTGTGTTTTGTTTGATAACTTGTCTTTCTCCAAAGCAATCTCCAAACTGTCTTCCCAATGGGGAATGGCAATATTAAAATTCTTTTTCAGCTTTGATTTATCCAAAACACTGTAATTAGGTCTTTTTGCTGGTAAAGGATACTCGGAAGACCGTATGGGTTTAAGATCAATCGTGATGCCGGCTTTTTTGAAAATAGCTTTAGTAAAATCATACCAGCTAGCAACACCTTCGTTGCTGTAATGATACACACCGTACTGAGCAGTATCATTTTGTATTAAATGCATTATAAATTTGGAAAGATCTACTGCATAGGTTGGGGAACCAATTTGGTCAAAAACCACTGAAAGCTGTTCTCTATCACGACCAAGTCGAATCATCGATTTCATAAAATTAGCGCCAAATTCAGAATAAAGCCAAGATGTTCGTAGTATGTAGTATTTATTTAAGTATTTTTTTACATTCTCCTCTCCTGTTAGTTTAGACTTGCCATAACTTCCTAAGGGTTCTGTAAGGTCTGTTTCCGTATATGGATAGCTTTGCTTTCCAGAAAACACAAAATCAGTAGAAATATGTATTAAGGTAGTGTTAGCAGTCTTACAAGCAATAGCTAAGTTTTCAACTCCAATTGCATTGATTGCAAGGGCCTGGTTAAAACTCTCCTCAGCTTTATCTACATTTGTATACGCCGCACAATTAATACAATAATCAAAAGAATTTGAAATAATCATCTTACTCACCAAATCCAAATCGGTAATATTTAATTCGGTCGATGTACAATAGGTAAATGCTACTGCCTCTTCATTCTTCTTGGCTATAGACTTTATAGCTGAACCAAGTTGTCCGTTCGCACCGGTTACTAATACTTTTATCATCTAGTAACTTATTAAAATAATGTTGTTTCAGAATGCTTCAAAAATGGAAGCACTTCATCTTTTTCAGATATAATTAACTCGTTAGCTTTTATCTGCCAATCAATTGCAAATTCTGGGTCATCGAAGCGAAATCCTGCTTCCGATTCCTTATTATAGAAGTTATCACACTTATAAAAAAAGGTAGCTGAGTCACTTAAGGTCAAAAATCCATGAGCACAACCTCTAGGCACAAATAACTGTTTACTATTCTCTAAGGAAAGTATCGCTGTATAAACCTTTTTATACGTTGGAGAATCCTTTCTTAAGTCTACAGCTACATCCAAAACCTCTCCTTCCAATACACGCACCAATTTTGCCTGTGCAAATTCGCCCTGTTGGTAATGAAGTCCCCTAAGTACTCCCTTAGTCGATTTAGACTGGTTATCCTGCACAAAATTAATAGTGGTACCCAAAATTTCTTCAAATGTTTGCTGGTTAAAGCTTTCGAAAAAGTAACCTCGTTTATCCTTAAAAACATTGGGTGACAAGATGTAACATCCCTCTATGCTTGTAGTTTCTACTTTCATATCTTAACGTAACTCTAATAATTTGGTACTATAACCACTCTTAAAAAATGGTTCAGTAAGTTTATAAAACTCCTTTTTTGTTATGTAGCCCATTTTGTAAGCAGCTGATTCTATTGCCCCTATTTTTAATCCCTGTCTCTCTTCTATGACTTGCACAAATTGTGAAGCTTGCATAAGCGAATTGAACGTTCCTGTATCTAACCAGGCGGTACCAGGGTCTAAAATACTGACCTTTAACTTACCAAGGTTTAGGTACGTTTTATTTACATCAGTGATTTCTATCTCACCTCTGGCACTTGGTTTTGTATTTTTCGCAATTTCTACCACATCATTATCATAAAAATAAATACCAGGAACCGCATAATTAGATTTAGGATTTGTTGGTTTTTCTTCTATAGAAACAACTTTATAATCTTCATCAAAATCAACCACACCATAACGTTCAGGATCATTTACATGATAAGCATATATAATGGCTCCATCAGGGTTATTGTTTGCTTGCAGTAATTTCTCCAATCCACTACCATAAAAAATATTATCACCAAGAATAAGTGCTACTTTATCTTTACCAATAAACTCTTCGCCTATGATAAAAGCCTCGGCCAAACCATTGGGTTCCTCTTGTACTGCATACTTAAAAACACATCCGTATTTTCTACCATCACCTAATAGTTTTTCGAACATAGGTAAATCGTGCGGTGTAGAAATAATTAAGATTTCCCAGATACCAGCTTCCATTAATGTAGAAAGCGGATAGTAAATCATGGGTTTATCATATATGGGCATTAACTGCTTACTTACGGCTAACGTACAAGGGTGTAATCTTGTACCTGAACCACCTGCTAGTATTATTCCTTTCATGATTTTTAGTTATTTTTATTATTTATTATAATAGCCGTTCCTGTTTTAAGATTTTCAAACTTGTTTAAATACCAAGTGATGGTCTTTAGGATACCAGTCTCAAAATTTTCATTTGCCTTCCAGCCCAATTCATTTTCTAACTTGCTAGCGTCTATGGCATACCTAAAGTCGTGCCCTGCCCTATCCTTTACATAGGTTATTTGTTCTTTATAGCTCTCATTTCCATCTTTTGGTGAAACTTCATCTAACAATTCACATATCTTATTTGCTATATAAAGATTGTTCCGTTCATTTCTACCACCAATATTATAGGTTTCTCCAGATTTACCATTTTCATAGGCCAGAGCTATTCCAGTACAATGGTCCAAGACATATAACCAGTCTCGAATATTGGAACCATCCCCGTAAATGGGAATATCATCACCAGTTAAGGCCTTTCTAATAATGGTTGGTATTAATTTTTCATTATGTTGTTTCGGACCGTAATTATTAGAACAATTAGTGGTCACTACATCCATCCCAAAGGTGTGAAAATAACTTCTTACGATAAAATCTGAAGAAGCTTTAGACGCACTATACGGACTATTGGGTGCGTACGGCGTTGTTTCTGAAAACAAACCAGTTTCTCCTAACGTTCCATAAACTTCATCAGTAGAAACATGATGAAACCGACAATTACTGTAGTCCGTATTATATACCCCAGGTGCTGCCATCCAATGTTTCTTTGCAGTATCTAATAAGTTAAAGGTTCCCAAAATATTGGTCTGCATAAAGGCATCCGGATTTGTAATGGAATTATCTACATGTGACTCTGCCGCAAAATGAATAACCCCTTTAAAATCATACGTATCGAATAGTCTTTCAATGAGATTACGATCACAGATATCTCCTTTTTCAAAAGTATATCGTGAATGATTTGCTACCTCCTTTAGGTTCGCTTCATCACCAGCATAACTGAGAATATCCAAATTTACAAGGTGTATATTTGGATTGTGTTCCAAATAAAAAGGAATAAAATTAGAGCCTATAAAACCAGCTCCTCCAGTAACTAAAATACAGTCCATACTACTTTAAATAAAATTAATTAGTACTTATTTTGTAAATATAATCCTACATTTGTTATAATTTAAAACATTGTTGTGAAATGCACTTTTAATGTGGTAGACGCACCATACGTATCGATTAATGATCAATAAAATATAGAAACTAGTCAAAATGGCTGATGCATAAAATATTTTTAAGCTTACGCATATTGGAATAATTTCCTACTTTCATCTACTTATAAATTTATTTTAATGAGCAAGATACCCTCTAAAAAACCGTTGATTGCCTGTATTGATGATGAAGTAATGAATCTGGAACTTCTAAAATTCACAATAAAACAAATTGATTGTGATGTTTTGCCCATTCAACATAGTCAGGAAGTGCTATCAATCTTACAGAAAAACATACCGGACTTGATACTGTTGGATGTTATGATGCCCCATATTGACGGATTTGAGCTCTGTGAGTTGATCAAGACAAAAAGTAAGCTTAAAAATATCCCTATTATTTTCATTACTGGAATGGGGAAAACAGAAGACAAGGTAAAAGGTTTTGAGCTTGGCGGTGTGGATTATGTAACGAAACCGTTTAACAAATATGAATTACTGGCCAGAATAAAAACACAACTAAGCTTTAGCGAAGCAAAAAATAAATTATCGAAACAAGCGAAAGAGCTTAAAAAAGAGAATGTTCTAAAGGATAGGTTATTTTCCATCATAGGTCATGATCTTCGCTCACCTCTGAGTGCCATAAAAATGCAACTAGATTTTATTTTGAGAGGAATTATTAATCCTAAGGATGAAAATTTTATAAACAAAACCGTTCATAATCTAAACGCGACAACAGACGAAGCTTTCAATCTTTTGGATAATCTTTTAGGATGGGCTAAATCTGAAAGCGGTTCGCTCAGTATCATAAAAGAAAATGTGAACATACGGAAGTTAGTTGATCAATGCGTGCGACTTCAAAAACTAGCGTTGGAAACCAAAAACATAGAACTACAAATTACTATCTCTGAGAATACACTAGTTTACGCAGATATGAATATGGTCAAAACTGTGCTAAGAAACTTATTATCCAATGCTATAAAATTTACCCCAGTTGCGGGAAACATTTCCATTTCTGAACAATTAGAAAAAGAGTTTTGGAATGTATCAGTTTCTGATAGTGGTGTTGGTATTTCTGAAGAAGACCTCGTTAAGGTTTTAAACACTGAACAACATTTCTCCAAAGAAGGTACGGAACAAGAGGCCGGTACCGGGCTCGGATTAATTCTTTGTCAAGATTTTGTTTTAAAAAACGGAGGCACACTATGGGTAGAAAGTACCTTGGGTAAAGGCAGTAGCTTTACGTTTTCTGTTCCTGTGGCAGAAAATTAAGCCACAACCTGTTCACTCGAACCTCGTTTGGCACGCTCCCAATTCACCGATTGGTTTCCTTTTAAATACCTGCCAAATCCTAGGAATACGGATAAGTTCATAATAAAAAAGTAATACGGAATAAAGAGTATTTTTAGCCGAATTTGTCTGTTTTCTAAAAACCATCCTAACAATGCAGCAGCATAAAATGCTACTTGGCACCAAAATAATATACTAAAAACTGTCAAGGAAAAAAAACCTTCTTCTGTAACTATAAAGAAGTTAATAGGAATTAATAGTAATAATAGTAAAGGTGTCAAGGTCCATCGTAATACCCGATGTGATATATATTGAAAGGACAAGGTACCATATTTAAAAACGTTCAATAAAGAGCGTAAACGTACTACAGATTGGATACCTCCAGCAGATATTCTAATCTTTCGCTTAAGTTCTTCCTTTACATTTGCAGATGCATTTTCAATAGCATAGGCCTCAGGGTTATATTGTATGGTACTCCCTTTCATTGCTACACGTAAGGAAATCATAAAATCATCTAAAAGCGTGTCTTTTTCTACTTCTTGCCAAAGTTCTGTACGAATAGCAAAAAGCTCACCGGCTGCACCTACGACAGAGTACAGCTCTGCATCCCATTTTTTAAGTTGCGATTCATACTTCCAGTACATTCCTTCTCCAGCACCAGCAGCTGCATCGGCATCTTTTGAATAAATTCTCTTTTCGCCAGATACACACCCTACTGTGGGGTCACGAAATAACCGTACGATTTCTTTAATGGAGTCTTTACCTAAATTGGTATTCCCATCAGAAAAAATAACAATAGGAGTTGTAACATGTTTCATACCCCTATTCATTGCCGCTATTTTTCCATTACGTGCGGGTTCATGTAAAACGCTTACATCTTTATGTTTTTTAAGTAGTTCCGGTGTCCCATCATCCGAACCGTCGGTTACCCAGAGTTGTGTGACTTTCTTCTGTGGATAGTTTAAGCTTTGGGAATTGGATACTTTAGCATCCAGGTAATCTTTCTCATTATAGGCTGCAACAAATAGCGTTACGTCCGGCTCATAATCTTCATTACCCTCAAACGGTTTCCCTAAGCCTAAGGCTCTTCTGATTTTTATTACAGCGAAAAGTAAGATACCATATCCTAAATATGAATAAAAGATAATGGACAAGGCTACCCAAAATATGATTTTTAATGCATCCATAACTAATTATTTTTTTATGCCGTAACGACTTCTTTTTTCTTTACAGATTCCCAGACACCAGTATGGTGATTAAATTGTTTTATGACCCGTGCCGGATTGCCTACGGCAACCGAATACGGTGGAATATTTTTAGTTACAACACTACCACCAGCCACTATACAATGCTTACCAACATGAACACCTGCTACAATAGTAACATTTGCTCCAATCCAAGTTTCTTCATGAATCACAATTTTAGCGGTTGATACACCTTGTGCATGAATCGGTTTTAAAACATCTTCATAATTATGGTTTAAACCTGAAAGCACTACGTTTTGTGCCAGCCTAACATCATCCCTAATTTCTACCGGGCCAATAATTGTATTACCTAAACCTATACGGGTTCTGTCACCTATAATAACAGCCCCCACACCATTATTAATGGTAGTAAAATCTTCAATGGTTGATGCTTCACCCAACTCAAATTTATTCCAGGGTAGTACATCAATTCTAGTTCTTCTTCTAATACTCGATTTTTTTCCTCTTTTATGATAAAAAGGATTCACCATTAATTGAACCCAAAACCTAGGTTTTGCTTGCCTTGTTGGTACTAAACACCAGTGCACTATTTTTTTTAAGCGCTGACTACTTTTTATCTTGTCTTTTATGCTCATAATACCGCTGTTTTCTTCATTGCCTCATAAATAGCTAATACGTTATTTTTCCAAGTATGCCCTTTTGCAAAGGCTATTCTTTTTGATATTAATCCTTGAGAGTTTTCAGAAAGTGCTTGCTCAGCTAGGGTAATGTAGGCTTCATTTGTTGAGGCCAAATACACATGATCTTGAAACATTCCCATAGCTTTAGTTTTAGTGGCTAAGGTGGGTTTACCCATGGCTAAATATTCATCAATTTTTCTTGGGTAATTACCAATAGTCCAATCGTTTACCACCTGCGGATTTATAGCAATATCAAAACCCTTTACATAAGCGGGTAATTCAGCACCGTCTTTGCTGCCCAAAAAATAGACATTATCTAAATGATGTAATTCCGATTTTTTAAAGTCATCATCTTCTGGTCCAACAAGAACAATACTCCATTCCTTTTTAGTTTTAGCCATATACTCAAGAAGCTCAATATTAAGCCGCATGCTAGTTAAATAGCCTACATAGCCGATAACGGGTTTGGGTATTTCATGAAATGCTTCAGGCAGTTGAATTTCATCTTTTTCATCATTAAATAAAGACACATCGCACCCTTGACCTACCATATAACTTTTAGCATTATACTGCGCGCCATATTCCGCATACAGGGTTGAATTACTTACTACCGTATCTGCTTTTTTAATGACTTGAGGCTCTAAACGTTCTCCATGTTTTTTCCAATAAGGTACACGCACCAAATAATCGCGCATGTAATAGGTATACGAATAGGGCTGTAGATACTCTTTTAAATGCAAGCCTAAAAACATAGAACTATCATTAAATAAGAGTATGTTTTTAAATTTAAGGCGTTCTATTGCTAATGCAATATCGTTAGCAAAAATCTTAGAATTACGTTTATTTAGGAGTTTAAACAAACCATGAAACGGAAGCCAATTAATAGATTCTATCATCGTTTTCGGATATAAAGTCCATAACTCGTCTGCTACATGCACCAAATCATTTTCTTTACCCTGTTTTACATTAATTCGTTTCTTAATTTTTTCGGTATGCCTTTCTCGTTTTAACGTAGACCGATCTAAAGGCGGGTTCACATATAACACCCTGTTATTTTTAGCGAACTCAGTAGCAATATTTTTACAATTACTACCAATTTCAATATCCCATGCCTGTATTCCTACTACGACAATATCTCTTTTCGTGATCATAACATTGGGGTTTTTAGCTCTTGATAAACTTCAGTATATAAATCCAACACATTTTGCGACATAACAACCCAAGAAAACTGCTGTGCTCTTAAAATTCCCCGTTCCGACAATATGTTCGCCAAGACATCATCATCTACCAATGTTTGGATTGCGGCCGTAATCTGGGCTGGGTCATGTGGGTCTACTATTAATGCTGCGTCGTCTCCAGCAACTTCTGGCATAGAAGAGGTATTAGATGTAATCACCGGAACACCGCAGGCCATGCCTTCCAAAATTGGGATTCCAAAACTTTCCCTTAAGCTGGGGTAAAGGAAAATGGAACATTGACTTATGATTGCGGGTAATTCAATATTTTGTACGTAACCCAGTAAATGGATGTTTTTTCTAAGTTCTGACCTGTTGATAGAGAGCAGAAGCTTTTGAAGTTCTTCCTCGTCATAATCCAACATTACCAATTGATATGCATTGGGAGAATTTTCATTGAAATCTCCGTATGCGTCCAATACACCCTTCGTATTTTTTTTCGGATCCGTATTTCCAAGGAAAAAGAAAAACTTCTCTGGTAAAGAATATTTTTCTTTAATCGAAGCCAATACACCTACATTGGTAACCTGTTTAAAATGAGCTCCTACTCCATTATAAATAGCACTCAAACGATTATCTGTAAAACCAAAATGATTATTTATCCTTTCTTTTTCATAATTAGATACCGTAATTACTTTCTTACTTTTTTTAATAACAGTTGGTACGAACCATCTACGGTACATATTTCCTAATTTCTGGTACCAAGTACCTTCTTTATTAAGAATACTGACACTTTCTAAATAAATAATATCATGCAATGTGGTAATCAAGGGTACTTTAGAAAATATGGGGCCTGTATTACTAGTACAGTGCAACACATCACAACCTTCTTTGTAAGCTGCTTTAGGAAGCGCTATTTGCTCCCAACCCGGGTATCCAAAACTTGAGGTCAACTCAACAATTTTAAAATTTGGAGAAATAGGAATACAAGTATTGTCCTCATCTGGTTTTACGAAAATTATATATTGGTTTACGGTATCTATGTTCTGAAGATTCTTAATCAACTCTAGCGCTACCATATCCATGCCGTGTTTCTTTTTTCTATACAGCCGTTGACCTTCTATTCCTATTTTCATATCTTGAAGATTTAACCATTGATGGTACCGTGTTGAGTGTGTATAAATTTTTTGTTGGCTCCCTTAAGCTTAAAAAGCGACAGGAACATTAAGGCGAAAGCCTTGGGTAAAGTCAACAATGCTTTTAAGGTTTTACCGTTGTAGAACACCCGCGGAATAGCGCATAAAAAAGCGACTACTACAGCGCAAAAATTAACTTGCCATGCAAATGGAGGTATCGAAAATAGCGTACTCAATTCAGGGAAAAATACATGAAACACCAATGAAATCATGGCAAATACGGTTACTAATCCTGCCAATAAGACCCTAGGCGGTGCAATCATCTGATACACCTTATCAAAAAAGTCAACATTACCTTCTAGCATAAGTGCTTTGATACCCGACCAAAAGAACCGTTGAAAATAAACAAACTGTGCAGAAAGCCATCTTTTGCGCTGGTTGGCAAAAACATCGGCCTTTTGAACTTTCTCATCCAATACAAGTGCATCGTGCAGATATTCAATCGTTTCTCCGTCTCGCAATAAGGTTAATTCCAATTCCTTATCAAATCCTCCAATAGCTTTAATATTGGCCATGGTGGACTTAAAAAATTGATAATCGAACGCCATTCCCGAGCCAATAAGAGCTGAAGAAAACCCTAAGACACGATGGCCTTTCCTAAAAATATGGTTATTTACTTCTTCACTTATCGCATCTAAAATAGCAAAAGACGTGTTGGTGTTTTTCGCCATGCGATGCCCTTGTACCACGTTATAGCCTTTATCAAAAGCACTATTTATTTTGTGGACGAAATCTGACTCCATAATATTATCTGCGTCCAATATTAAAGCTACATCATAGCTATCGCCAATTTGGGCCATAGCAGCGTTTAATGCTTTGGATTTTGTACTTGTTTTAAATGAAACTTCAATCAAAATGAGAGGTAGCGCCTTTAATGCATCTAAGGTTTTCTTTTTAAAAGAATCAGCAATAACTACAACATCAAAATTAGCCTTATCATAAGTCTGTACCAATGCTTGTTTAGCAACATCTACTATAACGGCATCTTCCTTATATCCAGGAATAAGCACGGCAAACTTCCTATCCATTTCTAAATTGGGTTTTGGTTTCGATCTTGCCTTAAATAATCCCGCTATAGAAAATATAAGTATGTATAAAACCCCAAATGCTAAATAAGCAAATAGCGTTATTTCCAGAATTGTAAGGATTAATTTTAGAAATTGCATAGTTGGGTCTTTAAAGGAATATTGCTGATTAAACGTTCATCAACTTATTAATGGAATCTGTTTTAAGCAGTTCGTCAAAATAGTTTATGGTATCTACCAAACCTGTTCTAAGGTCAACTTTAGGCTCCCAACCGTTGAGTTTTTCCTTGGCTAAACGAATATCAGGCTGTCTTTGCGTTGGATCATCCGAAGGTAGAGGCATGTGTATAATTTTAGAGGAACTTCCTGTTAGTTCAATTACGTTTTGTGCTAGTTCTAACATGGTAAATTCTACCGGATTACCAATATTTACTGGACCTACAAAATCATCACCAGTAGCCATCATACGAATCATTCCGTCTACCAAATCGTCCACGTATTGAAAACTTCTAGTCTGGGTCCCGTCTCCGAAAATTGTAATATCCTGGCCTTGTAATGCCTGATTGATAAAGTTAGAAACAACGCGACCGTCATCCGGCTCCATTTTAGGTCCGTACGTGTTGAAAATTCTAATAATTTTAATTTTTACATCGTTAGATTCATGATAGTTCACGAACAAAGATTCTGCACAACGCTTACCTTCATCATAACAAGAACGAATACCAATTGGGTTTACATGGCCCCAGTAATGTTCCGGTTGAGGGTGCATTTCTGGATCACCATATACTTCACTTGTAGATGCCTGTAAAATCTTGGCGCCAATTCGTTTTGCCAAGCCTAACATATTAATGGCACCCATTACAGATGTTTTTATAGTCTTAATAGGATTATGCTGATAATGCACCGGTGATGCGGGACATGCCAAATTATAAATTTCATCAACCTCTATAAAGTATGGAATGGTTACATCATGGCGTACGACCTCAAAATATGGGTTATCCATTAGGTGAACTATTTTACTTTTTCTACCTGTAAAATAGTTGTCCAGACAAATAACTTCGTTGCCTTCATTCAACAAACGCTCACACAAATGCGAACCTACAAATCCTGCTCCACCGGTTACTAATATTCTTTTCATCTGCTTATCTTTTTTAACTTCTTAGTGAATAGCTACGCTACTGCGCTTTGTTTTTTTTGCTGATTTTAGTCCGTTTACGGTTTCCCTTCCTATACTATAGTAGGTGTACTCCAAGTCTTTCATTTCTTCTGGATCATATACATTTCGTCCATCAAAAATTAGTTTGTTGTTCATGATTTTTTCTAAAATCCTGAAATTTGGCATTCTAAATTCTGACCATTCAGTTACCAATAACATGGCATCTACCTCAATACAAGCATCATACTCATCTTTAGCATATACTACAGTATCTTTCAAAGTATGTTTTGCCTCTTCCATAGCTACTGGGTCGTAGACACGAACCTGTGCACCCATAGCCAATAATTGCTCTATAATCACCAAGGATGGTGCCTCACGCATATCATCTGTTTTGGGTTTAAAGGCAAGTCCCCAAATACCAAATTGTTTTCCTTTTAAATTTTCTCCAAAATGGGTTTTTATCTTTTCAACCAATTTAGACTTTTGACGGTAGTTCACACTTTCCACCGCTTTAAGTACATCTAAGGAGTGGCCATATTCATCTGCAGTACGTATCAAGGCCTGTACATCTTTTGGAAAACAACTACCGCCGTAACCTGTTCCTGGATAAATAAATTTATTACCAATTCGTGCATCAGAGCCAATTCCTTTTCTGACTAAGTCAACATTTGCTCCAACCAGTTCGCAAAGGTTGGCAATATCGTTCATAAAACTAATTTTTGTAGCCAACATAGAATTGGCGGCGTATTTTGTCATTTCCGAAGAAAGGATGTCCATAAACAAAAGTGGATGCCCGTTCATTAAAAACGGCTTGTATAGTCTTTTTAAGGTTTTTTCGGCACTTTCAGATTCTATACCTACAACAATACGATCTGGTTTTAAGAAATCATCTATAGCACTGCCTTCTTTTAAGAATTCTGGATTGGAGGCTACATCAAAAGGAATATCTACCTTTCGTTTTGCAAGCTCTTCCTGTACGGCTGCTTTCACTTTAAAAGACGTTCCTACAGGAACCGTACTTTTTGTGATAATTACTTTGTAGTCCTCCATGTGCTGACCAATTTCACGGGCAACGCCAAGAACATACTTTAAATCGGCACTTCCATCCTCATCAGGAGGTGTACCTACGGCAATAAAAACGGCATCGCTACCCTTAATTCCTTTAGCCAAATTGGTGGTAAACGTAATTCTACCCTTCTCTAAGTTTCTTGCTAAAAGCGCATCAAGACCTGGTTCATATATAGGAACCTCACCATTAAGCAACATATCCACTTTATTTTTATCGATATCTACACATGTAACTTCGATTCCTGTTTCTGCAAAACAAGTCCCGGAAACCAAACCAACGTAACCCGTTCCTACTACTGTAATTTTCATATTGATGAATTTTAATTTTTTAACTCCTTTTCTTACTATGCCTAAATATATTCTTACTTTATAAGTAGGTCAAATTATTGTTTTGAAAGACCTCATTCCTGTTGTGAACTTCTATTTATCTGATATACCAATCTATTTGTTCCGTTCCACTGGAGTTTACCCACGTAATAAAACCTGGATACTGTATGGTAATGGGAACCTTTTCTGCTGGAGGAACAAACCCATCATAAATATTTAGCGCCCAAGGCAGATTACGATTCGTTTTAAAAAATCGTTGCAGCTCCTCATCACTATAATCATCCTTTGTTCCCAGATAGAGTTTACCTTTACTGCTAGGTAGTAGATCCGGTAGATGCACTTCTCTAGACCTTTCACCGTTCACTAATAAAAATGGATTAAACGGAATAATACCTAAATCAGTAACATTTATAGGTGTTTTAAATTCTATGTTTACGTTGATGCTGTCACCTTGCATCTCTAACGTATTTCCGGCTATAAAAATGACGGTTTCATTGGCGGTCGTGTTGGACTCCGTTCCATTGTCCTCCACTTGTTCAAAACCACCGTTAAGTATTTGTCCATCAATACTTTCTATTGATGTGGGATCTATAGGGAAGGTTATTGCAAAACCATTTTTAAAGGAACCACCTATTTGGTCAATCGTGAACGCCGCATTTATCGCCGTCACCAAATTATCAACATTGGTAATGATGTTGTAGTTGTAACCAACGACCAAATCATTAAAATCATAATCTCCCAAACTAGGCCATAAATCTTCATAGGCTACTTTTCCCATCAAATTTTGGGCAGGCGCGAAATTGTTAAACGCTTTATTAGCATCAAACGGAAAATCATCTAATTCGTCATTCACCCCATCTCCGTCGGCATCGTTAGATACTACTATTTTGGTCATATTTCCTACCTGTATGGCACT
>Ga0115565_10002043_pt1 | contig 15930 bp, 12 predicted proteins | sample COGITO_mtgs_1105_FD_87199 | JGI IMG/M metagenome (GOLD analysis project Ga0115565, IMG submission 87199) | Pelagic marine microbial communities from North Sea - COGITO_mtgs_110530 | ecosystem: Environmental > Aquatic > Marine > Epipelagic | place: Germany:Helgoland, sampling site Kabeltonne... | reverse complement strand
TTTAAAATACTTTGTTCTGACCTAGACGGAACGCTACTTTCAACAAAATCTGATGTTTCCTCATTTACTATTCAGGAAATTGAACGTCTGCGTCATCAACTTCGTATAATTCTAGTATCTGCCAGAATGCCAAGCGGTATGTTTTATTTACAAGAAAATTTAAGTATTACCCATGAACCCATAATTTGTTATAATGGCGCACTAATTTTAGCTAATAACAACGTTTTACATTCTACTACTATTCCAGCAACTTTAGTAAAAGAAATTCAAGAACTTTGTAAGCTAAGGAATACTACCTTAGGCATCTATAGTTATGATAATTGGTATGTGCCAAACATGTCTATAAGGGTTGAAAAAGAAATTAAGCATACCAAAGTATATCCTACAATAGCCCCTACAAAAAATACCTTAGTTACAATTAAAGATAATGGAGCGCATAAAATAATGCTCATGAGCAATCCTCTAGATGTGGATGTACTTATGGAAACACTGACAAAAAAATACAGTGCGCTAGTGCATAGTTACCGCTCTAATGATACGCTTATTGAAATTTCCCCTAAAGAAGTTTCAAAAATTACCGCAATTAAATTACTATTACAGCAAGACGAATCGTTGGTAGATGTTATTGCCTTTGGCGATAATTATAATGATATTGAAATGATTTCAAACGCTGGAACTGGCGTAGCCGTAGGCAACGCTAGAGCTGAATTAATGGAGGTAGCAAATTTTGTTTGCGCACCAAATACAGATGATGGTGTAGCCCATTTTATAAAAGAACACTTGTAGGTTACACTAAACTAGTATACTTCTTAGTAAATTACACTTATGGAATATACTTCATCTCCGCTAATAGCTAATGATACAGTTGTATTTGGGATACTAGCCTTCCTATTAGGAATCATATTTTACACCGCAAACAGCCCATCTAAAGTTTTTACCAAATTTTATGCAATAGTACCTGCCTTGTTACTATGCTATTTGTTACCAGCACTTCTGGCTAGTTGCGGTATTATTTCAGATAAGTCCTCTAATTTATACTTTGTTGCTAGTAGGTATTTATTACCAGCGGCACTTATATTAATGACTTTAAGTATTGATGCAAAAGCCATCATAAATCTAGGACCCAAGGCTTTAATTATGTTTTTAACAGGCAGCTTTGGTATTGTCATAGGTGGTCCTATTGCGCTATTGCTTGTTGGTGTAATTTCTCCTGAATCTGTTGGTGATAATGATTTTGATGCACTTTGGCGTGGACTTGCTACCATTGCTGGCAGTTGGATTGGTGGTGGTGCTAACCAAGCTGCCATGCTAGAAATATTTAAATACAATCCTGAGAAATATGGCGGTATGGTTCTTATAGACATTGTAGTTGCGAATATCTGGATGGCTATAATTCTGCTAGGCGTAGGCAAAACAAAAAAAATAGACGCCTGGCTAAAAGCTGATACTACTGCTATAGACGAACTTAAAATAAAAGTTGCGGCTACTTCAAAAAAAATTACACGCATACCTACGCTATCAGATTACATGATGCTTCTGGGCTTGGCTTTTACCGGTGTAGGTATTGCTCATTTTTTTGGAAACGCAATTAGTTTTTCGTTAGATGCCAGTTTTGAAACCATACAAAACAAGAAAGGATTTCTTTCCTTTTTTGGTTCTTCGTTCTTTTGGATGGTGCTAACCGCTACTGCCGTAGGTATTGCCTTATCCTTTACAAAGGCAAGTGCTTATGAGGGGGCGGGTGCTAGTAAAATAGGAAGCATTTTTATTTACATATTAGTAGCCACTATTGGTATGAAAATGGATTTGAGTAAAGTACTAGAAAATCCTGGACTTATTCTTATTGGCGTTATATGGATTAGTGTTCATGCTATTTTAATGATTACTGTAGCAAAACTAATTAAGGCTCCTTATTTTTTCTTGGCGGTTGGTAGCCAAGCCAATGTTGGCGGGGCGGCTTCTGCTCCTATTGTTGCGGCTGCATTCCATCCATCTCTTGCCTCTGTAGGAATTTTATTAGCGGTTATGGGATACGTAGTGGGTACAGGGGGAGCGCTTTTTTGTGCCTATCTTATGGAAATAGCTTCCCAGCTTCCGTAGCGCGTTGCTCTAAAACTATAGGTAGATAATAGGCGGTAATTTATAATAAAACAAGATATTTACATTAAAATAGCTATTATGAAAAGTATCCTCTTATTATGTAGTGCCCTAACGTTGTTGATGGCTTGTAATAACGACCCTGTAAAAATGTTAGAGGTTACAGGAACCATAAAAGGTTTAAAAAAAGGAGTGCTCTACTTACAACATTTAGAAGATGAAACGCTTGTTACCGTAGACTCTGTAGCCATTAAGCAAAATGGAAATTTCACCCTTAGCACATCCTTAGAAAGTCCTGAATTGTTTTATTTATACCTTAATAAAGAAGACAACAATTCTTTAAATGATAGAATTGCTTTCTTTGCGGAACCTACAACTATCACCATAAATACTACTTGGGATGCCTTTGAACGCAATGCTACAATAACAGGTTCTACCAGCCAAAAAGAACTTAAAGAATACCAACGTATGCTTTCTAAATTTAATAAAAGGAGCTTAGTCATGGCTCAAAGTCTTTTACAACCTGCAACCCAAAATAATGCATTACTAGCAGATTCTTTGGAAACCGCTTATAACAATAATACCAAAAGAAGTTTTATGTACGCACTAAATTTTGCTTTTAGCCATAAGAATTCTTACGTAGCTCCTTATATTGGCATTAATGAAATACCTGAAGCAAATACCAAATTACTAGATTCTCTCTACAGCGTTTTACCAGATAGTGTTGCAAACTCTAAGTATGGTAAGGCTTTAAAGAAAATAGCCACCGCAAATAATTAGACAAAAAAACATCCTGTTAAAAGGATGTTTTTTTGTTTATTCTACTGCAAAATTTAATTCAACTCATTAACTTGAGCTACTAAATCATTAGCTTTCACTTCTAATTCTGATCGCACTTCATTTAAATGTGTTTTTCTGTTGGCTACATCTTTCTTGTTCACCTTCACAATTAACGCATCAAACGTCTCAATAGCGCTGTCTACTATTTTAGATCCCTCCTTAGAGTTTGTATGACCATTTGCTGCATCTACAATGTATACAGCTTCTATAATATCTCCTAAAACAAAATTAATATCTTTCTTTAAATTTCTTATACTTGCCATGATCCCTTTTATTTTTGTCAAAAATACAATAATAACAAGATAACTATACTAACTTTAAATAGTAACCTCTAATAATTTTGCACTGTTAGTGCTTACATTTATTTCTTGTGCCTCGGCTGGTATTAAAACCGTTTCTCCTTTTTTAATAGAAATTTCTCCTGTGGTAGTCTTAATTGTGGCACTCCCATCTACGCACATGTATATAGTAAAGGAGTCTCTATTAGACGTATCTATATTAAAATTCTGATCCAATTCTAAAAAATTGGTCTTAAAGTAAGGACAAGACACCATCTGGTTGGTGTTATTCAAATTATGGGTATACGCTACTTTAAAATCATCTTTATTATCATAATCTATAGCATCTACAGCCAATTCTGTATGTAGTTCTCTAAAATTACCTTCTTTATCTTTTCTATTAAAATCAAAAACTCTGTAAGTAACATCAGATGTTTGTTGTATTTCTGCAAGAAGTACGCCTGCGCCTATGGCATGTATTTTACCTGTATTTATAAAAAAGGTATCTCCCTCTTTTACTTTTTCATAGTTTAAGAGTTGCAAGAGTGTATCATTCTCTATACTTTGGGTATATTCTTCCTTACTCACGTTTTTATTAAAACCTACGATAAGCTCTGCGTCTTGGTTGGCGTCTATGACATACCACATCTCCGTTTTACCAAAAGAATTATGACGTTTTTTAGCTAGTGCGTCATTTGGGTGTAATTGAATGGACAAATCCTGCTTGGCATCTATAAATTTTATTAGTATTGGAAATTCTGAACCAAATTTCTCATACACACTTTTTCCTAAAAGGGCTTGTGGTTGTTCTTCTATGAGCTGCTCTAACGTTGTACCCGCTAATGCTCCGTTCGCTATTACAGATATATCTCCTGGCACGGTAGATATTTCCCAACTTTCTCCTGTGATAGCACTAGTACTATTTTTATTTAAAACATCTTTTAGCTTGGTGCCGCCCCAAAGTCTTTCTTTAAGTATTGGATGAAATTTTAAAGGTTGTATTGCCATTAGGAAGTAAGTTTACTGATTTAAATAGTACTTTTAGACAACGCTTTAAATGCACGTTTCATGTGTTCGGAGGCATTTATACTGTTAAATACCATAATTATTTTACCACTCTTATCAATTACATAGGTTTCTCTACCAGGCAATAACAATAAATTATTTTTAATGCCAAATAATTTTCGTACCCTGCCTTTCACATCTGCTAATAAAATAAAAGGTAGCTTATATTTTACCTTGAAAGATGCGTGACTTTTCACACTATCGGAACTTATGCCTATAACTATAGCGCCCAAATCTTTAAAATCTTCATAGGCATCTCTAAAATCACATGCTTGCTTTGTACAACCAGGAGTATTATTCTTAGGGTAGAAATAAATTACTAAAGGTTTTTTACCCAGAACGTCTGCTATTGAGAAAGCATTCTGTTCACTATTCTCTAAAGTAAAAAGTGGTACGGTATCGCCTATTTTCAAACTCATAATCCTGCATAAGTTACAAAGTTTCTGGGAGTTTCATAGAGTACTACTTCTAATGTGAGTGTCTCCTTTATATGTACCCTTAATTTATTCCAAATAACTACAGCCATATTCTCCGCTGTTGGATTTAGCTCCTTAAATTCTGGAACTTCTATATTCAAATTTTTATGATCAAAGGCATCTTCAATTTCAGCTTTTATAAGATCGCTTAATACCTTCATATCCATCACAAAGCCTGTTTCTTCATCTATAGCACCAGAGACACTTACTATTAGCTCATAATTATGACCATGAAAGTTAGGGTTGCTACATTTTCCAAAAATTGCTTTGTTTTTAGTAGCATTCCAATCTTTTCTATATAACCTATGTGCAGCATTAAAATGTGCTTTTCTGCTAACTTTAACAACCATCCTTATTGCATATTATTTGTTAGGTGATCAAAAAAACGTTTAAAGATAATCTTAAACCATGCAGTATATATTTCTGGCTGCTTTAAAATATCTTCTTCAATTGCTTGCGGAGTCATCCATTTCCAACTTGCAACCTCTTCTTCATTAATAACTGGATTTTTTTCATAATAGCCGAGCATCACATGATCTAACTCGTGCTCTGTTAATCCATTATCAAAAGGTGCTTTGTAGATAAAGGAAAAGAGTTCTTCCGTTTTGGTAGTAAAACCCATTTCTTCTTGCAACCTTCTAACACCAGCCTCTTTGTTAGATTCCCCTACTCTTTGGTGGCTACAACAGGTGTTGGTCCAAAGTAGTGGAGAGTGGTACTTATGTGCAGCCCGTTGTTGTAGCATTAATTGCCCTTGGGCATTTAAAACAAAAACGGAGAATGCCCTATGAAGGCATGCTTTTTCATGAGCTTCCATTTTGGGCATTGTACCTATAGGCTCGTCTTGCTCATTTACCAGAATTACCACTTCTTCCATCATTTTGTAAAATTACATTATAATGATACCTAGTACAACTAGCTAGAAGATAAACAGTGTTCTAAATAGCATGAAATGTTACTGCTAGAAAAATCTTGGTGATTTAATACGGTCTTTAATGGAAATAAAATCATACCTAACTACCAACTCAAATGAACCCGAATTAAAGGCGGCATCACCTAGTGCCGTTGTATCATGATCATAAGCTACGCCTAAAAACATATTTCTAGATAAATTAAAACCAAACAGTCCACTTACAGCAGCGTCTAAACGATAAGCGGCACCAAGTACAAATTTCTCATTATACATAAAATTAGCAGATATATCTACCTGAAGAGGCGCACCTTCTGTTAATTTAGTTAAAAATGAAGGTTTAAACTTCCAAGAACGGTTTAGATCCCAAACGTAACCACCTATCAGATATAAATTCATTTGTTCATTAGCTACAGATAGCGATGTTTCTTGAAAATGAGACGTTTCTAAAAATCTGGGTATAGAGATGCCAAGATATGAGTTATCTGTATAGTAATACAGTCCTGCACCTATGTTAGGAGATAGTCGATTGTCTATATCTTGTTCTAAAGTAACATCTCCTGACAGTTGATTAAGTTCAGAAAAGCGAATGTCTAAAAGATTGGCACTAGCTTTTACTCCAAAACTAAGTTTTGCTACACCAGATAGTTTGATTGTATAAGATAGGTCTAAATCAAAGTTAGTTTCAGATGTAGGACCAATTTTATCATTAACTACAGAAAATCCTATACCTAAACCATTATAACCAAGGGGAGCATTTACATTTAGCGTTTGCGTAGTTGGCGCTCCTTCTAAGCCTACCCATTGAGAACGATGTATTGCAGCAATGCTTGTATGACCCCTAGAACCTGCATAAGCTGGGTTTACACTAATAGTGTTATACATGTATTGTGTATATTGTGCATCTTGCTGTGCAACAGCTGTGTTTACTATAGTTAGCCAAAACAGTAGTGAGCAGAATATTGTGGTTTTACTGAAAATCATACGCATTTATCTATTAATGTATAAATAACCTGTTTTGGATTTTGTGTTCCCCTCGGATACTTCATAGGTAATTATATAAAAATAAGTACCCACAGGTAATTGATTATCTTTTTTAAATGTTGCTCTTCCTGAAGATGTACCATCAAAAACATTACCATTGGTATTGTACGCTTTTGTTGCGAAGACCAGAACGCCCCATCTATTATAAATATTTACTGAATTTTTAGCATACTTCTCTAATTTACCTATACGCAATAGGTCATGAACACCATCTCCATTTGGGGTAATAACATTGTACACCTCAATATCATCATCTCCAAAAACAGCATCTAAATAGTCAGGAATACCGTTACCGTTACTATCATCATTGGCATAATTCCCATCTTGGTTAACATCTTCGTCTATTGTTAAGATGTTATCGTTATCATCATCAGTATCTCTGTAATTGCTTTCTCCATCACCATCTGTATTTGGTAGCGCTGCTAAGGGGGAATAAGATGCGTCGCCTATAGCTATCTCTAATCTACCTTCAAACACATCATCTAGTCCGTTTTGGTTATCATCAATACCTGATAGTGCTACATCTGCTAAACCATCTTGGTCTTGATCGTAAGCTTCAATGAAATCTGAAACTCCGTCATTATCACTATCCGTATCTAAATAATCTGGTAGGTTATCTCCGTCTGTATCTACAGGAAAGAGGCCGATTAAACCATTTCTTTCAAAGGCATCATCTATGCCGTTACTATTTTCATCAAGATTGCTTGGCCCTCTATACTCTTCTGTTGATTGTGCCTCTATAAGATCTAAGATACCATCATTATCACTATCCGTATCTAAATAATCAGGAATGCCGTCTTCATCTGTATCTGTAGGATTTGTAGCGGGGTCATTATCATTATCTAAGTTTAAATCTTCAAAATTATTTAGTATGCCATCTCCATCTAAGTCTATGGCAGTTCCTGAAATACCTACCAATACTGTAAATTCAGCTTCGCTACAATTGCCTTTATCATCACATATTTCATAGCTAAAAGTTACAGTCCCCTCAAAGTCAGCGTCTGGCGTGAAGGTAAAAGTATCATCGGATGGATTGTTTGGCGTACCATTATCATTTATAACTACTGTGGCATTAGTAGGCTGCTGCAATATGGTAATGGTACCTATTAACGGTAAATCATTATCATTTGCGGCCCAATCATCTATAATTTTCACTTCATTTACATCAATAATTACCATATCATCTAATGCATCAAGTATTGGTAAAACTTCAACCGTTACTGTCGCTTGGCTACAAGCGCCTAAGGTGTTGCACACGATGTAATCAAAACTATCCGTCCCGTTAAAATTTGGGGCTGGGGTATACGTAACTATATCGTCCGTAGGGTCATTTGGCGTACCATTTTCATCTATTGTAACAGTACCATTTGCCCCATTGGTTACAGATAGTGAACCCACTGTTGGAACTAAATTATCGTTATCATAAATAGGAACTATGACACTTTTATCTTCATCTACACTTATTATATCGTCTACTAAATCTGCTGCCTCATACATACACACCACAGTAAAAGTGGGTAACTGAAAATTGTTATTAGCTTTTGTAACCACTGGAATATATTCAACAACTGTTTCTGTTGCAACTACGGCTGCTGTACGCTGATCTCCTTGGATGCTAGGAATCCAGTTTACGGTACTACTTGCTGCTACGCTATTAGTAATATCTAAGGAGACATTGTTGTTTGGATTATTACAATCTGTAACCACAAAATAACCTGTTGCATTAGTGCCGCAAAGTGTACCATCAAAAGTAGCAAAGTACACACCAGGACCTTTTACTTCGTAAAAAGGATCTGTACCTAAAACGGTAGTTGCATCCGATGCCTCGTACCATTTAAAATTTCGCTCATCTGTTGTGTTAGACGCTTTTACCAGAAATTGAGCTTCACAGAATGTTAAGCCAATTACGATGTATAAGATTAGCGATAAAAGCGAGGTATATGATTTTGTATTTTTCAAACTAAATGGCTTTTTTTAAACTTAATTTCATGTAAGCATCGTCATTCTTAAATAGCGGCTACACCTTTTAAAGCAAGCCTTCTATTTTTTTAAAACTACTTTGTTGCATACGTTACTTCTATATAGCTTAGATTACTAGGGTCTACACTAATTACCGTATAAGTAAGTATGCCAGAAGCGTTTATAGACAAACTATTTTTATCTATAACTGTATCATCTACAAAAGTTACATAATACTCCAATTCTGAGGCGGTATATGAGGGCAACCCACTTGAACCAGCACTGCTAGCCACTGGCGAGCCAAATATATCTGTGTAGCGCGCCTTGAGGTTAACCGTCTTAACACCTGTTGAATTGGCCGCTACACCCACATGAGAGGAGGTGAAATTTCTAGGCATCTTTTTCTTCTGTAAAATACCATCTGCATCTGCCATTACCACACCTTCTCCAGAACCTTTTAGATCTCCAAAGCGTATATTTCCTAATCCCGTATAAATAGCGTAGTTGGTAGCTGAAGCTCCGCTAATTGGCTCTACTTTTAAACCATAGGCATTTTCAGCTTTGGATACCGCATCTAAGGAGATGTTTTGTCCTATCAAATTCTTCATGGTAAAAGGGTTTGTTGCGGAATTGGAAACATTAATACGGTTGGCTATTATCGTGCGTACATTTCCTGTAGCACTACCCCCTATTCTTATAGAGTTTGTATGCCCGTATAATTCTGTGGCGGTATTGGTGAAACTTGCATCTAGATTAAATACCGTTTCTGTATTAAATTCTCTTCCTGCAAATCCTCCTGAAGATTCTTTATAAATACTTAGTGCTCTGCCTTGAGGATCGTTCATTCCTATACCTACAGCACCGTTGGCTGCTACAAAAATACCTTCGCTGTCACCATCATTACTTAACCAATTACCTGCCGTTTGTATGTTTTCTGTGGCTGTGTGGTCTCCTAAATTGTCTGCCGCTCCTCCGGTACCTCCGCTTGGTATGGCTTGGGTAGTTAATATACCATCTGCATCTGCCACTACCATTCTATCTCCTGTACCCTTTAGATCTCCAAAACGCACATCTCCTAATCCTGTGTATATAGAAAAGTTGGTAGCTGAAGCGCCGCTAATTGGCTCTACTTTTAAACCATAGGCATTTTCAGCTTTAGATACCACATCTAAGGAGATGTTTTGTCCTATCAAATTCTTCATGGTAAAAGGGTTTGTTGCAGAATTGGAAACATTAATACGGTTGGCTATTATCGTGCGTACATTTCCTGTAGCACTCCCCCCTATTCTTATGGAGTTTGTATGCCCGTATAATTCTGTGGCGGTATTGGTGAAACTGGCATCTAGGTTAAATACCGTTTGTGTATTAAATTCTGTTCCTGCAAATCCTCCTGAAGATTCTTTATAAATACTTAGTGCTCTGCCTTGAGGATCGTTCATTCCTATACCTACAGCACCGTTGGCTGCTACAAAAATACCTTCGCTGTCACCATCGTTGCTTAACCAATTACCTGCCGTTTGTATGTTTTCTGTGGCTGTATGGTCTCCTAAATTGTCTGCCGCACCTACTAAACCAGCTAAATCTACTGTGGTAGCATCATTGGTTAAAGATAAAATAGTGCCATTTAAGGATAAATCTTGGTTGTCTGTACCTCCTGTACCTGTACCTGGTATGGTTTGGGTACTTAAAACACCGTCTGCATCTGCTACCACCATTCTGTTTCCTGTGCCGCTAAGTTCTCCTAAACGAACAGTTCCTAATCCTGCGTAGATGGAATAGTTATTTATGGAGGCACCACTCACATCATCTAAGTATAAACCGTAGGCATTATCTGCTAATGCGCCCGCAATTAAACTTATAGATTGTCCGAAAATATTCTCAGTTGTTAGGGTATTTCCCGTATTTTGGTTTACTATGATGTTATTCCCTGCTATAGATTTTACCCTTCCGCTTGCATTTGCTCCTATAATGGTTGCAAAATAATTACTAAATAGTCTGTTGTTGGGGTTTGTAAAGTTTGTATCTAAGTTAAATACTGACTCTAGGTTAATATCAAAACCAACATCGGGGCGTGCATCTTTATAAATGCTTAACGCTCTACCATTAGGACTACTATTAGCACCAACACCTACAGATCCTGTAGGTGTGATTATAATACCCTCATTATCGCCATCACTACTAATCCAATTGCCTGCAATTTGTATGTTTTCCGTGGCCGTATGGTTTCCTAAATTGTCTGATGTGGTTAATTGCCAAGAAGCACCATCCCAATAATAAATAGTACCAGAGGTGGCATTTACATAAATATCTCCGGCGTCTGCTCCTGCTGGGGTGGTATTTCCTGGTGCAGTTACTTCATTTCCGCGTAACACAACGCAATTGCATTGGTTCTGCAGACTAACGTTTGTTTGTGCAAATGCACATACGGAAACAAATAAGAGAATTAAAAGGATATTTTTTTGCATTCGTCAGGTATTTACAAATTATACTTAAATTGTCAATTTTAGCTGTTAGAAAAATTTATACGCAACGGATACTATTTATACGTTACTAAAAATATTTCTTCTATCAAACCTACCTATTTACTGTAGGGTTAAAAAAACTTTGTTGTAAAACTGTTAAATTATGTAGTGAAATGTGCTTTTATGAACTAATTAGCCCTTGAGCTTCCTACCATTTTGCTGCTGTTTAACAATTGTAACCGCCCCTTCTGCTGTAATTTATAGTGGTAATTGCGCTTTTTTATTTTTAGCTGTTTTAGGTTTTGCTTAACCCCTTTTTTAAACAGTATAGGCACTAGAGGTACTGTAAAGATTACAAGACTAGGAAGTACGCTATAGCACATTTAACCTTTATAAATAGGGTAGGCAAATTTTAAAACATCTAAGCCACGCAGTATATTTTTATTACTACTTAACGGAGCAAACAAGCACCCTTTTTTCTTTATTTAAGGTTGTAAAAATTTTAGAGATTGTACTGTTTAAAACCTACAAAAACACACTTACAAGACTTGGCAATAGTACCACACTAGTGCTACTGTTTTACCAATACTCTAGTTTTAAGTAATGCGCTGTTTACTTTGGTTAGGGGTAACTAAGCAGCTACCCTACTACTAAACCCTATTTATTGCATAACGCTAATTAAAAGATTGTGCCTTTGTATTATTTTACAACAAAAACAAAATTAATAAACGTATCTCCATTTGTAGGTGCTGCTGTAACGGTGTAGGTAAGTACTCCTGTAGCACTTAAAGACATGGTGTTGTTATTAAAAACCGCAGGGTCTGCATAGGTAACATGGTAGTCTAGTTGGCTTGCCGTATAGGTAGGTATTGTACCACTACTGCTTATAACAGGAGAACCAAATTGCGCTATATACTCTGCGTATAAATTAATGCTATATGTACCTGGGGTAGCCGCATTTACGCTAAATGGTGGTGGGTAAAATACCTGAGACGCTTTTTTGGTAGTGCCTAATTCTGCCAACGCAGTTTCTACATTACTGGCTGCATAATTACCCGCTGCATCTGTTATGGGTACTTGGCTTGCTGTTTGGTTGTCTGTACCCGTTGGTATGGCTTGGGTTTCTAAAACACCATTACTATTGGCTACCACCATCCTGTCTCCTGTACCCGCTAAATCTCCAAAGCGGATGTCTCCAATTCCTGTATAAATGGAATAATTTGTATTAGAAGCACCTGAGACATCTCCAATCCTTAAACCATAAGCATTTGTAGCGGACGTTTCTGATTGAAGATTTATATCTGTTCCTATTAAATTGGTTGCTGTGAAATTTGGGCTAGTACCATATAGCCTTACATATTGTCCTGTAATTGATGACACACTACCAGCTACATTTGCTCCAATCACCCCAATAGATTCATCTGCCCTATAATCACCACTAGTATTAGTATAATTAAAGGGAGTTGTAAAGAGCATTGCGGAATACAAATTACTATAGGAGCTTCGCGCAGGATCAACAACTTTACGAACGTAAAGAGATTTATCCGTAAAATTACCATTCCAACCAATACTAACACTACCTGTAGTTCCAACATAAAGCCCTTCATTATCCCCATCATTACTAATCCAATTGCCTGCGGTTTGTATGTTCTCTGTGGCCGTGTGGTCTCCTAAGTCGTCTCCTAATCCTGTTAGGGTAGATAGGTCTACGGGGGTGGCATCATTACTTAAGGATAATATATTACCACTTAAAGATAAGTCTTGGTTGTCTGTATTTACAGGTATGGCTTGGGTGTCTAAAACACCAATACTATTAGCCACGACCATCCTGTCTCCTGTACTCGCTAAATCTCCAAAGCGGATGTCTCCAGAATTTGTATAAATGGAATAATTTAGGTTAGAAGCACCTGCTACACTTCCAATCCTTAAACCATAAGCATTTGTAGCGGACCCTTCTGATTGAAGATCTATTTCTGTTCCTATTAAATTGGCTGTTGTAAAATTTGGGCTAGTACCAGTTAGCCTTACATATTGTCCTCTGAGTGCATTTATGCTCCCTAGTGCAGTTGAGCCAATAAAACCGATAGATTCATCTACTGTATAAACTGCATTAGAATTATTATAATTTTGACCACTAAGAATACTCATTTGAGAATATAAATTTTTATAGGAAGTACTACTAGGATCAACAACTTTACGAACGTAAAGAGATCTATCCGTTAAATTACCATTCCAACCAATATTCACATTCCCTGCAGTACCAACATAAATCCCTTCATCATCCCCATCATGACTAATCCAATTGCCTGCGGTTTGTATGTTTTCTGTGGCGGTGTGGTCTCCTAAGTCGTCTCCTAATCCTGTTAGGGTAGATAGGTCTACGGGGGTGGCATCATTACTTAAGGATAATATATTACCACTTAAAGATAAGTCTTGGTTGTCTGTGTTTATTGCTGTAGCTGCTACTTCTACTACATGACCGTCTGCATCTACGCCTAAAATACCTGTCTCTGTGCCTGTAAAAGTTCCTGATCCGTATTCTGGTAAACTAAACGCACCTGTATTTTTAAGTTCAAGGAGTGCGCCTGTATTGGATTTGTTATTTATTTCGAATGTGGGTGTAGTTGTACCATCATTATCCATATAAAAACGGAAACCGCCAGAACCACCACTTGTTTCATCTTGTTCAGACATAAATATAACATTAGCGTCATCTACATACGTATATAAATTCTGTACATCCGTCTGCAATCTGTTAGGGAACGTAGGTGTACCAGATCCGGTAATTTTAAAATCACCCACTATGTCTAACGTGCTAGTGGGGCTGCTATTTCTTATGCCTACTCTATCATCATCCCCACTTATAACTAGTGTGTTTACATCAAAATTAAGATCAAAGTCATTCTGGGTTACCGTTCTATCTGCCAGTAATGCACCGTCTTCTGTATAAATGGTAGCATCTACAAAGGGTGCTAAATCTACATTGTTACCATCTTCGATACTAAGCAGGTTTCCTGCCAAGGCTAATGTTTGGTTATCTTCCATAGCTTGCCAACCCGTAGTTGTATAACGGTACACCTTATCATCATCTGTATTAAACAGTAATGCCCCTATTTTTGGAGCTATTACTGCATTCATTTGTACAGTGGTAGCTCTAGGCAGACTCAAGAGAGACTCTGCACTAACTTGACCTTGCAAAGCACCTACAGATAGTAGCGTAAAAAAAACTAGAACCAGAATACTTTTGTTTTTGCTCATAATCATTCCCTAAATCTTTATAAAATCTCAAATATAATACCTATTAAGCACCCAAATGCTATGAATTATGGCATTACGGTAATGGTAAACATAAATTCTAAATCAATATCGTCTTTTTCTGTAGCACCATTATCACTATCGCCAATATTCACCTTAAAACCAGTAGTTAATTGTTCATAATAGGTAATACCAGGGTTGTCATAGTTATCTGTGGAGTTTCCAGGACAGTCTCCCTTACAATCAAATGTAGTCAATTGTATTACATAATTCACATTGGGCGCAGCGTTTGCAAAGGTTACTTGGTAGTCCCCTTCATCTAATCTAGCAACTGTTGCTCCGTAAATAGCTGCAGCTGTGCCGTCTCCGTTTATTTTACCCACTGCAAATGTACTAGGCAAGCTTAGAAAAGCCCCACCATCAGATCCTGGTGTAATTTGGTTGCCAGTATCTGCACTTATAACTACTGCCGTAGATGCAGCTGCGTCTTCATCTGTATATGTGATAACACCAGTAGCCGTATCCTGCTCAAAAGTTGTTAATGTTTCTAGATTAGATGCATCTAAAATGGTAGTACCCCCGTCTTCATTTGTAAAAGTAAAGGTGCCATCATTATTATCTACCAAACTTGTAAGCGTTTCTAAATTCTGAACCAATGTTGTTAAATTCACTTGTGTAATTACCCCGTCTTCGTCTTTAAAATCAAGGTTGGTATTGTCTGCATTAAGTGCTAGTGTAGAAAGTGTTTCTAGATTTTTTACTATGGCAGTTAAATCTAACTTTGTTACAACCCCGTCCTCATCTGTATAATCTATATTGGTTTCATCTGCATTAAGGGCAATGGTAGTTAATGTTTCTAAATTGGAAACGTCTAATATAGTAGTACCGCCATCTTCATTAGTAAAGGTAAAAGTACCATTGTTATTATCTACTAAACTTGTAAGTGTTTCTAGGTTTTTAACTATAGCGGTTAGGTTTAACTGTGTAGTTGCTCCATCCTCATCTACATAATCTATATTAATATTATCTGCGTTAAGGCCAATTGTTGTTAGCGTTTCTAGTGCTGCTATATCTAAGGTAGTAGTACCCCCGTCTTCGTTTGTATACGTAAAGGTGTTATCACCATTATCTACAAAGGTTGTAAGTGTTTCTTTTTTCCATCCTGTATTTGTAAATCTATACAAGTGCTGTTCATCTGTATTGAAAAGTACAGACCCTATACGGGGGGTTACTATAGCATTCATTTCTACAGTTGTAGCTCTTGGCAGGGCAAAAAGTGAATTAGCGCCTAACTGAGCAGTGGCAGAAAATAAGCTAAAACAAAATGCGCCTATTAAAAGATACTCTTTAGTTTTTTTGAGAATAGTCATATTTTGAATATAAATGTTAATTTTTATTAAAATGGTAATACAATGGTGGTGAACATAAACTCTATGTCTATATCATCTTTGGCAGATGCTCCGTTATCAGAATCGCCAATGTTAATTTTAAATCCTTGTAAATTTTGATCGTAATACGTTATGCCAGGATTATCAAAAGTATCT
>Ga0115565_10002042_pt1 | contig 15936 bp, 7 predicted proteins | sample COGITO_mtgs_1105_FD_87199 | JGI IMG/M metagenome (GOLD analysis project Ga0115565, IMG submission 87199) | Pelagic marine microbial communities from North Sea - COGITO_mtgs_110530 | ecosystem: Environmental > Aquatic > Marine > Epipelagic | place: Germany:Helgoland, sampling site Kabeltonne... | reverse complement strand
GATGCTACAATCTTCAAAGGACTGATCCGTAACTACTCCCTTCGTGGTGGTAAGAGCAAGCAGTTCCTGTTGACTGGTAAGCTCGATAGTGGCTACCACACTCCTGGTACTCCCATTCTGCCAGCTGCTGGCCTGAAGAGCAACGAGAAGACAATCAACATGGATGACCTCCTGGTCTCCAGCCAATTTGTTTACGATTTAGACGAGATTCTGAGCCAGTGGTCCTCACGCTCAGAGGTCTCCAAGCAGATCGGTGAAGCCCTTGCCCTTCACTATGATGACCGCCTTGCACGCGTCCTCTGTAAAGCTGCTACTGAGTCTTCAGTGGTGACTGGTGAGCCCGGTGGCTTCCAAGTCAACATTGGTGCTGGTAACACCAACAACGCTCAGGCAATCGTTGATGGCTTCTTTGAAGCTGCTGCTGTGCTTGATGAGCGTTCAGCTCCTCAGGAGGGTCGCGTTGCAGTCCTGTCTCCTCGTCAGTACTACAGCCTGATCAGCTCTGTTGATACCAACATCCTGAACCGTGAAATCGGTAACACTCAGGGTGACATGAACAGCGGTAAGGGTCTCTACTCTATCGCTGGTATTCGTATCTACAAGTCCAACGTCCTTGCTAACCAGTATGGTAAGAACGCTACAGATAACGCTCTTGTGACTGGTGAGCAGAACGACTATGTGGTTGACAACACCGCCCTTTCCGGCCTTGTCTTCCACCGTGAAGCTGCTGGTTGTGTTGAAGCTGTTGCTCCTTCCATCGAGACCACCTCTGGTGACTTCCATGTGCAATATCAGGGGGACCTAATCGTCGGTAAGCTCGCAATGGGCGCTGACACCCTTCGTGTATCCGTAGCCGGTTCACTCCAAGCTGCTTGATAAGCTAATATCCCCAGGGCCTTCGGGCCCTTCGGGGCCTCTCGTTCCCTAGAAAACTAATGGCTACTAAACAGACTAAGCTGGATGCTGTCAACATCATCCTATCAAACATCGGCCAAGCTCCAGTAGTAAACCTGGAGAGTGGTAACCCAATGGTGGAGACCGCCGAGGTAGTACTCGATGAGATCTCCCGTACAGTTCAATCAGAAGGCTGGGTGTTCAACACTGAGTTTAGCTATCCCTTCACCCCTGATGCTTCTAGTGAGATCCTCATTCCAGACAACGTACTCTCCCTCGACCTCCCTGCAATCTCCAGGCACTTCGCCCAGATACGTGGTGGTAAGCTCTACAACCGCACAGATCATACCTATGAGTGGTCTGATTCACAGAAACTGGATGTTGTTTGGCTCTTCGACTATGAAGACCTTCCAGAGGCATTCAAGAACTACATCACTATCCGTGCAGCTAATGTCTTTGCAGGACGCTCCGTAGGTAGCTCTGAGGCCGTCCGCTTTGGACAGCAAGAGGAGCTCCAATCCAGAGCAGGTGCTCTTGAGTACGACACTCAGCAGGGTGATTACAGTGTGTTTGGTGACTCTCAGGGATTGAACCAGTACAACGCATTCCGTCCAAGTAATTCAGTTTTCAGGTATTAAGCATGGCAGCAGTATCCCAGTCAGTCCCTACCCTTCTGGGCGGGGTCAGTCAGCAGCCTGATCCCATTAAACTGCCGGGACAGGTTCGTGAGGCTGATAACGTATTATTAGATCCAACTTTTGGATGCGTCAAGCGTCCTCCAACCTACCTAGTTTCTGAGCTAGCCACCAACATCCCGAAAGATGCTAAATGGTTCCCTATCTTCAGGGATCAATCAGAGAGGTACATGGCAGTGACCTACCGTCAAAGTGGATCTACCTATATTCGTGTGTTTGAAGCCGATAGCGGTATCGAGAGGACCGTCTCCCTATTAGGAGATAGTCAAGACTACATCGATACAGATCCCAAGGATCTCCAGTTCTTGACGATCAATGACTATACTATCATCTGCAACACTAAGAAGCGGATCAGTATGTCAAAAGCGACTGAAGCCTCTCTGAAGCAAGAGGCTATTGTTGTGGTTAACCAAGTTGGCTATAACACCACATACTCCATCGACTTTCTGAAGGATGGTCAAGGCCTGACGCAAGAGAAGGTCTATAGGGCTCAGGAGATTGAAGTCAGTCCGGGCAGCTTCGAGATCAATGATGGTGATGGCGCTTGTCCACTTGTAGGGTCTCAGGACTTCCTAGAGGATAGTGGTTCCAAGATTAACCTAGGCTTCAACCTACGTGTTACCTGCAACCCCGTCCAGCAGACCAAGCAAATAGAAGGGACTACCTACCCAACCGGCGTGAAGTTCATTGGAAATTCTAAGGGTTACACCGTTGCTCGCTTTTTTGAAGACGTATTTGGTGGGGTAGTCCCCGTGGAAGGCTCTTACATCTATGCGGATATAACAGCCAGTACACCGGCTGGTACCATCAGCTTCAGATGTGAAGGGCGTACACGAGAAGGCAACATCACAGGAAAGAGTCGTTACGCTTCTATGTCCACAATTGATGTGACTAGTTATATCTCAAATGGTGTAAACCCTTGGACAACCTACCGTTTCTGGGCTCATGGTATGCCCTTCCAAATCTCTGGTATTGATAAGGGTCCTGACACCACTGAGTATAGCTATAAGTCCTCCTACAGCGCCTCTGTAACCCTACAGAATGGTGGTACTGGATGGACTCCTGGTAGTAGCGTAACAGTATCTTTGAATGGTCGTAGCTATACCATCAAGGTCACCCGATCTTCAGTTGGTTATAGCTATTCATCAGATAGCCAGGTAGATTACACTACAGCGGCTGATGCCCAGGCAGGTCCTCTGTCTGTTGGTGCGATCACGGGTGCATTAACGACCCAGATCAACGCCCTCAATAACTATAAGGCCACCCCAGTCGGCAACATCATCTACATTGAGAGGACTGATACCGGCCACGCCTTCAACATCATGGCTCGTGGTGGTTCAACAGATAACGCTATGTATGCCATCAAAGGTAGCGTGAACGACATCTCCAAGCTGCCAGGTCAGGGGGTTAATGGAATGATACTCTTAGTTAGAAACTCCCAAGACTCTGAGGCTGATGACTACTTTGTCAAGTTCGAGACTTCTGATGGGGATATCCCTGGACAGGGTGCTTGGATTGAGACAGTTAAGCCTGGTATCCCGACAGAGCTTAACAGTAGCACCATGCCGCACGTCCTGATCAGACAGTCGAATGGCTCCTTCCAGTTCCGTGAACTGAGTGCTGATTACGATGATACCAACTGCTATGCAGCCCGTGAAGTGGGGGATGATAACACCAACCCTGTGCCTACCTTTGTAGATAGTACTATCAATGGTATGGCTTTTCACATGAATCGACTTGCATTCCTCTCCAGGGATACGGTTGTCATGAGTCAACCCGGCGATTACTTCAACTTCTTTGTAGGATCTGCTATTGCCCTAAGTGATGCTGACCCTATCGATATGGCAGCTACCTCTACGAGGCCCGCATACCTGAGATCCGCTGTGAGTACCCCTAAGGGTCTCCTACTGTTCTCAACGGATGCACAGTTCCGTATGTCTGCTAATGATGTGGCTTTCGGTCCTTCTACTGTCAAGATGGATGAGATCTCTAACTACTCCAACGTCACCCAAGTACACCCAATGGAAGTGGGTACCTCTGTGTTCTTTAACTCCGACTCGACCACCTTCTCTAAGGTGTTTGAGATGGCCATCGACTCAGTAGAGAACAGACCACAGGTTGCTGAGAACACCCGTACCATCCCTGAGTACATCCCAACAGGATTGACGTGGGGAGCTTCGAGTGCTAACAATAACATTGTTATGTATGGTGACAACTCTGGGGACGTCTATGTCTTCAAGTATTGGAACCAAGGTAATGAGCGTAGCCTAGCAGGATGGGCTAGGTGGAGATTCCAATCGGACATCTTCCTAACCTCCTTCTATGATGATGTTGCTTACATCGTCGCCTACAACAACACAAGGGCATCCTGGGTTCTCTCCAAGATGAACATGCTTGATGATCCAGACACTGCAACCATCTCTATGGATGATCGTAGGTTTGAGCCACGTCTGGACAACTATGTCCCTGATACAGAGGTGACTGAGGTAGTAGAGGGTAATATCACCAAATTCTATTTGCAGCCAGGCCAGTATGATGGCCAAGAACTAGCAGTATTACAGTTTAATGAGGCTGCTAGCTCCTATTACTTATCCCCACCCATCGAATCTGATGGGGGTGGTGAATACATCTCCATTAACACCCGTGCTCTGCGTAATGCAGACACCTACAACCTGGGCACTCTCTACAATATGTTTGTGGAGCTTCCTCAGATCTACATGAAGAAGGATAAGAACGTGGATAGGGTCTCCCCTCCCATGGTCACCAACGTCAACCTAGAGCTCTACCTATCTGGCAACTACTCAGTAGGCCTTCAACGTCTCGGCTATGAGGACAATGTTCAGCTAGTGGAGGCTAAGGTATCTGACGTCTACATATTAGGCAGCTCCTCTCTCATCAATACGGCCACCAAGCAGGTGGGTGTCTATTGCCGAGGTGATATGTCCAACATCTACCTCTCAAGTTCTGATCCCCTCCCTGCTGGTATTACTGGCTATACATGGGAAGGTCATTATAACGACAGGGGAATCTCCCGTATCTACTAATGAAACAGTACCGCCCCGCCACATTCAGGGACGGCCTAGAAGTCGCCCAGAACCTCAGAGATGAGGATCGGGCAGAAGTGGAGGGTTTGGGTCACTCCCTCCTCCACATCCCCTATGGTGTTCTTATCAGTGATCACTCCACAGCCTTCCACTTACGGGATGGCTCTATAGTTGGGGTCGCTGGTATTACACCAGTAGAGGAAGGCATAGGCCAGATCTGGATGCTCTGCACCTCAGACATCATCAAAGAGCCTATAACGTTCTTCCGTCAATCCGAGAAATGGATGGCAGAAGCGCAAGGCGATTATAGGCTGCTGTGGAACCTCGCAGACGCCAGGAACCACGTCCATCACCGGCTACTAAAGTTCTTAGGGTTCAAAGCCCTGAGGACAGTACCAGCTGGACCTAATCAACTTCCCTACTTAGAGATCGTGAAATTATGTGCATAGCAGCAACAGCCATTCCGGCAGCATCTCTAGCAATCAGTGCAGCATCTACTGTTGCTAGTATAGGTATGAGCATGTACTCAGCCCAACAGCAGGCAGCTCAAGCTCAAGCCTCCATGCAGATGCAGGCACAGCAGGCTGAGAGGCAGCAACAGATGCAGTATCAGCAATCGGTGCATCAACAGGAGCAACAGCGTCAGAATCTGACTCTCCAACAGAGACAGCAACAACAACAATACAATCTGAGTATCGAGCAGAGTAATGCTCAGATGATTAACCAGTACAATCAGCAGGTTCAGCAGGTGCACAATGATAGAGCGGGTATCGCCTCTAGACATGCTGCTGAGAAACTCACCTACCAGAGAGGCCTGGAAACCAGCCAAGAGCAAGCAAGGCTGAACAACTCAGCCGCTAACCGGGTCTACATGGGCGAACAAGCCAAGATCAATGAGGCCCAAAAGAAAGCAGCATTTGAACAACAAGCAATACTCGCCAAGTCCATTGGTGCTAAGGGTAGTGTTCTTGCTGCTGGTAGAACAGGACAAAGCGTAGGCCTGCTGGTCAACGACGTAGAGAGGCAGGCAGGCTTTGCCCAAGCGCAAGAGTTGGCGATGCTTGACTCCACTAAGGAGCAATCACTTATTAACATGGAGGGTACGTTCCTCCAGGCTGAGAGTGACAATCAGAAGGCAGCAAATAACGTCTCCTGGAATCCAGCTGACCCCTACATGCCCGCCAATCCTAGCCTACCAAACTTTATCAATGGACAAGACTTCGCAATTCAGTACCAGTAATGTCTAAAATCTACAAATCAGAACCATCTGGCACTCGGTATCGTGGTGTCGATAGGTCGGTGACTTACAATCCTCAAACTGCATCATCATCTGATAAACAGATCAGGGATTATAAAGCTGCCCAGGCTCAGGATACACAGACCAAGGCCAGTGAGCTGGTGCGTAGACAGAAGCAGGAGAACCTAGAACTGCAAGCTCAACAGAGTGCATCTAAGGGTTTTCAGCAACTTGCTCAGAATGCTGAGCGTAGTAAGCTCTCTATGGATCAGCTCTATGATAAGAACACCCTAGCAGCCGATCAGCAGCGCGAGAAGTTGAAGATGGGGCTAGAGGCCTTGCACCTCCAGCTATCCAACAGTGTCAACAATGCTCGTACAAGTGCTATTCAGTCTGGTGTTAAAGGACTCCTAAGCTTTGCTGGTTCTACTGTCACCTATATGGGGCAGCAGCATAGAGCCAATGAGATCAAAGCTGCTAAGCAGGCACAGATAAGCATTGAGAACGCTGAGCTAGATGCAGCCGGTCTAGGTGATACCTTTGGATCTGCAAATCCTATTGACCCAGCAGCTATTGAAGCATCTGAGAATACCAATACTATTGCTCAGGCTCAATCACAAGCTATCAACTCAGCGACCACTGACTTAGCAGAAAGCTCTAACCCAACTGAGCAGTATGCAGCTGACCGTATGCGTCAGTCCACTATGTGGAAGCAGCTGGAGCCTCTCAGAGGCCAAGGCTATGCCGCTATGGGTGTCTACCCTGCCGCTATTCAACAGGCTAGAGCTGAGGGGCTTATAGGTCCCGGTGCTCAAGGCTTGGTGGATGCTCAGAAGTTCACCCGTGAGTTCGCCAGGATGACTGGCATCATGGGTGCTCCACGGGAGCTACAGCTAAAGTTTGCAAGGATAGCAGCCGCAGCTAACCAGAACATGGTCACAGCTGCAACAGCGGAGCACTCGGCACAGATTAAAGCAGCCAATGAAGCTACCTGGGCTGGTAACGTCTCCAACATTGTGGACACTGCCAATCCTCAGACTATTGGTTCTGCTTTTGAGGCCGTCTACGCTGAGACTAAGCACGGAAACCTGGGTTTCAATGGTGTAGATAGTCAAGCAGCTACCGTCAGGGCACTCAATGAGACTCTGGCAAACTTGGTTTCTGAAGGTAAGACCTCAGAGATCCAAGCACTTAGGGCTCATGTGTATAATGAGTCGACTGGTCGCACCTTAGGTGATGACTATGATCAACTCTTTGACAAGGCTGTGAACTCTGCCCGTACTCAGGCTGTATCTGACTTCAGATTAAACGCTTCTGAGCAGACCATCCAAATCAAAGAGTCCATCCAGTTCTTCTCTGACAACCCTACTCCTGAGAACAGAGCCCAAGCTATCGAGACCCTCATAGCTATTGGTTCAACTGAGTCTCTGAGGGAGGCTAATAGGCTGGCTGATAAAGGTATATCCTACGACCCCCAGAAGCGTTTTGAGCTGCTGGAGATGCGTAGGCAGGGTATCAATATCAACCAGAGTGAGTTGAAGGATCTAGCCACTAGAGGCGTTATCAGTGCTGAGGAGTTCAAAGAGTTTCAAGCCTCTGGTCCTCAACAGGAAGCTGAGAAGGTTGTAGGCACTTATGTAACCAGCATCAAAGTAGGCCTCAAGCAGTCTATGCTGGGCAAGGCTACTGATACTGACCTGACCCCTGAGGTTAGGTCACAGCTCAACATTAGGCATCAATCATTCGTTGCTGAACTGAATGACCTTGTATCAGCTGAGGTTGCTCTCAACCCAGCTATCGCTAAGGACACTACTGAGTTATCTCGTATTGTTGAGGCTAAGTCCGCATATCTACTCAACCAACCTCAATATAAGCTGGAATCCGTCCCTGGACAAGGCTACAGATTCGCAGGTTCTATTGATGTAGATAGACGACTGGCCCGTATTACAGTGGCTCCTGGTGTTCAAGACTTCTCACAGTTCACACCTGAAGAGACCTTTGGTACTCTCAACTTTCCTAAGAGTGAGATGAGCGCCAGTAAGGATCGATTCTTGACCCTTGATCAACTAAAATCAGATGTTAAAGCAATCACTAGTGGTGGTTCTCCTAGTAATAGGACACGCCTCATCGCCAAAAACCTTGGACTAAGCTCACGCGCAATGGTTGAGGCTCAGCTGCGTGTTAATGGAATGCCTTCAATCTCCTACATGGAATCAGAGAAGAGTGCTCCAACGCTCTCTAGTTCTGGTCCTATCAGTGGTGACCTAAACGCTGTCTCAGGAATGAAAGCCCTTCAAGGTATGGGTGTGCCTACTAAAGGCGCAGCCTATCTCGCGGGAAACATTCAGCAGGAAAGTACATGGCATGGAACCAGAGAGTGGGGCGGTGTTCACAACCCTACTACAGGAACCATGGATGGAACCAACAGAAACGGTGGTCTCGTATCCTGGGCATCATGGAGCAACGATAGCGCACGCCTTGGCCGCATTGAGCGGGCATACGGACGCAACATCTCTCAGATCTCTGAGGGTGATCAGCTCAAGTACATGATGAAGGAAATGAAAACATCATACCCACAGGCCTACGCTACGTTCATGAACCCCAACGCTTCGGACTCTGCTCTGCGGAGAGCGTCCTACCAGTATTGGGGATTTGGACATCAAGGCGCTAGGTACCAATATGCCAACAAGCTGCTCTTACAAGGTGGCCTATAAACAGCTAGTAGCGGTGCGCTTCTGCTAGTAATTCTAATCAAACAAAATGTCTGAAAACATTGATCAGTATTTTGAGGATGCTCAACAAGACGCATCTTCTAACTTTGTAGAAGCGACACGTGAAGAGCTGCTGGAGGAGTATCAAGCTCCTCAGCAAGCGGCAGCTCCTCAACAGGAGGCAGCTCCTCAAACAGATGGTACGGTAGCTGGTCAAGGCCAGCAGCCTACCAACGTAACAGAAGATGGTGGCCTACTCGGCTCCCTCGGAAACGCCTTCAACGCTCTGCGTGGGGGAGAAGGCTCAGGAGGAGACTCCAACTGGGCAGGCTCTCTCATGGGTGACCTACGAGATCAGATAGACAACACCTTCCAGGGGGATCAACTCACCCGTGAAGAAATCACGGCTAAGATGGATGCGAAGGAACAGGAGCGCAATGCCGCTCGTTCTGCTAACCCAGTCTCAGCTACACTCGATGAGGTCACAGGCCTAGTTCAAGGTGCCTCTGTGGGTGCCGTTGAAGGAGCTCTGACCTCTGCTGAGTTAATTGGAGATACTGTCAAAACATTCACTGGACTTGCTCAAGAGTCAAACAATGTCTTCTCAAACAAATATGAGTGGGCTAAGTGGGACTTAGGTAAGGATGAAGTAGGAGCTAAGACCGGTGTAGGTAAAGTCGCTCAAGGCTTTGCTGAGTTTGGCATTGTCATGGCTGCCACTGGCGGCTTTGGTGGTGCTGGTGCTGGTGCAGGGCTTCTTAAGCAGATTGCTGTAGGTGCTGCTAAGGGTGTTGCATCTGATATGATCCTAGCCTCGAAAGGTGAAGGCAACCTATCCAACCTAATCAAGGAGAATGCTCCTGAGTGGTATCCATCCTGGCTCACCGCCCTCGCTGTTGATGAAGATGACACCCCCTGGGAAGCCATCCTCAAGACAGGTCTAGAAGGTACTGGACTAGGTGTTATCGCTGACGCAGCTACTGGCTATGTAGCAGGCGCCAGGGCAGTCCGTAAGGCTCCTAAGGGCTCTACCCCTGAACAGCTAGAGGAGATCGCTGTCAAGGCGGCTCAAGCCACTCTATTCCACGGAACGACCAACGCACGTGCTACGAGAATCGTAAAGGAGGGATTCACTAAGGGAAACAGATACACCAACATCATGGGTGAGGGTGTTTACTTTGCCACTGATGAGCGTTATGCTGGCATGTATGGCCGTAACGTATTAAAAGGATCAGATGCTGATTTAAACATCCTTGATCTCCAGGGTAAGAGTGTCAATGAGTTTGCAGAGGAGGCTGGTATTGGTAGACCAGCTGAACACATGGATATGGACGGTAACTTCTATGATACTCCTGAAGAGATTGCTCAATGGGAGCAGATGGACGTGGATGATAGGATGCTGTCTTGGTCTGATGATCAACGTCAGGCCATTCAAGACTATGCAAAGAAAAATGGCATTGATGGTATCAAGTATGATCCTTCCTTTGAAAATAAGCTGGAAGGCAGTGCAGGTACTGAAGTAGTCATCTTTGACCCTGCTAAGGCTGACCAAGTTATTGCTCCAAAGTCTTCTACGGGTATCTTTGATTCTAGCAATCAACTCGACACGTTCACAGAAGTCCTGTCAAGTAGGACCACACCTGAGTCTTTTGAAGCAGTAGCTCCGCTTGTTGATCAAGCTTCCAAAGGCATCCCAGTCCATTATGATGACGTGGCTAACGCCTTCCCTGAGTACTTTACCATTCCTGGAGCTGGCCGTGTCGTCCCTGATGACTTCAGCCCCATTGTGTATGATCAACTCGCAGCTCTGAAGCCTGATAGTGGTCTATCTATCAACCCCTTCACAGGAGAGGTTCCTACCAGTGGTAACATGGTTGCTATTGATGGTGCTGTCCTTGAGACTGTTGATGCTGACACCGTAGCTAACTTCATTGCCCGTAACCGTGACATTCTCTCTAGAGATGATGTATATCTCAGTGGCAAGATCTCTGAAGAGACAGGTAAGCCTGCTGTAGAGCTCAGACGCCTCGTACAGGACCCTGAAGAAGCCAAGATGCTTGGTAAGGTGTTTGATCAGGAGGGTGTATTTGACCTCGACCTGGCAGCACGTACTAACTATACAGAAGGCTTAGTCCCCACAGGAGGAGTAGATCATCTCCGCAAGACTAAGGGTGGACACATCGGTAATGCCTCAGAAGTACCTAACTTCTCCAGGTCTGCTGACAATGCCACTAAGGTATACAAGCAACAGCAACAGCTGAATGGTATGCGTGACGTTATGCCCGCCGGTTCTACTGGTAGGTCAGTCACAGACGCCCAGTTAACTAAGATAGCTAGGTCGAAAGGTGTGAGGACAGCAGAAGTCCTTCGGGAGATCGCTGATAACAACCCTATTGACATCAATGACCTGGCTAAAGCTTCTAAGGTTACCCCAGACGAGATTGCTCAGGATGCAGCCAATGCTATCGCTGATAGCTTTGATGTTCCTCGGGAAGTCATTGACTTCTCTAAGATTCGCACACAGGATGTGGGTGATGATCAGCTTCTAACACAGACAGGCATCGTACAGGTGCGTGGTTTGCTTCAGGAGATGAGCAACCGCATTGCTGAGTCCTCTATTGCTATCAAAAAAGGTGCAGCTGCTGGTGATCCATCCGTATCTACCCACTTCGATTCCTTAGTCGACCAGACTAAGTCTCTACTGAAGATCCATAAGGAGTCAGCTAACGCATATAGCCGTTACCTGAGCACCTATAAGATCAAAGTACCTTTCCTAGGTAAGGAGATCGAGATTCCCAACATGAGGGCCCAGACTGGAGAAGAGATGTCGTCTTCTATTGAAGATGCCTTTAAGACTCTGGACGATCTGAAGCAAGCCATGCGTAGCGGTGACCCTAAGGCACAATCCGAGGCAGTTCGCTTGGCTACAGCCATGAAACTAGCCGGTGGTGATGTGACTAAGACACTATCCTTCGCTAAGAATGCACGTAACTTGATGGGTCAGGACATCCTGAGCATCATGTACAACTCTATACTGTCTTCACCTACCACTCATTTGGTAAACACCCTCTCTAACGCTGTGAACACGGTCTACAGACCTCTCACAGCTATGGTTGGTGGTGATGCTATTCAGAAACAGCGTGCTATCGCTTCATTTTATAGCTTCAGACAGAACCTTCAAGAGTCTGCAATGATTGCAGGTAAGGTCTTCAAGGAAGGTGCTGCTGAGCCAAGCTCTTCTAAGGGCTTTGTACAAGCAGGAGAAGTAACAGAGAACCTGAAGCAACTACAACTGGCTGCTGAGGCTACTCAAGACCTCGGTTCTAAGTCTGCTGCTGGTTATGCCTCCATGTTGCATGACATGGCTAACTTCCCCTTATTCAACTGGCCCTCTAAGTTACTCACCACCTCGGATGAGTTCTTTAAGGCTATGGTGACTCGTATGGAGTTCCAACAGCGGACTATGGGTGATGCAATCACACAGGCTCAGGCCTCTGGAAGTCCTCTAGAGTCCGTTTATAAGGAGCTGTTGGAGAAGACTAGAGGTCAGAACTTCACTAAGAGTGGAGAAGTCCTGAATAAGGACCTCATTGATGTAGCTAAGGAGGTCACATTTCAGACAGAACTCGAAGGATGGGCTAAGTCCTTCTCCGATTTCGCCAATGAAGTGCCTCCTCTTCGTATGTTCTTCCCGTTCATCCGAACTGGACATAACATCCTGGCTTACACAGGTCAGCATGTGCCTCTCCTGAGCCGCCATATGGTTGAATCTAAGGCCATCATGAATGGAACAGATGAGTATGCCAAGGCTGTCCTCAAAGGACGCCAGGCTGTAGGCCGCTACATGGTGATCACAGCCGCTACTGCTGCCTATATGGGTGGTATTACAGGTAGTGGTCCTCCAGATCCAGCTGAGCGTAAGGAATGGTTGAAGTCCAACCGCCCCCGCTCCATTAGATTACCTAATGGTAAGTTCCTTGACTACAGCCGCATCGAGCCTTTCGGTCAGATCCTCTCAGCTGTGGCTGATCTGATGGATATGGCTAAGTATGCACACAAACATGGTCTTGGTGGTGATCAGATTGAGTATCTGGCTGGTTATATGACCTATGCCATTGCTCAGAACTTCACAAACAAGAGCTACATGCAGGGTGTTGTCCCTCTTGGACAGATCCTCACCCCCGGTTGGCAGGGTATGTCTGCCTTACAGAGTGTCCCTCTACAGCAACTCAACAACTTCCTCCCACTATCTGGAGCACGCAGGGCATTCAGCAATGCGATGACGCCCTATATGAACGAGTACAACAACCAAGTTGATCGCGTTTGGGATCAGATGACTGGTGGTTTACTCCCTATCGGAGCTCAGGCTCATGATTGGTTGGATGGTCAGGCTATTGATTCCCCATCTGGTGGTCTAAACGCCCTTTTACCTTTAAAAGCAGTTGAGCGCAGGCAGTCAGTGGTACGTGACTCACTTGAGGATATGGCTTTTGACAGTTCTGTAGTAATGCAGACCCTTCAAGGAGTCAAATTAGACGCCGCGCAGAAGTCTAGGCTCTCCCAGTTGATGGGTGAGGGTGGATACCTGGAGGCTGAACTCAAGAAGATCGTCACAGCTCCCACATGGATCAAGGCTAAGGATCAGTACTTCGCAGACGTCAGACAGAACAAGGCAGGAGACAAGCGTAACGCTATCTTCTACCAGAATGTCTATGACGTGATTATGGAACACAGAGATGCAGCCCTGATCACCCTGAAAGAGGAGTTTCCAGAGCTACAAGCTCAGATCCATGATAACAGAATACTCCGTAACGACCAGAAGGTAAGCTCTGCCTATGAAGCACCAGACTTTGAAAACCTAGTAAACATGCCTAACTAAACAATGGCGACTACAATTGAAAATCTATATGTGGGGGACGGTTCTACCGTTCTCTACTCTTTCACATTCCCCTATATCACCCCTGAGGACGTAGAGGTAAGCCTAGCCGGTACCTTAACAACTGAATACACTTTCGCCAACGTCACCACTATAGAATTTAATACCGCCCCTCTCTCTGGGGTGGCTATTAGGATCTACAGGAACACTCAAGTCGATGACATTGAGAACGTCTTCTACCCTGGTTCAGCAATCAGAGCTAAAGACCTTAACGACAACTTCACTCAGAGTCTTTTTGTTATCCAAGAGGCTGATATCAATGTAGGGAAAGCTAATAGCAACGCTGATGCGGCTGTAGCTACCGCGAATGCCGCTGTGGTTACGGCTAATGCTGCTGAAACCAGTGCTGCCGCTGCTCAAGGGGCCGCTACTCAGGCTCAAACAGATGCTACTCAAGCTGCGGCTGATGCTGCTTCGGCCCAAGCTGATGCTACACAGGCTGCTGCCGATGCTTCAGCTGCTCAGATATCGGCTGATCAAGCTAATACAGCTGTTCAAGCAGCTGCTATCTTTTCCCCTGTAGCGAACGTAGCCGCTATCCCTGCCTCCCCTACTGATCAAGATAGGGTGAGTGTTCTAGATAGTACAGGTATATCAAGTTTTACACCTTTGACAGGCCTTCCTGTTGGTCCTACCTATGACTCAGGTGTTTATGTAAACCTTGTCTATCAAACTACAGGTGCCACATGGGTGTTTGTGGCTTATGGCCCCAATAATCCCGATTCTAGGTATATCCTTGATACAGCCAATTCCGTTAGTACCTTCAACATTACTAATGCTGCTATAACCCCTGCAAAGCTCGATAGGCCCTATGTAGAAAAGACTGGCGACACGATGACGGGTGACCTAACTATTGCCAATACGGCAGACATTTTTATTAATAGCCCTGCTGGTAGTAGTAGTCCCGCAACTATTGTTTTTTTTGACGCCGATTCGACTGTAGGAATCGTAGCGGGAACCGCTCCACTCGATAGCGCCTACATCACAGGCTTTGGTGCTTACAGATGCCAAAACGATGCAAGTGCACACATCAATTTATCCAAAAGCTCAGCTATTACAACTTCTTCTCCGGCTGGTGAGAGAGTCTATATTCAATTAAAAAGGGACGACGTTGAAATAGGGAGCTGTAGTCTAGACCAGCATCTGGCAGGCAGTGGGTGGTTTGGTAATCAAGTCACTTGGCAAGGTAATCTAAACGGAGGACTTGTAAGATCAAAAAAAATATGGAATCAAAGACCTGGTAACTTTTGGACTGAAGGTGACTATATCGGAATTGGCAATTCAACTGGGACTACTCCACAAATCTTCGGCTCTTTATGTAGTGCTGGATCTAACGGGGTTTCGTTATGCAGTAACGGGTTCAGGAATAATTCTGGCGGATGGACAAGTTATTCGTCTATTACTGGCCAATCAGGTGGTGCTGAGATCGATCTTCATCCCAATGGTACCATCATCTTTTACTCTGACACGAACAAAAGCACATCGGCGCCGAGACCTACAGAAAGAGCAAGATTTAATAATAGTGGTTTGACTGTTAGTAACTTGAGTGGCACGGGCAACCGAGCTGTTTATTCAACCGCTGGTGGTGCTCTCACTAATAGTTCATCAGATGTTACGTTAAAAACTAACGTCCAAACGCTTGACTCTCAAGTCAATATCGTTAAAGCTCTAAACCCAGTCTCTTACAACTGGATTGATACAGACCTCCGAGGTGTGCAACCTGAGATAGGTTTCATTGCACAGGAAGTTCAAGAGCTTGTCCCCGAAGTAGTTGGAACTAATCACAATGGAACTCTTAGCGTTGACTATCCCAAGTTGGTCGCCACTCTGACCTCTGCACTACAAGAGGTACTCACCCGCATCGAAACGCTTGAAGCCAAGATTTTAACACTAGAGAACAATTAACCTATGTCATTTATCACCGACGCAGCTGAACACTACGCTGCTCTGCCTCATCAGGATGCCGCCTGGGAGTACCTTTGGGCATCACTTGATGAGTATACCCAAGAAAGATTCAAGGAGGCCTACAGAGCCTCCCCGGAGCCTCCTAAGGTTCCTGAGCCCCTCATAACTGTTGAGCTATTCTCTCAACTAACTGGTTATCCAGCCTCGCTGTTCAACCAAACAGAGGCTGATGACTGCAACAAGCTTCTAGCCGTCACTGGTTTCGATCAGGACATTGAGGCCACATGTATGTTGATGGCTAACATCTTGCATGAAACTGCTAATCTTAAGTTCCTGAAGGAGCTAGCAGACGGTTGGGCTTATGAGTATCGCTCTGATTTAGGTAATGACCAGCCAGGTGATGGTCCCAAGTACAAAGGAGCCGGAGTTCTCCAGCTAACAGGTAAGCACAACTACTCACGCCTCTGTGCAGCCATAGGAGACCCCAGGATTATGGAAGGGGTTGACTATGTAG
>Ga0115565_10002041_pt1 | contig 15948 bp, 19 predicted proteins | sample COGITO_mtgs_1105_FD_87199 | JGI IMG/M metagenome (GOLD analysis project Ga0115565, IMG submission 87199) | Pelagic marine microbial communities from North Sea - COGITO_mtgs_110530 | ecosystem: Environmental > Aquatic > Marine > Epipelagic | place: Germany:Helgoland, sampling site Kabeltonne... | reverse complement strand
ATGGTAAATTATCTGGAATGAATCTATTAGGATATGTTTTAGCACAAGTACTTGGTGGATTATGTGCTTTATTATTATTTAAGAACTATAAAAAATTACAATAAATTTAATTCATCTTTATTTACACCTTTGAACATTTAATACCGTATTAATAATTAGTAAATTCATTTAATGATACTTTAATTTTATTGTTTCTTTCAATAATTTGTTCTTCTGTAAAACTTGTAAAATATGAGGCTATATTACGGGTAATATTACAACTACTTCCTTTATAGGATAATATTTTCTTGTCATATTTTTTTGACCCTAGAGAACTATTTCCCTTATGACCATTATTACTATTTTTCCCTTCTATCAATGTTAAATTTCCAATATTGTTCATCAGAGATTGATCCGATAATTTTGATTTATCTTTCTGACAATATATATGTTCAAGTGTGTATTCTAATGGTACCTTTTGTAAATTAGTAGTAATACATGTTTCTAAAAATAGCAGTAAATGTGTAGCATTGGTTGATTTAAAATTCATATTTGTCATTGATCGTAAATAATTCTCATCACTAATAGAATCGTCTTTATTTTTAACTAAACACTCTTCAATTTCTTTATAGTAATTAAATTCTTTATTTTTAATAACTTCATTAGTGATTCTAATAAATTCATTTGAATAACATAAATTATTAAAGTTTCTAGATTTAAATTGAATATTTCTAAAATACCATTTGGTCAGTAATTTAATCAAGTTACTGTTAATTTTATTAGTTTTATAGAATATTGGTAATAAACACCACATATATACTTCCCAATTTAAACAAATTCTATGTGTATTATTTAGTAATCTTCCAAATTTATCGTCACTAATTTTATCCATAATTTCAAATAATCTTTCAACGATTTCAAAGAAAGTTAGTATTTCTTTATAAGTATCGTCACTATCAATAATTGGCTTAAATAATTCTTCATGATTTATTGTTCTTTTAATTTGATTATTATTATACATTTGGATTGCTATATCAAATATTTTTTGTCCAAAATTCTTTTTATAAATTTTACTACTTGTGTGCTTCAATAACTCCCATTTTTCATATATTTCTATCTTTTTATTATCTGGAATTTGAACCAAAATAGGATTTTTTATAATATCAAGATATTCTACTGATTTACCCCTATTATTTTCCCAATCGAATATTTTACTAACATATTCGGGATCATCACAATCATAATACTGAATATCGATATCATGTAATATGAACTTGTATAAATTAATTAATTTTTTTTCATCATATTTTTTTAGAACAAAATAATTATAAATTTCTATAAAAGCACTATGTAATTTTGTGCTATTATCTGGTTCTTTATATGAGTATTTGGAACTTAAATGTCTAATAAAATCAACCTTACGACCAATTCCTTTAACCCCTGGTTCACTTATATATTCATCTAAATTATCTAAATCATCTAATGTCATTATATCATCAATATTTTTAAGATAGCAAATCCAAGGTTTTACTTTACCATTAAATATATTAACTAAACCAAGCATATCATGTGGATTAATACAATACATTTTGGGTATTATATTTACATTCCATTTCTCTTTAATTTTTTCCTGTTCAGGTGTTAAAGTATCTAAATCAGTATCTACTGTTAAATGTTGGTTGATTTTATTTTTTAATTTTTCTGAAAGACACCCGATTACATAAAGAATTAAAATTGTAGTTAATATTCTCTGTTGACCATCATAAATATCATTCCTACCATTATACTTTAAATTTATAATAGAACCCATTTTTTCAACATATTTATCTTCTTCAAAAAGTTTAAATATATCATCCAAAAATTTGGTAATCTCGGATAATCCCCAAGAATATTCCCGTTGATTCATTGGAATCATTAATGACCTTTGAAGTATAGTATTCCATGTTTCTTGATTTGTGGTATATGGTCTTGAACGGGGCATATTTGTTAATAGTTATTGATATTAATATGTATTTAAATCAATTTTTTTAAAATACGGTGTTTTAAATATGCAAAGGTGTAAAACAATATAATTCATATTGATATTTATACATTTCTTATTTTTTTCAGAAACTTTTCATTTTCAGAAACTTTTTTTGAACTCCCCCCCCCCTATTCTTTTTGTATACACAACACTAATATTCATGTTTTTTTCTTATAATTATAATATTTTGTATGTATTTTTATGGTAACGATTTCTTATATAAAAAAAAAGGAATAAAAAAAGAATGAAAAAAGAATGCAAAAAGAATGAAAAAGAATGAAAAAGAATGAAAATGAATAATAAATGTATTTAAAAATATATTTTTATTATATATAATGGTATCATATGAATGTAAGTGTTGTACTTTCCTTACACCTCTAAAAAGTAATTATAAACGACACCTTAAAACCACAAAACATATTAATAATTATAAGAAAATGACGTACGAAAATAAAAATGAACCAATAGTATACACAAAGTATACACAAAGTATACACAACTATACACAAAGTATACACAAAAAATATATTTGTACAGAATGTAATAAATCTTTTAAATCAAAACAAAGTATGTATAGACATAAAAGATTGTACTGTAAAGTTAAAAAACAAGAAAATAGTTGTATTAAAGAGTTAAAATCTATTGTAAACGAACAAAGCTTACATATTAATAAATTAATAGATAAAGTAGGGACAACAAATATAACAAATAACAATATAAATAATATTCAATTGAATAATTATGGAAATGAAGATATAAGTTACATAACAGATAATCTTAAAACTATTTTACTAAAAGGACCTTTCAATATGATTCCTAAATTAATAGAACATGTACATTTCAATAGTTGTAAACCTGAAAATAAAAATATATTATTACCAAACAAAAAGGAAGATAAAATAAAAATATTTAGTGGTAATAAATGGATTTACAAAACGAAAAAAGATGTTATTAATGATTTAGTAGATGGTAAATATTTTATATTAGATACGCACTATGAGAATATATGTAAAGATAAATTTACAAACATGAATAAAAATAAATATGAAAAGTTTAGAGATCAATTTGATGAGAAAAATAATAAATTACATGAACAAATAAAAAAGGAATGCGAATTAATATTATTGAATAATAGATAATTATTGTTTTTTGTATATCATACCAAGTGTAGGATGCTTTTGTCCGAAATAAGTTTTATTTTTGTAAGAAAATGACGATAATCCTTGTTTTTTAGCTGATAACATTTGTTTAAAATAGGCATTAAGTTTTCGTTTACTTTTTCCGGAACTTTTTCGTTGTGAACGCATATTTTTTTTACTTTTAGGCATTTTTATACTATACTATTAGATTTTAATTTTGTACTATTGGTTATTTAATTATTAATTAACACAATATTTGGTAAATTCGTTTATTATAATTACACATATTATTCGGATGATATTCCGAAATATAATTATTCATGTTTTTATCGCTCATAGATCTATTACATCCTCCACATATTGGTAGTAAATTATCGATTGTATTTGGACCACCTTTAGAATATGGAATAATATGGCCAGCTTCAAATTTAGTTTGTGTAATCTCGGTTATATTACAACAAATACATTTAACCGCACCTATATGTTTGCCAATGTATTTGTACCAACATTCATCTTTAATATTTTTAGGTATTTTTTTACGATAGTGTCTTTTTTTAGGTTCCTTAATTTCTTTACCAGTTTGTTCTCTTATTATATGTTTAACCCAATCATATCCATATCCATTTGATTTATGTGTAAATAATCCTAAATATAATTTAGTTTTAATACATTTAGATTGTATTTTTTCTGGATCTTTGAATGTATTAAATTTCGGAAAATTATTGAAATCCCATTTTGACAATTTAGTATTATAATCTTCAACTAATGTTTTTAATTCATGGACAGAATCTATATTTAATTTTTCGGTTAAAATGCCCAATGACTCTTGAAAATTATTTTTGTTAAGGTGTGGTCTTCTAACTCTCATAGTATTAGAATTAGACCAAATATTAGGATATGAATCAAAAAAATATTGCGCCACATTTTCTGGAATATTTTTATCTATTGTATCAGGGAACTCTGGTAATGGTGTATTTTTGTTTATGACTTTGTAATTTGATTTAAGGTCTTCTATAGAATCAACACTAATTAATTCAATAATGACATCTATTTTTTTGTATCCTTTTGCGTTTAATTTTTTTAAAGCATTGAATCGATGTTGTCCATCAACTAAATAATAGCGATTATTATGTTTATGAATATTTATGGAACCTAAAAAATTAAAATAGTTATGTGTTTTGTGATATTGTTCTTGATATTGAACAATTTCATTAATTTTATCATTATCTTTTATTCTTTGTTCATTTGGAATCAATATATCATGTTTCATCAAATCTATATTATTTATTATTCCAAAAACACGATTATTAATTATAAAAGATGATTTAAAGTTATCTTTCATTCTACAAATAATAACGTGTTTTATCTTTAAATAGTATTATTAATTTTTTTTATTTAATACATTATTTATAGCGTCTGTATATTTTGAAGGAGTCCCGCACAATGAATCTCCACAACTATCCATATTAGCTAATGATTGTTTAATATCTTTATTGTCTTTTATGCTCCATCTTCCTAATACAGTTTTGTCTTCATGTTTGAATAATGATAATGTTTTTCTAATAAGAGATGTATAACGTTTCATTTGCTTATTAATTACAATATATTTAATATCAATTTTCTTTAATATATTATATGATAGATTGTTGTAAAAATAAACGTTCTAAAAAATGCGTTCGACAAAGCGACAAAAAGATATTTAAATTACCTCGTAAATATACATTTAACCAATGTAAATCTAAAATAAAAGGATTTACTATGAGATCATCATGTGCTCCATACAAAGACTGTAAATCTAACAAAACAAAAAGGAAAAGAAAGAAAAAAACTATAATATAATTATAGTGATTTTAATAGGTGTTTTAATAATAGAGTACAAATTACCTAATCTACTGTCTTCAAATTTTATATTAAAGGTTGAATATGGTTTGCTAAACATTATTTTAGTTTTTTTATCAAATTTAAATAGTTTTTTTGCGATTTTATTTAATGATGAATTAGATATACTTTTATCTATTTTTTTATCTTTATAATAATCACCTAAAGATACTTCATTTCCACCTATATCATTAAAAAATATATTATTGATTACTTTTTTCTTAACTTCTAATTTTCTCAATTCTAAATCTTTTTTTGATTCTTCGACTTCTATCAATTTATTTTTAATTATTTCTTTTTGTTTTTTAGACATTTTTTTTACCAAAAATTGTTTAGTTATAAGATTGCGACAATGTCGTGATTTTTTACGCGATGATAATATAATTTTATCTGGTATTTCAGATATATCTGGTTCAGGTGAATACCATTTTTTTTTGAATGACTGTTTTAACAATACAGTATTTCTAACACACCCATTCCATCTTGATATATTTGATGGTGGTATATGTTTATTCATTATTATCCGATACTTTTCATCATTCACATATTTAGTATTTAGAGTTTTTAATGTTTTTTTAGATGCACTAACAGTTTCGGTCATATATAATTATAATATATTTATTATACTATAATTTATTCACAATATCCCCAGGTATCACGGGTTTGTGATGGTTTTAGTTTAATAGTTGGACACCAGTCACCATTTTCATGTGGAATACAATCATTGTGTATTTTTCCCTTATATTTGAATGGAAATATACATTGACCTGCTTTTATAACCTTACTTTTATGTGATTTTCCTTGTTTATCAACTATACCAGCCATTTTTGTATGCTTTTTCACATTAAATTTTTTCTTCTTTGTCTTAGGTTTAGGAGTAATAGGTTTAGGAGTAATAGGTTTAGTGTGTTTAGAATATAATTCTTCAATTGTAATACCATTTATAGTTAATATTAATGGTATTGGAATAACCCAATTAATTAAAATGGAACCAGGTAGAGATGATGCTTTAATATTTTTTATATTAATTTTGGATACATTTGCCGTCATAATTTTACTATGTTTTCCTTCAAATGTTATTATATCTTTAATTTTGAGGTTTGATTTTATAAAGTCTAATTTATCAGGTATATTAATTGATGTTAAATATTTAGGTAGTGATACAGATGGTGGATGTATTATATTAGAACTATTATTTATAGGTGATAAATTATTTATATTTACATATTCCGGAGGTGTTGGAGGTGTTGGAGGTGTTGGAGGTGTTGCGGCTGATGATATTGTTTTTTTAGAACTATTATATTTTTCTATATTTTCTAAAAATTCTTCAATCGGAATTCCATTGATTGATATAATTGCCTTTATATTCACATTAAATGTAAGAGTTATTTTATTTACATGTTCCTTTTCTTGTTCTAGTACTTGTATTACTGCATTTACCTTTTTTTTTTTTTTTTTTTTTATATTTAATCTTTTTCTTTAAATATTTTTTTTGTATTTTTTTTTTTCTTTTATTTCTTCTTTTTCCTTTTTTTTTTTTATTTTTTCTATAATTAATCCTTGTCTATCAATAATATCTTTGTAGTCTTGTTTTTCGTTTAATCTTACTTTAATAATATCACCGATATTAAGATATTTTATTAATTTTGTTGTATCAATTATTGGGTCTATTCCAAATAATCCATGTTTATAATCTGTATGACCAAACATATTATACAATATAGACATAAATGTACTACTATGACCTGATTTAGCGTGTGATTCTCTAGTCCATTTACTTGGACCTTTTACATATGGTTTAGTATTGTATTTGTTACCGTCTCCCCAAACATACTTTTTATCTTCGGTCCAATCTGGACAAAAACACATTAAAATAGCATGTAAAAGTTCGTGTTCAAATGTTAGTAAAAAGCAATCTAATAAATCATTACATTCTAATCCACCATTTATTTTTTTAACAAATTTACTATTTGTAAATGCCTTAACAAATACCTTTTTAGATAGTTCAATAGTAAAGCATTTATTTTCACCTACACCTTTTATCCATTTACATATACCAGCAGTAGATGTACACGTGTTATTTGCACATATACTAATACTACATCCATTTAATTCTATATTTTCTTTAAGTTTATTTTCATAAAAATAGGTATCATATAATTCAAATAACATAAATAAAATATCTGGATTCATTAAATTATCTATATAATCAATAGTCATTACATCAGGTAATGAAGTGTTTGATATAATAGTATCTTTTATAATTTGTCGTAATTTAAGTTGTGTTTTAACAGGTATAATATTTTCGACTAAATATTCACAAAATGAATATGAATTTTCGAGAATATCCATATATAATATTATAATATTTAATTTTGGGGGGGGTGTAAAATGAATATATTATAATAATATGAATTACGATAATATAACAGATAAAACAAATAAAATAATAGATAATCTAAATTTTTTAGATAAAAATATTTCTAAAATAAAGAAAAAAATAGGAACAATAAATAAAATATATAATGATTTAGAAAAGAATTCAATACTTATTATAGATAAAAATAATTATTTAGTCTTTCAAATACACATTTTAAAAAATGAATACATTTATTATAAAAATATTTATACTATTATTTTAAATAAATATTCAAATGAAGTTTTTGAACTTTCTGAATACATTATAATGATATTATTATCATTACATAAGTTAGAAATAGGAAATTACAATCAAGATAATATTTTTAACAAAATAATTCATGTTAAAAAAATCAAAAATATTACATATGGAAAATTAAACGAAACAATTAATAGTACAATAAATAACTTGAAATTATTAGATGAATATAATAAACTATTTGATACCTTTGTAACTAAAACTATATCAAAAAATACAAGACACAATATTCATAACAATACGTTTGAATCTAAAATTAAGAACAAAAAAGAAATGATTTTATTAGAATATAATAAATACTATGAAAATTTTAATAAAATTATAGAATATTTTAAGGAATGCTCTGAATCGGTAATTCTGCAAATTGAAACCTCCAAAGTATTAAGTTTTTTTTTAGAAAATAAATCTATTTAAAAAGATACATATAATTATTAAATTAATGAGTTTAAATACAAAATCAAAACAAAAAAACAATAGAAATTATTGGAAAGAAGAAGAAGAAAAAATCATCCAAGAATGGGCCGATAAAGCACAATGTTATCAATGGATGCATTCGCGATGTAGAGAAATATATCAATCTAAAAATGCCTGGTATACTATACCAGTAATAATTATATCAACCGTAACCGGAACTGCAAATTTTGCCCAAGATAGATTTTCTGACAAAGTTAAAGAATATGTGGTTATGAGTATCGGAACGTTATCTATTATTGCTGGTATAATTACTACTGTATATCAATTTTTAAAGATTTCAGAATTAAATGAAGGTCATAGAGTTGCTGCGGTGTCATGGGGTAAATTTTATAATAATTTAAAAACAACAGGTTCATTACATCCATTAGATAGAATACCATCCAATGAAGCAATAAAAATATATAAAGATGAATACGACCGATTAATAGAAGTCTCTCCATTAATTATTCCAAAAGTGTTATCATCATTTAATGATAAATTTAAAAAAAATACAGATTTAATAAAGCCTGAAATTGGAGACAAGTTAGATTCAACACAGATTTACCAAATGGATAATAACGATCGTCAAACGATGATCAATACAATAAATAATATTTCAAGTAATAAAAAATTTGTAGACACATTTTTTAATTTAAATGGACGAGAACCTTCGGAAAATGAATTAGATTCAATTACAGAATCAAATCATTTGAATATGGAAATAGATAATGGTTCTAGTTCATCTATAGAATCTTCAAATTCTAATGTTAGTCAAACATCTAACGTTACAGAAATATAATATTTTATTAATATAAATGATATCAACCTATATTTTTATGGTTTTATTGATTTTAGCTTTCACATTGAATCCATTTTTGAAAAAACAAGCTTCGAAACATGTGACAACATATGAGTTTATTATAATATATCAAATATTTGCTATATTTATTGTAGTTGGATTTATATTCTATTTATTAAAATATAAAGAGTGTAGTTTAACATGTTTCAAAAAATTAACAAATACAGATTTAATGTGGACTGTATTAGCTGTATTGACTGGTATTGTTGGATCAATGATATTGCTATATTTATTAAAAAAAGATGAGGTATCATTTATTATACCAAATGTTCAGGCGATGGTTATATTACTTGGTTCGTTAATCGGATTTTTTATATTTAACGAAAAAATTAATATTTATAAAAGTATTGGATTAATGCTAATTATAGTTGGTATAATATGTTTGAATTATGGTAAATTAACATCCAGTTAACCATATAGTATCATTAAATGATTGGTTCTTTTTTATACTAACATTATTTTTTATTTTAGGGTTATCTTCTTTAGATGAACTTGTATTAGTTATTTTTATTTTTTTAATCTTTATTTTATCATTAGGAATCATTAAATATATCTTATAATATATTTTTAAATGATTTAAACAATAATAGTATTATTATTATTAATGAATAACGAAATTAATTTAACAACTAAAGAATTTGGAGGAGAGGATATTGATAACGACAATGGTAGTGATACGCCAAATGATGACGAATTAGATTATAATACTATTGTAACACAAAATTTTGATGACCTTGAAATTAAACCAGAATTATTGCGTGGAATATTTGGAAATGGGTATGAAACACCAAGTGCTATTCAACAAAAAGCAATTAAGCCTTTGATTGATGGTCGTGATTTAATTGCTCAAGCACAATCTGGTACTGGGAAGACTGCAACTTTTTCAATTGGTGTATTAGAGCGTATAGATACAACTAAAGATGTTACCCAAGCTATTATATTAGCACATACCCGAGAATTAGCATTACAAATAGAAGGTGTCATTAAAAATTTATCAAAGTATATGAATTTAACAATTAATTTATCTGTGGGTGGAACGACGGTTAGAAATAATATAGATGAATTGTTAAATAATCCACATATTATAATAGGAACACCTGGACGTGTATTAGATATGATAAATAAAAAAGCTTTGGACACTAAGTATTTAAAGGTGATGATTTTAGATGAAGCAGATGAAATGTTATCAAAGATCTTTTCAAATCAAATATATGATATATTTAGATTTTTGCCTAATAATATTCAGGTTGGATTGTTTAGTGCTACAATGACACCTGAATTTTTTAGATTATCTAAATGTTTTATGAGAAATCCAGTTAAAATTTTGGTTAAAAATGAGGATTTGACACTTGAAGGAATTTCTCAGTACCGAATTAATTTAGAACATAATGAGTATAAATTTGATACATTGTGTGATATTTATGATATGTGTTCTATATCACAAACTATTATTTACTGTAATTCTCGAACAATGGTTGAAGATTTGTATAGGCGGTTATGTAATTCTAATTTTTCAGCAGAGTGTATTCATGGTGATTTGTCTCAAGACGAACGTAATAAGATTATGGAAGAATTCAGAAATGGTACCTGTCGGATATTGATTTCTACTGATTTATTATCAAGAGGCATTGATGTTCAACAAGTATCGTTGGTGATTAATTATGATATTCCAAATAATATTGAAAGCTATATTCATCGTATTGGGCGGAGTGGTCGCTTTGGACGGAAAGGAACCGCTATTAATTTTTTGACCCGATATGATGTAAAAAAAATGACCGATATAGAAGAATATTATAATACAGTAGTTGAAGATTTGCCATCGGATTTGAAATTGTAATGTTATTTATCTAATGTATTATTCTGAATCAGAATTAAGAGCATTATCTAGGTCATCGCTCAAATTTCCATCAGAGGCTTCATTGTCATCTGATTCATTATCATCTACAGTATCCTCAGAACAACTTAGTGTTGAAATTGGTGAAATTGGTTCAAGTTCGTCTTCTTCAATGTGTTCATTTGAAATAAGTTTCAAGTAGTAATTTTCTAGAATCAATAGTTCATCTTTGTTATTATGAAAATAACTAAATACGCCATTTGTTGTTCTAAATCCTAGATTCATCCAGGGGACTGAATCAGTAATATAGTGTAGCTCATTAATTTTGATATTGTAAGTGTCATTAAACATAATATATTTTGTCCAAAATGTTTTTGTGAAATAACTGTAAGATGCCAACTTTCTTTGTTCAAGGTAACCATTCGAATATTGAACAGTGTATGCTTCAATACACAATTTTTTATAAATATTGATAAGAATATCTAGAACTTTAGTTTGTTTATCTTCAGGAGTCAACAATTTAGTTTCTTCCAATTTTTCAATGTACGAAATAATATCGTGTGGATTTTTATTTGTCATATCAGTATTGCTAAAGAAATTACTAATAAGTTCCTTAGTAATTTTGAATTTATTAGAAATCAATGCTTTGAAATGTCCAAACAATTGTGATACTGGTTTTGTTTGGGTATTAATATCGTCAACATAATGATTGTTAATGGATGATGTAATAGCGTATGATAGTTCATTAATGATTGGAATATCACTATCAAACATTTTTTTAGCATAATCAATAATTTGTTTAGCTTCTTCCATTTGTGGAAGATGATGTGGATAAGTAAGCTTATATATAATTTCATCTAGGCTTACCTCTTTCAATTGTGTTTGTTTTTTAGTAAAATTTCCTTTTCGTTTTGTCTTTTTAAATATTTTTTTACCAGTTTGTAGAACCATTTTTGGTTCGGCTTTAATAAATCCATTAATAATATCATCATTCCATTTATGTAAATATTTAGTAATTGATTCAACAAACAATTTATGGGTATCAATACCATTTGTAATTCTGGAAGACAAGTCTTTGTACATCAAGTAGTATTCATAAAATTTGTTGATGTCATTAGTAATATCAATTTGTGTGTTTCCAACAATCTGTTGAATGCCTTGTTGAATGTGGTTGTTGATGTAAATCTTTTGATTTTTTTTGGATAGATATGTGTTCAATGTATTTTTGAATCCAGTGAAACCAGTAGTAGTCAAGGTTTCATTAATATCATTATCTGGATCATCCAACAACTCGCGAATTTTTGATCGTTTCTTTTTTTCGGTTAGTTTGTTCCATCGTGTTTTACCATATTCATTGTATCCAAATTTATTCAAATATTTAATATCTAGTTCAACTGAACAATCTTTAGAATAAACCCTATAAATAAAGCTATTTTCTGAACTGATTGGAAGAATCTTGTAATCAAGCGTTGGAAATGTAGAAGTAATTTTTTTATTCACTACACTTTTGAGTTGGTCCATCATTTCTTGAAGTTCTTCATCTAGAACAAGCGTATGTCCATCATCATGAAGATACATTTCATCGCATTTGTTTGCTAGAATAATCATTTTGTTGTGAATGCCATAGTTTTCATAATTAGATTTACAGTTAGTCACTAGCTTATCCAGAATATCTCTTTCATCACTCGTATTCAATGCTGAATAAATGTCCACAACATAAATAATAATATCGAATTTGTTGAAGTTTTCGGTAATGTATCTAAAATACAAATCTTTAGTTTCCCCATCATTTACACCAGGAATATCATAAATAGTAAGATAAATATCTTCTTCTAGTTTGGCAAAATCATGAATGTTTGATACGATATGTTTGGTTTCTTGAATGTCATCATAGGTGATTGGAATTTGTTGTTCAGTTTTAGAAATAAGTTGATGATTAATAACCGTATTTTGGGATCTAATTTCAGTAGTCAAATCAGACTGAGCATCATATTGGCCACCACATTCATAATATACTTGTGGTGTCATTGTAGTTCTTTTAAGCTTACAGTCTGAAAATGCCTCTGCGAAAATAGTATTTAGCAAGGTGCTTTTCCCAACACTAACCGAACCGACAATAGCGACATTGATTTGATTCCGTTTTGAGTTATCAAAGGCTTCTGTTGAAATAGATGGCATATTTGTGATTTGTACTTCAGATACATCTTTAAATTAATATTCAATTTTATATAAATATAAAACATTTAAGACTTAAAATATTTTTAGATGAATGTATATAGGTTGGGATATAGGTATTAAAAATTTAGCATATTGTATAGTAGATAATTCTAATAAAATTAAAGAACTTGAAATAATTAATTTAATAGATGAACCGATTATACATAAATGTATATGTTATAACAAAAATGGAAATCTGTGTAAATCAAAGGCGACATATATTAATAGAAAAGATGATACCCTGAAATATTGTAATAAACACTATAATGCTTTTACTACAAAAGAACACAAAATGATAAAAAAAATTAAACCACCTAAAAAGTGTAGTAAATATACATTAGAAGAACTTGGAACAAGGATGTTTGAAACATTGGATGCTAATCCATTAATCTTGGAATGTGAAAATATAATAATAGAAAATCAACCTGTTCTAAAAAATCCAACCATGAAATCAATTCAAATTATGTTGTATTCCTATTTTTTAATAAAAAATAAAAATATAAATACTATAAAATTAGTAAATGCTAGCAATAAAACAAAAGTATATAAAGGAGAAAAAGATGATGAACTAATTAAGATTAGTGAGATTAAAGATAAATATAAAAGAACTAAAATGACAGCCATTAAACACACACAACTTATGATTGATCAACCTAATATATTAGATTATTTTAATAGTCATAAAAAAAAAGATGATTTAGCAGATGCTTATTTGATGACACAATATTTGATGAATATTAATAAATAATTGCGTTATATTAAAGAAATAAGTTTATATACTAATATTAATTATGGAAGAAATTAATTTAGACTTAGAGAGCAATAATCATAAAAGTATAAATGTTGGGTCATCTATAACATTAGATAATACACCATCAAATAGTATTAATATATTCAATGATAATTCTAAAAAAAAAGAATCAAATATAGGGATTGATTTATTAATTAATAAAAATAAAACTGGAACTTCTGATAATAAATCATCAGAATTTAAACCCTCGGACCCTGTATTAAATAATGATAGTATAGAAAATAATAATATTACATTAAATTTGAGTGATATAGGTACATCTAAACCATCTACACCTTTAAGTTCGGTTACAGACACAAAACCAATTACAAGTATTAGTATGGAAAATGAAAAAAAAGACACACTTGATTTAAATTTAGATGATTTATTTTCGGATGATAAGAAACCAACTAACATATTAGATGATAAATATAACACACCAAATATAGATTTAAATCCACCAATAATTGAGACTCAAAAATCGTATGAAGAATTACAAAAAGAAAAGGCTGAGTTTCTAAGATTATTAGATAGATTAGACGCAAAGGGGATACATTCACATAAAAAATTCAACATGAACTCGGAATATAATGAAATTAAAACCGAATTTGAAAGATTAACTAGACAACGAGAATGTGACCAAAGTATTAAATTTCAAAGAAAAATGTTGATAGCATTTGTTACCGCTGTAGAATTTTTGAATACTAAATTCGATCCATTTGATGTTAAATTAGAAGGTTGGTCAGAAAGCGTTCATGAAAATGCGAATGATTACGATGATGTTTTTGAAGAATTACACGAAAAATATAATTCAAAAGCTAAAATGGCACCTGAATTAAAATTATTATTTATGTTAGGTGGAAGTGGATTTATGTTTCATCTAACCAATACTATGTTTAAGTCATCATTACCAGGTATGGGTGATATAATGAAACAAAATCCGGATTTAATGAAACAATTTGCCCAAGCAACAGCATCATCTATGGGTAATAGTCAACCTGGATTTTCTAATTTTATGGGTGATATTTTAGGTGGTGGTGGTGGTGGTGGTGGTGGTGGTGGTAGACAACCTAGACAACAACCTAGAAAAGAAATGGATGGGCCACCTAATATTAATGATATACTAAATAATATGAGCTCAAATAATAAGGTTGATATAGATATGAATTCGAACTATAGTGAAAGTGATATGGAATCATCAAAAAGTAATGCTATGGGTAGAAATAAAAGAACCTTAAATTTGGATATATAATTTTAGTAACATTATTTTTTTTGTAATTTGTACATTTTAATAATCTTTTGAGCTTCTTTATATTCATCCTTAGTAACTTGTGATATTACAGGTTTTGTAACAATACAATATTTACTATTTTCATTGAATAATCCAGATACTAATACAATAAATATAGCCGTAATAATTAATGATACATAAATATCCTTAGTAGCTACAAATACAACGGTAAAAACAATAAATCTTCTTATTATTTTATTACTTAATAATTGTTCTTGTGTTTCACTTAGTTCCATAACTAAAAATCGGGAACCTAGATTCAATACTAAAATCATAATACCTGTAAAGTATTTATTATTATTTAAATCAGATAATTTCATTAATTATCTAATATATTTTTTTTTAATAAAAATAATTCTGAAATCCTTCTTCACTATCTATTTTTTGTGTTAAAGTGATAAAGTATAGTATCATCACTAAAACGCCAAGGGTATAATCTTCTAATATAATAAATAACAAAAATAGTAATAGTAATAATTTGTTAATTGTATTATTTGTTAATAATGATAAACGAACCTTATTCTTATCCGATAAATATGGGATAAATGCTATTAATAAAATTATGACTAAATATATAAAATAATATATCATATACTATTATTTTATAAATAAATTTTATTATAAATTAATAATGGATATAGTAAAATTATTCTATTTTGATACATCTGAAACTAATATGATTGGTGGTGCTAATAACAAAGGTGCTAATAACAAAGGTGCTAATAACAAAGGTGCTAATAACAAAGGTGCTAATAACAAAGGTGCTAATAACAAAGGTGCTAATAACAAAGGTGCTAATAACAAAGGT
>Ga0115565_10002040_pt1 | contig 15948 bp, 8 predicted proteins | sample COGITO_mtgs_1105_FD_87199 | JGI IMG/M metagenome (GOLD analysis project Ga0115565, IMG submission 87199) | Pelagic marine microbial communities from North Sea - COGITO_mtgs_110530 | ecosystem: Environmental > Aquatic > Marine > Epipelagic | place: Germany:Helgoland, sampling site Kabeltonne... | reverse complement strand
TTTCATCTCCATCTCCATAACCTAATTCAGCATTTCCAGCACTCCAAGCTGCATCATCAAAACCAACTGAATTCCAGTTACCTGTTGGCTCATTTCCAGCATCATAATATTTCCAACTTGTTCCAGGAGAAATACGTTCTCCAACAGAAGGCATAGCTTCTACAGTTATTCCAGTGTAATTATCAGAAACTAAATTTTTGTATCCATCATTAACGTCGAACATTTGTGCTTGAAAAACATACCCTGTTCCTGGAAAAGAACCTGCTGGAATAGGAACACTTAATGTTAAAGTGCCAGCGTTTTCTGTTACTATTTGATTTGCTGCAGATAAATTGCCTGATATATCTTTAAATCTAATAAACAAATCTGCTCTTGCTACATCTTTTGTATAATTAAAAGTAACTGCAACTTCTGAGCCTGCAGTAACAGTTGTTGGGTAATTTGTTAAGGTTATAGAATTGGCAGCAACTGCAGCAGCTTCTACTGTTACAACATCTGGTAGATTGTCTGAAACGTAGTTTTTGTAATTATCATCTGGATCAAACATTTGAACTTGATAAAAATAATTACTTCCTGGAGTTACGTTTGGTATTGCAAGACTTAAAGTTAACGTGCCTGAAGTAGTTGTTACTATTTGATTGGCATCAGATAAATTTCCAGTCACATCATCTTTTAATCTGATAAAAATATGACCCCTAGCAATGGCTGCTGCTTTTGTAAAATTAAAAGTAACATCCACAGTCGATGATGCTGTAACTGTTGTTGGATAATCAGTCATAGTTATAGAAAATGGTGCTGCTATTGCAGCTTCTACTGTTACTCCTGGCGCATTTTGTTGCGTCATAAAAGCATAACCACTATCTGGATTAAACATTTGTACTTGATAACTATAATTGCCTCCAATTGGTGTATTTGGTATGGCAAGACTTAAGGTTATTGTTCCAGAAGCAGCTGTTATTATTTGGTTAACCTGTGTTAATTCATCACCAGAAGGGTTTTTAAATCTTACGTAAATATGACCTCTACTTATAGCTGCATCTTTTACATAATCAACAGTAATATTTACGTTTGACGAAGCAGTTACTTTAGCTGGTGGGTTATTTAATGTTACTGTACTTTGTGCATTCAATGAAAATGACATCAATAAAACAGCAAGTAGAAAAAGTAATTTTCTTTTCATAATTATAATATTTTAAATAAATAGCATTTTATTTCATCAAAAAAAAAATGCTTAAAAACGTATGTTATTGTTTTTTAAAATTAGTTTTTAGTCGTTATCGTATTTTCTAGGCGATAAATTTGGCTTCGTAAATCTTTAATGGCAATCGTATTTTGAAATTTATAATTCAATGCTAATACCGCAAATTTTGCTTGCTGAATTGCAATTATAGCGTCTTCATTTTTTTTGTTTTCATATAGATATTTGGCCTTTTTATAATACCAAAATTCTTTTCTGTTGGTGTTTAGTATAAAATAATTATACTGCTCTATGGCTTTTTCTGTTTGCAAAGAAGCTTCTAAATAGTCTAATTTTTTTAGTTGTAGTGAAAAAATATCATTTCCTAATTTTTGCAATCCAACATCTAAAACTTTAAGCGCTGTTTTGTAATTTTTATCTTTTGTTATATAAATCGCACTGTATTCAATAATGTCATTTGGGTTGATATCAATTGCGTTTTCTATAAAATAATTATAATATTTTAAGGCTTCCAGATACTTTGTTAACTTTACTAATATTTGGGCATGTAGTTTGTTAATTTTAACATCTATACTGTCTTTTTTTAAATATAAATTAGACGATTCCAAAGCTTTATTAAAGTTATTATTGTTATAATAAGTTTGTGCTTTTCTATAATTTAGAAGTAAATACTCTGAAAACCCTAACTCTTCCGACTTTAAATAATCTGAAATTGCCTTGTTAAACTCCTCATGTTGTTCGTACAAATAGCCACGTTCAAAATACAATTTGCTGTTCTTTGGGTATTTCTCTATTTCAGTTGTTTTTTCTTTAATTCTTTTTGATAAACTTCCATGTGCATATAAAAATGATGTAGCTGATAAAATAAGCAGACAAATAACTTTTTTAAAAAAATAAAGTTTTTTCATTTTTATTGATGAATTAAAAGTGTAAAATCAATGATAAAAATTCTACAACGTTTGGAGATTTTTGCAATTTTATAACATCTATTTATCAGTAAATCTTTACCAATAGTTTATTTGAAGTGTCTTAAAATTTAAAAAAATCTTTATATTTTTTAGTTAATGTTTTCTTATGGATTAAACGTTTTAAAACATCAAACAAAAAATTAATTTACAGTAATCGGAATATTTACGGCTGCACCAAATGGATGTGCCACTCTAACTTGTGTGTTAGTAGCTTGTAAAATAGCTCTGTTTGCTGGGTTGCTACTAATTCTAAAATTTTCGAAATCTTCAAAAGGAATTTCTATAGTAGTTTGATTAAATAACGTGTAACGAATTATGGTTCCTGAAAGATCTAATGGCTCACCAACTGCATAATTAGTTTTTGTTGGTGGAGATATAATAACGCCAGTTCTTGGAATAAATGAATTAATTTTTAATTGTTGGGTTGCACTTACATTTGTGGGTTCGTGCGTAATTATAACTTCTGTATTAGCGCTCGCCAATACTGTTCCATTTTCTGGTGATGTGATAATATTCGTGCTTTCAAAATCTGCGAAGGTAAAATCTCTTTCATCTTCATTTTCGTATGTTAAGGTCACTACCATTTCAGATAAATCCAATCTTTGTCCGTTTAAAAAAACATTAGTTGGTTCTGTTTTCACAACCATATTCACAACATTGTTTGTAACGTCTATAATTTGGGTTAAACCTTGTCCAGTAGTTCCAACTTTTACTAAAAGAGTTTTGTTAGACAATTCTAAAAGTTGCCCATTTTCTGGTTCAGTTGTAATGCCTTCTGTGGCAAATGATGAAAACGGAACATCAACTATATTTCCTCCTTTATCTAAAGTAATTACCATGTTAGATAAGTCTAAAGGATTACCAAGTACATATTTTAATTTGGGCAATGTTTTCATTGATACCCTATTAATGTTGGATGAATCTTCGTCTTCATTATCACAAGAAGAAAAAAGAACAAAAGAGAATGCAAAAAATAAGTATGCGAATCTAAATTTCGAGAAAAATAGTGTTTGTTTCATCTGTTTTGAAATTTTAAATGTTCAAAAAAAAGCATTAATTAATTTTATGAACTTTTGTATTTTATAATTTACGATAACAATTTAAACTCAAAAGTTTAAATTCGTTATTATATTTTTTAAATTTTGATACTTATTTGTATTCCAATTGAAATTCTTCAAAAACGGCTGTTCTATCTCGAATAACAAGAGTATCTTTTACCACATGAGTTTCTGCATTAGCAGCATCTAAGTACGTATAATCTAAATAAATTACATCTCTTGGTTTTCCTCCCCAAGTATCAGCATCTTCTAAATATTGTCCAGTTCCTGTAATGTTATTTAAATCTCCCTGAAAACTAGAAATTATACAACTCCCATCATCATTAAAAGTAAGTTCCATAATAACGTTTCCAGGACTTGACTCATCTCCTCTACCAATTAAGTTTTGTAGTTTAACTTTATTATTACCTGTGGTTTCTATAAAAACAACCTCATCTTGCACCACATATTCAGCACTATAAGTTCTACCTACAATATTGGTTGGTGCTGTAATTAAATCTTGACCTCTTCTTAAATATCTACCATGAAATTTATTCATAAATTTAATTCCGAAAAGTGTATAATCTTTTGGGTTCACATCCCAATCTGCTGGATTAACTCTATCAGGATTTAAAACAGATTTAACGCCTGTTAATAAACTATCAATATTATCTGCTCTCGTCATTCTTAAAGGAATCACATAATTTGTTGTATTTACTAATCCAAAAGAGAGTGGGTCATTAAAAAACTCATCACGTAATTGAACTTTTATACTAGCTTTTGTATCTCCAGGAACAATTGCTACAGGACTAATTCTTTCCATAGTATAATATTCTGCAGGAAGTGCTTTTACATTGGTTACATTCTCTAACAAACTATTATCAACCTCAAAATATATATTTCTTTGTTGTTCATTATTACGAATACCTGTCATTAAAGCAGTGATATAAAAACTATGATTATTATCGTTTTCATTGATGCCTTGATCATACTTACCTAAAATTAAAGTTCTAGCAGGCGTTTGATATGGAAAATACGCAGCTATAAAATCATAATCAGAAAAATCTGGTTCTGAATTGCTACAAGATATCGTAACAAAAAAGAGTATTAATAAAACTATATTTCTTGTATTCATCAAGTTAAAATTTACAATTATTCATTTTTATGTGGCTTTTTAAGACCAATATTATATATCTCATTGATAAAAATAGTTTACCAACCTTTGTTTTGCTCTAAGGCATTAAATTTAACAATTTCACTTTGAGGTATTGGAGCATAATTTGCGTTTTCTGGGTAAATTCTTGGCTCTACCATAAATTCATTATAGTTTGTCCCATCAAAATTAGACCCTACAATATCTGGAATATCATCTAACATATTCCATCGTCTTAAATCGAAAAAGCGATGCCCTTCAAAACAAAGTTCTAATCTGCGTTCGTTTCTAATGAGGTTTCTCATATCATCTTTAGTAGTTATTGTTGCTAAATATGTATCATTTGCAAATTGTGCAAGACCAGCTCTTTTTCTAATAGCTTCAATTACTGTTCTTGCTGACATACCACCAATCATATTATCTGGGCCACCTAACTCGTTTGCTGCTTCTGCGAACATTAAATATAGATCTGTATAACGTAAAAATACATTCATTTTTTCTGATGCAGAAACACTTCCATCTCCACTTAGATTTACTTTAGGATCTAATAATTTTTTTAAATAAAAACCCGATCTTGTAGATCTAAACTGAACTGCATCTACAGCATTAATTCCACCACCAACGCCTGTTAAAATTCTTCTATTATTTAAATCGTTTCCATTATAAAGCACATACTTTTTTAATCTTGGATCTCTATTCTGAAAAGGATTTGCAGCATTATAATCTGGATGATTTTCTGAAAAAGGTTCTCCATTTAACATTGGAAATGCATCCACTAAATTTTGTGTTGGGTTTAATCTTCCTTGTCCATTTAAGGAAGGAGGATAATGCTGCTGCTCTACCCAAGTATAAGAAGTTCTTACATTTTCTCTCCATAAAACTTCTGGAAAAACTCGAGTTCCTTGTGGAAAATCATAAAAATCAGTATTTCCTGTAGGATGTAAACCACTAATACCACCAATATCATTTAATAATTCTGCAAGTGTATTTGCCGTTTTTTGATAAAAGTCTCCTGAACCATTTAAAAATGCAGGACTTGCTACCATTAAATTTAATTTTGCTTGAAACGCTTTGATAATTCGTCCACTAATTCGCCCATCTTGTGTGTTGCTAAAAACAAATTGATATCTATCTACATCTGCATTACTATATCTTGCAGGTTGTTTAGAGAGTTGACCATCCCAATCCATAGGGATGTATTCTAAAGCTTCTTCAAAATCTGCTTGTATTCTTGCTACAGATTCTTCGAAAGTTGGTCTTGGTAAATTAAAATCTGCATCAAAAGATAAAAATTCTGAAATATAAGGAATTCCTAAAAGTGTGCCTGATGTTCCTTCTCCTGCATGTTCTTGAAGTATCCAAAAATGTCTAAGAGCTCTCATTGCTAAAGCCTCTCCATACATTCTTTGTTTAAATAATTCGTTTGTTTCATCATCTATTTTCCACTGAACATCATCAATAACAGTTAAAAACTTGTTTACGTAAAGTACATGTCTATATTGCCACCAACGATTAGAAAACGCGTTTTGCGCATTCCACTCTCCAGTTGCCATTCTCCTATAACCACTTAAATAATTGGTTACAGCATCATCTGTAGCTGAATCGTTAAACAAAAGTTGATTTGACATCCCTTCATAAGCGTTTAACAATAAACCTTCTGCAAATGCTGGATCTGAAAACAATCTTTCATCTCCTGCTAAATTTTCATCTAAAGGCTCAAGCATTTCGCATGCTGTAAACAACCATAAGAATGCTGTTATAAATGTATATTTTAAAATATTTTTCATATCTAAATCTTAAATTATTCAGTTAAAATTTTACTCTTGCACCTAATGTGTAATAACGATACATAGGTTCTGAGCCTAATCTTAATTCTTTTATATCCTTATGATTAGCAATCATTAAAAGATTCGATCCGCTAAAATAAACACTAAAGTCATCCATTTTAAGATCAGAAACCCATTTTTTAGGCAAATCGTACGTTAATTGAATACGTTGAAGGTTTAAATTGCTGTTGTCATACATCCAAAAATCTGATGTTTTACCATGATTGTTAACATTTTCTATAGAAGAAAGTCTTGGAAAGGTTGCAGTTTCTGCAGTGGCTGGTGTCCATCTTCCTCGAACAACTTCCGAATATTTATCATCTCCTTGTGGTTGAAAATAATTATCAGTTGTAAAAGCATCATTACCAACTTGAGCTGTAATTAATGCAAATAAAGTAAACGATTTATAGTTTAATTTAATGTCTGAACCAAAGGTCCAAGGCGCATCCCATCTACCAATAACTACTTCATCATTATCGTTTACAACACCATCATTATTAACATCTTTATATTTTAAATCTCCTGGTTGAACAGTACCAAATTGTGTTGGAATACCATCTTTTAGAGAACCATCTGTGTTAAAATCATCCATACCAAAAAAACCTAAAGATTGTAAACCCCAATAAGCATCTACAGATGTACCTTTTCTATATTGATATTCATCTTCATAAACTTCATCTACTTTTGTTCTTTCTGAATCTGTATATAAAACTCTTAATCCTAAATCTAAAGCAACATCTCCATATACATCTGAGTAGTTTATACCTATCTCAAAACCCGAACGTACATCTTCATTAAAATTAGAGAAAGGACGAAATAAATCGTAATATTGAGGATAAATAGAAGCAACTCTTGTTTGTCTTTCATCTAATATTGATCGAAACACATTTGCTTCTACCCATAATTTATTAAACAATAAACTTTCGAAACCTAGATTAATGTCTGTTCTTCTTTCCATGCCAAAAGTATTATTTTGACCTCTATCAATTTTTGTATAATCGTTAGAAAAACCTTGAGCAAATTGATCTCCCCAATGATAATTACCAGCATTTTGTCTATAAATGGCATCATATAAAAAGTATCCAGAAATATCTATATCTGAATAAATAACACCCACTGAAGAACGTAATTTAAAATAATTTAACCAAGAAACATCTTTTAAGGAAGGTTCTTCCGTTAATACATAAGCAACACCTAAACTAGGTGCAAGTTCTCCTCTATTACCATCTGCTAGTTTATTTGAGTGTACATAAGATGTTGTAAAATCAACTAAAAATTTATCTTTAAAGCTATAGTTTAAGTTTAAAGAAGCATGCGTATTATTTTCTGACTGTTTTACATTTCTTATATGAGTGCTGTTAGACAAACCTAATAATGAAGCTTTCAAAAAATGGTTTTCATTAAATTTTTTCTCATAATTAAGTGTACCGAAAAAACCATATCTAATTGTAAAAATATCTGTTGATGCTACCTCGTTTGTTGCTTTAAAATCAAGTTCTCCTCTGTTTACAAGGTTAATGATTCTATTATCTGCACTCCAAGTAGGCTCATAAATTGAAAAATTGTTTCTTAATGCTAAATTATAGCGATTGTAAAAATCAAAACTTACATATGTTTTTGCTGATAAACCCTCTGCAATTGCACTTAAATCGAAATTTATTGAGTTGTTAACTTGACTAATTCTAGTAAAACTTGTTTGGCTTCCTTCTCCTAAAACGGATGATAATGGATTGTTACCACTAAATGATTGACTTCCTCCAAGAAGAAAACCATTAAATTTATTTGCAGCTTCTACTAAACCTTCTAAATCAGGATTTGCTGTAAAATCAATTAAATCAATTGGTAATAATGGCGCGTAAAGATTTGGTCTGAAAGTACGCCCAGCACTGTATAAATTTGTAAAAGAACTTTTATTTCTTTCTAAAATAGCAATTGCATCTAAACTACTTGTAATCCAATCATTTATTCTAAAATCTATATTTGCTCTTACATTAAAACGTGTCGAACCTTTATCGTTTTCAGTTACATCTTGTAAACTTCCATCAGATCTAAAACCAACATTTATGTAATATTTTGTATCATTCATTGCTCCAGAAAAATCTGCAATGACATTGGTAAAAGATACTTGAGATTTAAAAAAATCACTATTGTAAAAATCTACATCTGGATATCGGATTGGATTTTCTCCACTAGCGTAATTCGCAATTGTTTCATCTGTATATCTTTGTGATAAACCATCATTTGCGCGTGCTTCGTTATAATAACCCATATATTCTGCTGAGTTAAGATAGTTAGGCATAGAGATAGGGTTTTTAATACCACTGCTAACAACCACATTAAATTCTGTTTTATCAGTTCCTCTTTTTGTAGTTACTACAATTACACCATTTCTAGCCATAGAGCCATACATAGCAGCTGCACTTGCATCTTTTAAAATCGAAATATCTTCAATTTCTTCCATGTTAAGTAAATCGATAGATCTACCAGGAATCCCATCTACAACAATCAATGCAGTTCCTAAACCACGAACATTATCACTATATTTAAGTCCGGTAATTCTGCCAAATAAAGCATCTCTTACCCATTGAGTATTGTCGTATTTTAAAAAGTCATCAGGACTTATTGCAGATACAGCATTTACAACATTACCTGTTTTTTCCTTTTGAAAACCTAAATTAACAACTTTGTTGAGTTTAGAAGTTAGCTTTGCACTATCTAAAGCAATAGAATCTATTTGGTTTTGTTGATTATTTTGACCAACTAAAGCAAAGGAAAATAGCACATAACTTCCTAGGCACAATAGTGTTTTTTTATGTTTAATAAAACTTTTCATAAATTGATTATTATTATCTAATACAGAAAATTAACTATTACCATCCAGGGTTTTGAGGAAAACCTTCATACAATTCTGTATCGTTTACAGGAAGTGGCAGCCAATAATGCTTTTCGTTAAAAACTCTAGTTCTTAAAACTTCTTCTACAAAATTGATTGGTTTTCCTGCGGCATTTCTATCAAAACGAATTCCTGTTTTAAGCTTATATTTCATTTCTGTTCCTACTTTCCATCTTCTAATATCCATCCATCTATGGTTTTCCCAAGCCATTTCTACAGCACGTTCTCTTCTTATTTCTTCCATAAAAACATTTGGACTTGTTGTATTTACAGGTCTTACATTTAAAGTTCCATTTGGCATAGCACGATTTCTTATTGTATTAATAGCACCTAAAGAAGATAAATTAAAACCATCTGGTCTGCCATTAACTCCATAAGCCATTACAGCAGCTTCTGCATACATTAAATAAACATCCGTAAGTCTTACATGAACTCTCCACGCAAATAAACCTTCGTTATCATATTTATTATAAGATCTTGGGTACCATTTTTTAGCTACATATCCTGTTCTTGTTCCATTGTCCTTTCCTGGATGTCTGTGTGCTCCTCCATTATAAAACTGAGCATATCTATCTACTTCATTTTGTCCTGTTGCAGCACCAACATTATCTAACAATTGATCTCCATCTACCACAATCCATTTATAAAAACGAGGATCTCTATTTTCCCAAGGATTGTTTGGATCGTACAGTGGACTATCATCACAAGACAAACCATCATTCATTCCGAAATAATTGTGAATATAATTGTGAGTTGGAGAGTTAATAGCATTTGAATTACCAATAGCACCTAATTGCCAACTATCTCCCATATAACCACCAAACCAACCTACAAAGCCAGATTGTCCAAAAATATATTCGGTTGTGTAAGGGTATCGTCCATCTGGATCGTAAAATACATTTTCGTATTCATTAAAATTTACTAATCTGTAACGAGGCATTTGTAATAATTCAGCAAAAGTATCCGCTGCTTGTTTGCATAATTCTGTATTGTAAGCATAGGTATCGTTATTTCCTTGCATTAAAGGGCTTGCTGCAAATAATAAGTTTTTTCCTTTTAAGGCTAATGCTGCTCCTTTTGTTAAACGAAACATGTTTTGACCTCTTGTTTTTTCTCCAGGAAGCCAAGTAGCATCATCCCAATCGTCTGGTAACAATGCAATTGCTCTATCAAAATCTTTATCAATTTTAATCGCTGTTTCAGCCCACTCTTTAGGTCTTTCCAATCTCCAGTCATTTTCTAAAACAACATCTATATAAGGCATTGGACCCCAAAATTTCATAATTTCATGATGAAAGAAAGCTCTGAAAAAATAAGCTTGTCCTAAAATTGCATCTTTTTCTTGTTGGCTAGCATTTACCATTAAAGAGTCTGCATTTTGAATTACAATGTTTGCTTTTCTAATACCTGCCCAACTACTTGGCCAAACTGCACTTTTATCTTGTGGTATTTGTGCGTTTGTATCTGCTTTTCCACTAAAATAATTAAAATCATTTTGCCAATCCCAGTATCTCCCTTGATCTGAAGAATAATCGAAAATCCAAGTTTCCACGCCAATAGAATCTTCTCCATAATAAGAATAAAATGACCAAAATGGTGCTGAATAATCCACAATCATTGCATACATTTCTTCTACAAATCCTTGTGAATTATCAAAGTTTTCAAAAACTTCATTTAAACCAAGTTCTGCTTCTTTAGGTCTGTCTAAATAGCTCTCACACGAATTTGTAATGATAACAAGACATAATAAACTAAATAATTTATATAAATTTTTCATTGTCTTTACTATTAAAAATTAATTGTTACTCCTAAATCTATTCTTTTAAAGGTAGGATAATTACCTCTTGATGCAGATTGTCTTCCAACATTTTCTTCTCTATCATCTGGAAGATCTGACCAAAAAGCTAAATTATTACCACTTACAAACATTCTGTATTGACTTCCTTTTTCTGATTTAAAAGTGTATGCAAATTCCATATTTTGTAATCTAAGAAAAGAACCGTCAAACCAAACTCTGTTAGGATCAATGCCACCTGGAGCACCCCCATAAGAAGGAAGAATTGCAGTTCCATTAGGATTATCTACGCTCCAAAAATCTGAATTGTGTTCGAAAAACAAAGGTGTTTGTGCTGCAAATGTTCTGTCTTGATATTCTTTAGTGGTATTTGTAACACCGTAAAACTGTACCATAAAAGTAAAATTCTTATAATCAGCTCCTAAAGTTAGGTTGAATGTGTTTTGAGGACGAGTAGGATATCCATAAGGAACATTATCATCAACATCAATAACACCATCTCCATTATAATCAACCAAATCGTAAGAACCTGGTCTTGCTGCTTCTTGATTATCCACTAAAGGAGATGAGCCATAAACATCATCCCAAGACTGCATCATATTTCCTCTTATAAAAGTTCTATGTTGTCCAATTGGATACCCTTGAAATTTTTGATACGCTTCTTTTAGTTCTGGATCTTCTCTAAACAATACTTCATCTTTTGCAGTTGTGTAGGCAAAATTGCCTGAAACACTCCAATTATCCGTTAATCTTTGTCTATAATTTAATGCAACTTCTAATCCTCTTACCACAGTTTCACCTAAATTTATATTTGCTGGATCAAAACCAAAGAAAGCTGGCACACTTCTATCAGTAATAATAATATCTTTTCTTCTTTCGTCAAAAAGATCAACATCCAAAGAAAACATATTTCTTAAAATTGCCATTTCGAAACCAATGTTTGCTTTTACAGCAGTTTCCCATCTTAAATTTGGATTTCCAATAACTGTTTCTTTATAAAATGTATAAGGAGATCTTTGACCCCAAATATCAGAATTATTCATAAAAGCACTACCTCCTGTACCCCATTGAGATAAATAAGACCATCTTGTTGTACCAACATTATCATCACCTACAACTCCATAAGAACCACGAATTTTAAGTTTGTCTAACCACGAAACATTCTCCATAAAAGTCTCGTTAGTTACCATCCAACCAACAGCTGCAGAAGGGAATAATTCAAATCTATAATTTGCACCATATTGTTCTGAACCATTATAAGCTCCGTTAATATCTAAAAAATAACGTTTATCATAATTATATGTTATTCTTGAAACCCAATCTTCTCTATATCTTGGTAAATTATTTCCTATAGCATATTCTTCTCTATTCATTAATGCCAATAAGGTTAAATTGTGTTTGTCTGCAATTGTTTTTTCGTAATTGAAAGAAAGTAAATAAAATAATCTCCTTTCAGTTTGCCAATCTTGAATTTGAAGTGCATTTCTTGTCCAGGGTTGCACTACATAATCGAACTGATTATTACCTGGTGGAACAACAATTTGCTCTGTACCATCTGAAAGATAAATTTTATAGATAACGTTATCACCACCTGTTGGATCTGGATCGTTAATACCACCTTCTCCTCTAAAATTATTATCGTAAGATAATGTTCCTCTAAAGGATAATCCTTCTGTAATAAAATCTAATTTTTGATTTAAAATAAAATCTGTATTTACTTGAACTCTATGGTTTTTTGTAGAGCCTTTAGTTGCTAAAATTACTGCTGGATTGGCTAGTTCGTAATTTTCTACAACAGTTCCTCCGAAAGTACCATCTGGATAAATAGGATAAAAAAGACTTGGTGCTAAATTGTAAATACTACTGTATAATAATTCATTTTCTGCATTATTACCATTTTGCACTCCATAATAACCTGATAGATTTACTGATAATCGAGTTGTTTTTGTAATATCAAAATCTATATTACTTCTAAAATTAAATCGATCATAATTAAAACTTGGTGTATAATTTCTACCGTTTTCAATTAAAGAACCATTAAATATATCACCTACATGTTGGTAAGTAAGTGCTCCAAAATATTTAACCACTTCAGTACCTCCACTTACAGAAAGGTTTGCTCTATAATCCATCGCAAAATTCTTTTGGGTATAATCTGCCCAATCTACATTCGGATACACAAATCTATCGGTTTCGTTTCTAGGATTTCTATATCTATCTAAGATATCTATTGGTGTATATTGCCTCCAACCTTCTTCACTAAGAGGTAAAACTCTTTCGATAGCTTCATTGGTAACAGCAATACCAGCATAAGAATCGTATTTTTGAGGTAATTTTGAAGGTGTTTTTAAAGTGGATCCTAGAGTAACTGATAATTGCGCATCTCCTATTTTACCTCTTTTTGTGGTAATTAAAATAACTCCATTTGCTCCTTTTACACCAAATACTGCAGTTGCAGAAGCATCCTTTAATACAGAAATACTTTCTATATCACTAGCATTAATATCACTCATACTTCTTTCTATACCATCAACCAAAATTAATGGACCACCACCATTCCAAGTACTTTGACCACGTATAAATATAGACGGACTTTCATCTCCTGGACGACCTGTTGAAGAGATTGTGGTAACCCCTGGTAAACGACCAGTTAATGCTTGCCCAACTGTAGAAACTCCACCAGACTGCAATAAATCATCTCCAGAAACTTGAACAATAGAACCTACAACACTTTCCTTTTTTTGTTGTCCATAACCAACAATTATAATTTCATCTAAAGCAGAAGCTTCACTTACCATAAAAACATCTATTTCAGTACGTCCTTGAACTTCAATTATTTGAGTTGCATACCCCATATAACTAAATACTAATTTTGCATTTTTTGGAACTTTTATGGAATATTTTCCGTCAAAATCAGTCATTACACCATTTCCTGTACCCTCTTGTATAATGTTTGCGCCAATTACAGGACCAAATTCAGCCTCTGTAACCAAACCTTTTACCGTAATTATTTCTTGAGAATTATTTTGAGCAAAAGCTTTTAATTGAAAACTAAAAATTAGTACTACAAAAAAAACTATTTCGATGATAGATCTAAAGTTAGATTTAGTTTGTTTGGTGTAAGGAATTCTTTTTTTCATCTCTAAAATCTGGTTGATATTTGTTTAAATAGTCCTTAAATAATTTTACTTTTACAAATGACGACTAAAACTAATATAATTACATTCTCTGGTTGTTTTTAATTGTATTCTTTATAGTTTACTGTAGCAAATTAAGAAACAATTATCGTGTTTATGAAACATAAAATATAAAAAAATTAACACTATAAAAAAGTATACTTTATGTTTTCTTTAACATCTTTTACAATATTACAAAAAAAAAATGTAAAAAATACATTTATTAAATATTATGGTGTGTTAAAATTAAATTTTAACACACTTATCCTTTAAAACAAGGCATTTAGAGCGTCTAAAAAAAATAAAAAAATATTTCTCAGTAAAAGATTTTGAATTTAAAACCACTTTAAAAGATTTTATCTCTTAAATTATTTATCTGACTACTAACAATTTATAATAATTAAATATTTAACATAAAAACATAAAAATAATTTTAAAAGTAATGTTTTAAAAAGTTTTATAATTTTCTTTAACTTTTTTTATTTCATGCTTTTTTTAAAGAAAAAACCTTCATATTTCTATGAAGGTTTTTACAGGTGAACATTAATACTGCGACTTATAATTGTTTTTTATATGGCAAAACATCTTTTAATTTCCTTTTTTATAATCTTCCAAAAATTTTGCTAAACCACTATCTGTTAAAGGATGCTTTAACAAACCTGTAATTGAAGATAATGGCCCAGTCATTACATCAGAACCTATTTTTGCACAATTAATTACGTGCATCGTATTTCTTACAGATGCTGATAAAATTTGCGTTTCAAATCCATAGTTATCGTAAATTAATCTTATTTCTGCTACTAAATTTAAACCATCTGTAGAAATATCATCCAACCTTCCTAAAAAAGGAGAAACATAAGTAGCACCTGCTTTTGCTGCTAATAAAGCTTGCCCAGCAGAAAATACTAACGTTACATTTGTTTTAATTCCTTTGTCGGAAAAATATTTACAAGCTTTAACACCATCTGCAATCATAGGTAATTTAACTACAATTTGAGGATGCAAAGCTGCCAATTCTTCTCCTTGCTCAATCATGCCCTCATAATCGGTTGCAATTACTTCTGCAGAAACATCTCCAGTTACAATATCACAGATTTTTTTATAATGATTTAAAATATTTGCTGGTCCAGTAATGCCTTCTTTAGCCATTAAAGACGGGTTTGTTGTTACACCATCTAAAACACCTAAAGCTTGTGCTTCTGCTATTTCATTTAAATTTGCTGTGTCTATAAAAAATTTCATTTATTCTATTTTTAATTTTGTGAACGATTGAAAATTGAATCATCAATCGATTATTAGTTTTATATATATTGATTAATGATATTCTCAAACAATTCTTGCTTACCACTTTGTAATTCTAACTCGCCATTTTCTTGAGCAATTTTATACAAATCCTTCAATTCTAGTTTGCCAGCTTCAAAATCTGCTCCTTTTTCAGCATCAAAAGAACTGTATCTTTTTTCTCTTAAAGAATTGTAAGAAGAAGATTGCATAATTTTATCAGCAGTAATTAAGGCTCTTGCAAATGTATCTGCCCCACCAATATGAGCGTGGAAAACATCTTCTAAATCTGTAGAATTTCTTCGGATTTTTGCATCAAAATTAACTCCTCCACCTTGTAAACCTCCAGCTTCTAAAAACACTAACATTGCTTCTGTGGTTTCCTGAATGTTGTTTGGAAATTGATCTGTATCCCAACCATTTTGGTAATCTCCTCTGTTGGCATCAATACTTCCTAACATACCTGCTTTGGCTGCAACTGCCATTTCATGTTGCATTGTATGTTGTGCTAAAGTTGCGTGATTTACTTCGATATTCATTTTGAAATCTTTATCTAAACCATATTCTTTTAAGAAACCAATTGCAGTTGCAGCATCAAAATCATATTGATGCTTCATTGGT
>Ga0115565_10002038_pt1 | contig 15950 bp, 12 predicted proteins | sample COGITO_mtgs_1105_FD_87199 | JGI IMG/M metagenome (GOLD analysis project Ga0115565, IMG submission 87199) | Pelagic marine microbial communities from North Sea - COGITO_mtgs_110530 | ecosystem: Environmental > Aquatic > Marine > Epipelagic | place: Germany:Helgoland, sampling site Kabeltonne... | reverse complement strand
AAGTCAACCCAAGAGGCAAGTACAAATTCTAATCTTACAACTGAGATTACAATGCCAGAAAGAATGACCTCAGGTACTGTAATGACTGGCGAAGGCGAAGCTTGTGCCTATACTATTTTATGCGATGACGGCACAAAATTAGATCCTACAAACCTAGAAACCCCTTTTCAAAAAAGTGAAGCGAAAGTGTGGTTTACATATAGAAGACTGCGTATGCAACCGCGATGCAATGGTATTACTGCCGTAGAAATTGAGAATATACAAATGGCAAAATAGCAGTATCACAAAGTCTTATCGTAATAACGAGGTATTTTTACGGGACACGTCTTATTTTTGTAGTGCTATAAAAAGAAATTGAAAATGAAAAAAGGAGTGTTGCTTGTAAATCTGGGATCTCCAGATAGTACAGACCCTAAAGACGTAAAAAAATACTTGGGTCAGTTTTTAATGGATGAGCGCGTCATAGACGTGCCTTATGCTGCAAGAGCATTACTAGTAAAAGGTATCGTACTAAATACCCGACCTAAAAAAAGTGCTGAGGCATATCGTAAAATCTGGTGGGAAGAAGGTTCACCTCTTATTGTACTTACCGAGCGTTTACGAGATAAGGTAGCAACACATACAGATCTTCCTGTGGTTATCGCTATGCGATATGGCTCTCCTAGTATGAAAACAGGCTTACAGCAATTACACGATCAAGGTGTAGATGAGATACTACTTTTACCGCTGTATCCGCAGTATGCAATGGCCACTACAGAAACTATAAATGTGCTAGCTGAAGAGCTACGCGAAGCACATTTTCCTAAGATGAAGATTACGAGTGTCCCTGCTTTTTATAAGAAGGATGAGTACATCAAGGTATTGGGAGACTCTATAGGTGAACATCTTAAAGATTTAGATTATGAGCATTTATTATTCTCGTATCACGGAGTGCCAGAGCGTCACATACGTAAGAGTGATATTACAAAAATGCATTGTAAAATAGATGGTAGTTGTTGCTCTGCTGGTTCTAAAGCACACGAGTTTTGCTATCGCCATCAATGTTATGAGACAACACGCCGCGTAGGTCAATATCTAAATTTAGAACCAGGAACATTTAGTACCTCATTTCAGAGTCGTTTAGGTTTTGACCCTTGGTTACAACCGTATACTGACCGTACGATAGAACGTATGGGTAAAGAAGGATTTACAAAAATGGCGATCGTAACACCAGCATTTGTGTCAGACTGTCTAGAAACTCTAGAAGAAATTGCGATGGAAGGTGAGGAGATTTTTCACGAGGTAGGTGGTAAAGAATTTACAACCATCCCTTGTTTAAACGATCGTGATGACTGGGCACAAGTGGTTGCAAACTGGATTAATGAGTGGGCAATTGTAGAGAGTGCTACGGCAATTGCTTAGAATTTCTTTGATTAGTATTGGTTTTATGAAGTAAGGAACACACAAAATTTGGCAAATAAAAACTCAGCAGCTTTAGGCACACAGCCCATATCAAAACTACTTATACAGCAAGCGGTGCCTGCTTCGATTGGGATTTTGGTGATGTCTCTCAACATGATTGTTGACACCATTTTTGTAGGCCGCTGGATAGGACCTCTTGCTATTTCTGCTATTACTGTTGTTATTCCTGTGACTTTTTTTATAGGCGCCATTGGGCTATCTGTAGGAATCGGTGGTAGCTCTGTTTTATCACGAGCTTTAGGAAAAGGCGATGACGATAAAGCGCTTCGGGTTTTTGGAAATATGACGACGCTCACCTTCCTGATTTCAGCAACGCTTGCCGCTTTAAGCTTGGTATTTCAAGACCGTCTTATTGGTTTCTTTGGCGCAGATGAGACGTTTAAAGATCTCGCACTTACCTATTACCGCATTGTTTTATATGGCATTACGATGCTAGCGATGTGTATGATGGGTAATAATGTGATACGCGCAGAAGGAAAACCCAAATTTGCGATGTACGCCATGATCCTGCCCGCTATAGGAAATATCGGGATGGATTACCTTCTAATCAATGTTTTAGGAATGGGTATGGAAGGTGCTGGTTGGGCAACTTTTATAAGCTACGCAGTGTGTTTTGGTTTTATAGTATGGTTTTTTATTGCAAAAAGCGAGTTACGACTAGCAGCCGAGTGTTTTAAGCTCAAAACAAAAATCGTAAAAGAAATATCGAGTTTAGCATCAGTTACACTAGCCCGTCAGGCGACGATTTCTGTACTAACTATACTTTTAAATAATGTCCTCATTACCTACGGAGACGCTATGGATGTAGCTGGGTATGGCATCATAAGTCGTATGCTTATGTTTGCTTTATTCCCAGTCATAGGCGTTACGCAAGGATTCTTACCCATAGCAGGTTATAACTACGGAGCAGAAAAATTTACCCGTGTACGTGAGAGTATTAAAACTTCTATCTTATATGCTGGCAGTCTTGCGGTGATGATCTTTATTGTTATAATGGTTTTTCCAGAATTTTTCGTTTCTATATTCATAAGTGACAATACACAAGATGCCCAGAACTTAGCAAACAATAAGGAGCTTATAAAAAGAACGCCTAATGCGCTTCGATGGGTATTTGCTGCAACACCCATTATCGTAATACAGCTGATAGGTTCTGGCTATTTTCAAGCGGTCGGTAAAGCTGTTCCTGCGCTACTCTTAAGTTTGACTAAGCAAGGATTTTTTCTCATACCACTTATTTTAATACTACCCCCGTTTTTTGGTGTTTGGGGTGTGTGGATTTCTTTCCCTATCGCAGATATACTGTCTACAGTTGTAACGGGTTACTTTTTAAGACGCGAGGTAAAGACTAATTTACAGCCAAAAACTACGTAGGGTTTTGTTACGCTTTCGCGAAAGCGTGTGCAGAAAACATTGCTTTCTAAAACCTAATAAGCTACTTTTTGCTACCCTCTAATTATCGAGTTAAAACTGTTCATGCACGTGCAATCCTAATTTTTATTCTTTAAATTTCTATTCTGAAATTAATACCAACCGAATGAAAACGAGAATACTTTCCATTTTACTATGCGCTGTATGTGCAATCTCTACAAATGTATATGCGCAAGGCCCTGACGAATCTGCGTATGAAGCTTTAGAATACAGACTTTTAGGTCCCTTCAGAGGTGGTCGTAGTGCTGCCGTAACCGGCGTGCCAGGACAACCCGATTTATATTATATGGGAGCGACTGGAGGTGGTGTATGGCGAACTACAGATGGAGGGAAGCAATGGGAAAATATTTCTGATGGCTTTTTTGGCGGAAGTATAGGATCAGTAGAAGTTGCTCAAAGCGATCCAAATGTGATTTACGTAGGTGGCGGTGAGGTTACTGTTCGTGGTAACGTATCATCAGGATACGGTGTGTGGAAATCTGAAGATGCTGGTACCACTTGGTCGCAGTCTGGATTACCTAATAGTAGACATATACCGAGAATACGCGTGCATCCTAAAAATGCAGACATTGTTTACGCTGGGGTCTTAGGAAACATTTATAAACCTACCCAAGAACGCGGAGTGTATAAAAGTACAGACGGCGGTAAAACGTGGCGTAAGACGCTTTTTGCAAACGATGAAGCTGGCGTTGTAGATCTAATCATAGACCCAAATAACCCAAGAGTTTTATATGCCAGTACTTGGAATATAAAACGCACACCTTATAGTTTAAGTTCTGGTGGTGCAGGCTCAGCTTTATGGAAAAGTACAGATAGCGGAGAAACGTGGAAGGAAATTTCTACAAACGACGGCTATGCAGAAGGAACACTGGGAATCATAGGAATCACAGTTTCTCCTGTAAATAGTAACCGTTTATACTCACTAGTTGAAAATGAAAAGGAAGGTGGTCTGTATCGCTCCGATGATGCTGGCAAAACTTGGAAAAAACTAAATGATGAGCGCAAGTTGCGCCAGCGCGCCTGGTATTACACACGTTTGTATGCAGATACGCAAGATGAAGATGCAGTGTATGTGATGAACGTACGTTACCACAAGTCTACTGATGGCGGTAAGTCATTTAGCACGTATAACGCACCTCACGGTGATCACCACGATTTATGGATTGCCCCAGAAGACAACAATAGAATGGTCATCGCAGACGACGGTGGTGCACAAGTATCTTACGACGGCGGTCGTAGCTGGAGTACATATATGAACCAGCCTACAGCACAGTTTTATAGAGTAACTACAGATAACGCGTTCCCGTATCGTATTTATGTGGCGCAACAAGATAATAGTACGATTAGAATCCCTCACAGAACCGAAGGATTTGGTATAGGAGAAGATGACTGGGAGAGCACAGCAGGAGGTGAGAGTGCCCACATCGCGGTAGATCCTAATAATAACGAACTGGTGTATGGAGGTAGTTACGATGGCTTTTTGACCAGAGTAAACCACGACAAAAACACAGTGCGCTCTATATCTGTATGGCCAGATAATCCGATGGGTCACGGCGTAGAAGATATGAAATACCGCTTCCAGTGGAATTTCCCAATCATCTTCTCAAAACATAACCCTAAACGCATGTACACCTTTTCTCAGCACGTACATGTAACAGAAAATGAAGGACAGAGTTGGGAAGTAATAAGTCCAGACCTTACTACAAATGATCCTGAAAAGATGAAATCTTCAGGAGGGCCTATCACTCAAGACAATACTTCGGTAGAGTATTATTGTACCATTTTTGCAGCTGCAGAATCACCATTAAAGGAAGGTTTGCTCTGGATAGGGAGTGACGATGGTCTTGTACACGTAACACGCGACGGCGGTAAAAACTGGAGTAACGTCACACCAAAAGGAATGCCAGAAGGAATGATGATAAACAGTGTTGAGCCGAGTGCCTTTAATGAAGGGACAGCATACATCGCAGGGACACGGTATAAGATGGGTGACTTTGCACCGTATTTATATAAAACAACAGACTACGGTAAGTCTTGGAAAAAGATAACAAACGGCATTCCTGCAAAACATTTTACACGCGTACTTAGAGAAGATCCTAAACATAAAGACATTTTATATGCAGGAACTGAGACCGGAATGTACATTAGTTTTAATGATGGGAAAGACTGGAAACCGTTCCAGCTTAATTTACCTATCGTACCGATTACTGACCTCACGATTAAGAACAACAATCTAATTGTTGCGACACAGGGGCGCAGTATCTGGATGATAGACGACCTGAGTATGCTACACCAAGCGGTAGATAATAGAAACGCTTTCGCGAAAGCGTATTTATTCCAACCAAAGCCTACATACCGTATGGGCGGCGGGAGTCGTAAAGGAAGTCTTACAAGCGGAACAAACCATCCTAGCGGTGTGATGACGTATTTTAATTTACCATCTTATGATGCAAAAAAGGATACCATATCACTCACATATATGACAACTGCAGGTTATGAGATTCAAAAATTTAGCACGGCTCCCGAGGAGAAAAAGAATAAGCTAGACGTTAAAAAAGGCGGTAATATGTTTGCGTGGGATACAAGAACAGATGGCGCCGAAAAACTAGATGGTATGATCTTATGGTGGGCAAGTCTGGACGGTCCAAAAGCAGTACCTGGCGATTATAAGGTCGTTATTGATGTAAATGGCGCTAAGCAAACGCAAATGTTTAAAATACTACCTAACCCGAACGCAGAAGCAACGGTAGATGATATGCGCAAGCAACACACCTTCATAACAGATGTAAATAAAACGGTAGATCGTGCACACCAGAGCATTAAAAAAATACGCAAGATAAATGATCAGCTAAGCGCGTTTACCACGCAATATAAAGATGATGAGCGTACTGCTGCTTTGCGCGAAAAGGCTAAGAAAATGCAGGAGAGCTTTGGCGAAATAGAAAAAGCATTATATCAAACTAAAAACAGATCTGGTCAAGACCCACTTAACTTTCCTATAAAGTTAACAAACAAACTAGGACATTTAAATAGTCTCGTAGGTATGGGCGATTTTGGGCCTACCGATCAAGATGTGGCGGTAAAAAATGAACTCGTCGCGGCGATAAATAAAGAACTCACTAGTTTTGACAAAATGCTAGATGATGAGGTGGCACAATTTAATAATGAGTTTAACGGATTAAATCTGAATTACCTTTTTGTAGAAGGTAATGGTAACTAAAAAGAGCTATTATTAAGCAAAGAAAAAGTGCGGTATGATCACCGCACTTTTTCTTTTAACATTCTTTAAGAAACTCTAATTTTTATAATTGCGTACATATAGCAAACACCCTTAACTTGAAAACTCATACACGATTGTATACGCTAATAACACAATACTGCGCCATCAGTATTGCGGTGTTATATATGGTATACCCAGTGTATAACGAGATACTCTCTCTAGCTCACGAAATTTCTCACCAGATTGAGCAAAGAGCATCACACCATAGTTCACACGCGCACAGTCATCACAACCATCACAAATCAGATGAGAATACAGTGCAAACAGATCATACTCATGAAGTACTATCATTTGTGCAGAAGGTTCTAGATACTAGTAAAACAGTCCCTGATAATCAGAAAAAAGTAGTGCAGCAAGTATTAGATAAACACTTGGTTAATGAAATGCCGTCTTTTAAGCCATTTTATGAAGAGCGACTTCCCTTAAAACTATGGAGATATAACGCACATTATACTCTTGGTTACAAAGCAGCTCCCACACTTCCTCCAGAATACATATTGTAAAATTATTTAGCGTTCATCAGAGTGACGTTTTTCCGTCGCTTTATATACACTTGTGCTTCTTAGAGCTCAAGCAGACTGTAGTGTCTTATATCTGACAACTACAAAGAACGCACGTTACATAGTATTCAATTAAAATTAAACATATGAAATTTATATTGAGCGTGTTATGCGCGCTCGTTACTGCCACAGTAGTGGCGCAGACAATTAGTGGGAAAGTATTAACCGATACACAGCGCCCACTTGAAAACGCTGGCGTTTTTAATAAAACTACAGGACAGCATAATCATACTAACGAAACGGGTTTTTTTAGCCTGCCAAAAACAAGCGTAGGAGATTCTATTTATTTTTCAAATTTGGGGTATGGTACTCAACTTTTTGTGGTGCAAAAACGAGATTTTGAACAGCCCATTACAATGATTTTATCATTATCTAATATCTCACTATCTCAAATCGAACTTGTTTCAGAGGTTAATACTCTTAGTCGAATAGTAGATGTTGATGTACAGGCTAATCCCGTAAAATCATCACAGGAAATATTGAGTAAGGTGCCTGGGTTGATCATAGGTCAGCACGCAGGTGGTGGGAAAGCAGAGCAAATCTTTCTACGGGGGTTTGATGTAGACCACGGTACTGATGTAGCGATAAACGTAGACGGTATGCCAGTTAATATGGTGTCTCACGCACACGGTCAGGGGTATGCAGATTTGCACTTTGTCATTCCAGAAACGATTAAAAATGTAGGTTTTGGCAAAGGACCGTATTATGCAGATCAAGGAAACTTTAACACCGCAGGTTTTATTAACCTACAACTGCAGGATGAGATAGACCAAAACTTTATTTCCTTAGAAGCTGGTCAATTTAATACATCGAGACTTGTAGGTATGTTTCCTGTTCTTAAAAAGAATAATAGTACGGCATATATCGCTTCAGAAATCTATCTAACAGATGGTCCTGTAGAATCTCCTCAGAACTTTAATAGGGTTAATGTGATGGGAAAATATCGCTTCTCAGATTATGGGAATCAAGCGTTAGAGCTTACCGCTTCGCACTTTCAAAGTAAGTGGGATGCTTCAGGACAGATTCCTGTGCGAGCTGTTGAGCAAGGTCTTATAAGTCGTTTTGGTTCTATAGATGATACCGAAGGAGGAAATACGAGTCGTTCTAATCTTGCACTCAATTATACAAAGACAATAGATGATAATACCACGTTTAAAACAAATGCTTACGTATCGAGATACGATTTTGAGTTGTACTCAAACTTCACATTTTTTCTAGAAGATCCTGTAAATGGAGATCAAATACGTCAGAACGAAGAACGACTCCTTTACGGTGCAAATAGTGCTTACGAACGCGAGAATATCCAGCTTTCAGAACATGTTGAGTTTGAGTATGAAGCAGGCGTAGGATTTAGGTATGATGACGTAAATAACAATGAACTTTCTCGTACCCTAAACAGAAGAACAACGCTTAGTAATGTATCCTTTGGCGATGTAGATGAACTGAATGCATTTACATACCTAAACACAGCATTTAAAACAGGTAAATGGAAGTTTAACCCGTCAGTGCGATTAGATTATTTTAAGTTCGATTACGTAAATGATTTAAGCACATTGTACGATAACCAGAGCGAAAGCAAAGTTGCCGTTAGTCCTAAGTTTAATACCATATACTCGGTAAACAATGACGTGCAATTATTCCTTAAAACAGGAATAGGATTTCACTCTAACGACACACGTGTTGTGGTTGCAAATAATGGAAAAGACATTCTCCCAGCCGCGTATGGTGCAGATTTAGGAACCATCATAAAACCAGCAGACAGACTCATTCTTAACGCAACGGCTTGGACACTATTTTTAGATCAAGAATTTGTGTACGTAGGAGATGCGGGTATCGTAGAACCTAGTGGTAAATCTAGACGTTTAGGTATAGAGCTAGGCGCTCGTTATCAGATTAATGACTGGTTATATGCGTACTCTGACGTTAACTACACTTACGCGCGCAGTACAGAAGAGCCAGATGGTGCAGACTACATTCCGCTTGCGCCAGATTTTACTGCTGTAGGAGGCGTAACAGTTGCAGATCTAGGTCCGTTTTCTGGAGCACTTACATATAGATATATAGGTGATCGCGCGGCAAATGAAGATGACAGTATCACTGCCCAAGGTTATTTTGTTACAGATATGAACCTAAATTACAAACGCAAAAACTGGACATATAGCCTCATTATCGAAAACCTATTTGATACGGAGTGGAATGAGACACAGTTTGCCACAGAGAGCAGGCTACAAAATGAGACGGCTCCCGTAGAAGAGATTCATTTTACACCAGGTGTACCCTTTTACGTAAGAGGTAAAGTAGCGGTAAGCTTTTAGGATCTGTAGTATGTAATGTAGAGCCACCTTTTTAATTAAAGGTGGTTTTTTATGTATACGCTTTCGCGAAAGCGTATAAAGAACACCCCTAACAGCAACCCTCCTAGCACCTTTTATCATGAGAAATCTCATAATACTGTATCTTAAGGGTTCGAAAAGATTAAATCATTTTAAATTATCTTTGTTCTAAGATGTATTGATATGGACATAAAGGCAACAAAACTAGAGCTTATGCAGCTTCTTTTAGAAGAGCAGCAAGAAAGCGTGCTTGCAAAAGTTAAAGATATATTCACAAAAAAAGCTGCCGACTGGTGGGATGACTTAACTGAGGAGCAGAAAAACCGTATTAAAGAAGGAAAAGCTCAACTAGATGCTGGGCAAGGGATACCTCACGAAGAGCTAAAGTTATTATCATAAATTACTCAATTTCAGGAATCGTCCCCAAGGTCGGGATTATTGTCTAAATACTAATGTCAGACTACTACTTCTATTTTAAATCCCTACACATCATCTTTATGGTCACTTGGTTTGCGGGATTATTTTATATGCCGCGACTGTTTGTATACCAAGTTGAGGCAAATGACAAACCATCACCAGACCGTGAGATTTTAGGCAAACAATTAGGCCTGATGGCAAAACGCCTCTGGAAGATTATTACCGCACCATCGCTCGTGTTGTGTACCCTATTTGCACTGTTGATGTTGTATACAAATCCTGCCTTATTAGAAAACCCTTGGATGCAAATTAAACTGGGTTTTGTAGTAGCATTATACGCGTACCACTGGAAAACGTGGCGTATTCAAACAGAGCTACAAGCGGGCGTGTTTAAACACAGCTCTAAGTTTATGCGCATCTGGAACGAAGGAGCAACGATTATCCTTTTTGCCGTGGTATTTCTTGCGGTAACAAAGAGTGCGACAAACTGGATTTTTGGCGTTTTAGGCATTATAGGATTAGGTGTTTTACTAATGCTAGGTATACGCCTGTACGGAAAAATCCAAAAGAAGAATCCCGATGCATAGCTAGCACGATAATTGATATCTTTATACGCATATGTTTCAACTCAGTCGTAGGTCTTTAGCTTCCCGTATTTTTACGTCCATGTTTGTGCTTGTCGTGATTGCTTTTGCACTCATCGCAGGCATTACTTATTTTCAGTATGAAGAGCAGGTAAAAGATTACAATGACGAGCGACTAGAGCGTAAAGAAACTTCTATTAAAAAAGAAATCTCACGTACTATTGAAGTTACTACGTTTCCGCGTACACCAGAAAAAATACCTTTTATTTTTAAGGATGAGATTTATGAAATCGCCCGAATTCACGGCGAAAACGTAACGATTTATGATCTAAAAGGTAGTCCGCTTATTTCGTCTAAGGAAACCTTGTTTGACAGTCCGATTTCAGAACGCATTTCTCAAGAGGTGCTAGACTCTTTAAACGCCTCAGAAGATAAGCGCTATGTACGACGAATTAGTGAGGAGATGCCACAGCAACTTTCCTACTCATATATTAATGATCCCAAGTTTAAACCTCTAGGTATTCTTCAGATACATTATGAAGATAGTGATGCCTTTATTAATAAGGAAATGCGTGAGATTTTATGGCGTATCGGTGTGGTGGCATTAATCGTCTTTGTGGTTGCTCTTTTTCTGGCCTATTTTTTAGCTAAATATATTACGAAACGCCTACAGCAAGTTGAACATAAGATCAAGCAAACGCAACTGGATAAACGTAACGAGAAGATAGATATTCAAAACCTTCCTGTAGAATTGCTCACCTTAGTTTCGGCATATAACGGGATGATAGACGAGCTAGAGGAAAGCGCTGCGCAGCTCGCACAAAACGAGCGGGAAGCTGCCTGGAGAGAGATGGCAAAGCAAGTCGCTCATGAGATTAAAAATCCACTTACGCCTATGCGTCTTACGGTACAGAGTTTTGAGCGCAGATTTGACCCTGATGATCCTGAGATTACTAAAAAAATTAAAGAATATAGCGCGACACTCATACAGCAAATAGATACGATGAGTAGTATTGCATCGGCATTTTCAAATTTTGCAGATATGCCTGCACAGAAAAGCGAGATTTTAGACGTTGCAAACATTGTAAAGCTGTCGTTAGATATTTTTAGAGAACGTAATATCGCTTTCGCGAAAGCGGACGAAGACATCCTAGCAAAGTTTGACAGAACACAGTTAATACGCGTGGTTACCAACCTGGTAAAAAATGCAATACAAGCCACAAAAACCGTTGAAAACCCACAAATAATTGTAGACGTAGATGCGGTAGACGATAAAGCGAGAATACGCGTAATAGATAATGGCATTGGGATTACAGAAATGAATAAACCGCTTATTTTTGAACCTAAGTTTACCACAAAAACGAGTGGTATGGGACTCGGGCTGGCGATGGTAAAAAACATTGTAGAGACACAAGGCGGAAGTATTACTTTTACATCAGAAGAAGGAAGTGGGACCGTTTTTACTGTATTATTTCCTAAAGAGAACACATAAAATATAAGCACATGAGCTACACAAATATCTTATCAGAAACGCAAAACGGAATCACTACAATTACGATTAACAGACCAAAAAAGCTCAATGCATTAAACCGAGAAACGATTGGGGAATTGCACGACGCTTTTGAAACGGCAGATGATGATCACGATACACGAGTAATCATACTTACAGGTTCTGGAGAAAAAGCCTTTGTGGCTGGCGCAGATATTTCTGAGTTTGCTCATTTCTCTGAAGAAGAAGGTGCTGCACTTGCTCGTGAAGGTCAAGCACAGTTATTTGACTTTGTAGAACAGCTAGGAACACCCGTAATTGCAGCCGTAAATGGTTTTGCATTAGGTGGCGGTTTAGAGCTTGCGATGGCAGCACATTTTAGAATTGCCAGTGATAATGCACGTATGGGATTACCTGAAGTATCGTTGGGTGTTATTCCTGGTTACGGCGGTACACAACGCTTACCACAATTAGTAGGAAAAGGTCGCGCGATGGAGATGATTATGACCGCTGGTATGATAGATGCAAATGCAGCACTAGAGTACGGACTTATAAACCACATCGTAGCCATAGAAGAATTACTTCCGTTAGCCGAAAAACTAGCAGGTAAGATCATGCGTAATTCTCCAGTAGCCATTAGCGCAGCAATCGCAGCGGTTAACGCTGGTTTTGAAACTGGTATAGATGGTTATGAGACTGAGATCGCACAATTTGGGATCTGTTTTGGGACAGACGATTTTACCGAGGGAACTACAGCATTTTTAGAGAAAAGGAAGGCGGAGTTTACGGGGGAGTGAAAATAAACTACTGGTAAGCTAGTATTTTAATTTTTGGTAAAACTAAAACAATTAATTAGTTTGGTTATCTAAATTCCTTGGTTGTACGGCGACACTAAACTATACCATACAGATAGTTTTTAAAATTCAAATATTAGACCTCAACAAATGCAAAAGCGTGTACTTCCATTTTATTTCTTAGCTGTTTTATGTATTCTATTCGGGTGTAAAGAAAATGCTCCAAGTGCAAATCACACGGAGACATTTCAAAAGGATACCAAGGATTCTATTCAAATATCTCAAGAAAGAAATCCTCTTCGTATAATTGGATTTTATCACGGCGATGATACAGAAATCGAGAAGTACAACCTAGAGAAGCTTACACATATCGTCTTTTGCTTTACAAGATTAAATGGTTATAAAATAGATTTTAGAAAAGCAGAAGATGAGTATACATTAAAGAAGCTATGTGCATTAAAAAAGAATTATCCTAATCTTAAGGTTATCGTTTCTTTTGGAGGATGGCGTGGATGTTATAGCTGCCCTAACGTTTTTGCTCGCGAGTCATATACAAAAGGATTTGCAAAATCTGTCAAGGATTTTTTAATAAAATATAATGCTGATGGATTTGATTTAGACTGGGAAAGTCCAGTTATTGGTCCAAATCAAAACGCCTCGGTAGGCGATAAGGACAATTTTACTAGGCTCATTAAAGAATTGAAAACGGCCCTTCCGCAAGGGATGGAGTTAAGTTTTGATGCGAATACCTTTAAAGCATATGTAGAAAAATCAGTAGATTGGAAAAGTGTCATACCCTATGTAGATTACATTAATCTTATGACTTACAGTTTGCCTGGGAATGACCCAAACCGCACTGGTCACCATACGGCTTTGTATTCATCATTTACTCAAAATGAAAGTGTAGATATGGCTGTTCAGAGGTTTGCTAGCCTAGGTGCTCCGAGGAACAAACTAATAATTGGTGCGGCTTTCTATGGAGAAATGGTTAAAACAGTAGATACAATTAAACAGGGACTTAACCGGGCTGGAGAATTTAAAGCAACTATAAACTATCAACAGATATCAAGCAACCTCTTAAATGACCGTGATTATGAGTATTACTGGGACTCAGTTTCCAAGGCACCTTATCTTTTTAACGCAACAAATCAGACTTTCGTAACATATGATAATAGAAAATCTGTTTCTTTAAAAACCAAATATGCCATAGAAAATAATCTAGGTGGAATTATGTTCTGGAAACTGAACGCTGACAGTTACAATAATGGTCTACTTGAAGCAATTTATGAAGCGAGCATACAGGGTGACAGTAACTAATCAGGAAAATAAAAATCGGAGTTCATTCCAACTATGAAAGATAGAATGATTCATACCAGACATTGCGATTTGTGTGAGTATCCAAAAAGAAATTTAAAAAAAGGATTGACCTGTGGTTTAACAGATAAAAAACCTGATTTTAAAGTATTTTGTTCAAAAATTAAGTTCAGTAATTCATTAAAAGAAAATGTTTCTGAATTGCTAAACAGCATAGAGCAGTCAAAAAAGAGAAGAAAATATGTCTATCTGAATTTTGGTTTTTTCACTTTGGTTGGTTTAATCATCATTATTAGAAGTTATCCTTATTTGACTTCATATCTCCATCAAGCTTTTGAGCCCGAATTCAACTACAAGTACTGGAAATATTTTTCATTAATACTAGGACTCAATATTGCTGGTATTTTTCTGATAAAAATGGGGTTCTGGCCATTTAAAAAATTTAGAAAGGAATTGAAAAAACTAGAATCTGAGAGAAGAGAAATAGATATGATTCTTAAAAACTATGGAATGGAAGCAGAAAAAATAATGGCTCTTGAACAAAATCATAGGAGCGCATAGTAAGAAATATAATGTAAAACTTTCATTAGAAAATCCCTTTCCAAAGCGTATAGAAAGGGATTTTTTAGTTGCGTAGCAAACTAAAATTTCAGTTTAGAAGTTACATTTTAAAGCTCCCACCCCTCACGATAATTCCCTTTTACCCAAGCGTTAGCTGCGTCATAATTTGTTACACGCATCTTATCGCCGTCCCATTTTATGGTCTGGCGTCCTGGGTATTCGTATGGATCCCAATCGCCTATTTTTTTGCCTGGCTTTAGTGTTTTGTATTGAAAAGCTTTTATCGCCAGATTCCCCATAAGCACAGCTTCAGTAAGCGGTCCTCCGTATGAGAATGGTGATGAAGTTTTTTTATTTTCTAAACAAGCATCTACCCACTCGCCAGCGTGCGATGTTTTTACGCGGGCTATGGTTTCAGCGGGTTTTTTAAAATCTTTCATTCGGCTACTCGGTAATAGTCTTGGGTTACCAGAATAAGTGTCTGTAATCATAATCCCATCGCTACCGTAAAAGATACTACCGCCACCGTTGTTTCCTGGCGTTTCGCCTTCGCCAAGTTCAGAAGGTAAGTCGGGCATAATGCCACCATCATACCAGTTAAGACCCACATCACCTTGGGTAGGAGAGTTAAATTTTAATCGTACAATAGAGCTTGGTGGGCAGGCTTCGCTATAGTTGGCCTCTACAAAATCACCGGACCAGATGGTCGTACAACTTGCTTCGGCTTCGTAAGGAAAACCTAGGTTCAATGTTTTAAACGGGGTTTCCATAATATGACAACCCATATCTCCCATTGCTCCTGTGCCAAAATCCCAAAAACCTCTCCACTTAAACGGTAAGTAGTTTTCATTATACGGTCGGTATGCAGCAGGACCTAACCAAAGATCCCAACCTAACGTTTCAGGCACGGGTTGTCCTTCGGTAATATGTTTAAAACCTTGCGGCCACACTGGACGATTTGTCCAGCAATCTACGCGGTGTACTTTGCCTATTACGCCAGCGTCTATCCATTCTTGGGCGACACGTATCCCGTCACTAGACGCGCCTTGATTTCCCATTTGGGTAACAATACCTTGTTGTGCGGCAACCTGCGCCATAAGTCGCGCTTCATAAATATTATGCGTAAGCGGTTTTTCTACATACGCGTGTTTATTCTCCCGCATAAAAGGAAGCGCAATCGTAGCGTGCGTATGGTCTGGCGTACCTACCATAATCGCATCTACATCGTTTATATGGTTGTCGTATACCTTTCTAAAATCACGATACTGCTTTGCCTTTGGGTGTAGTTTATAACTTGCTGCACCGCGCACATCATCTACATCACAAAGTGCGACAAACTTTACTTTACCGTGCTGCGTAAGCTCATTTACCACACCGCCACCACGACCGCCTACACCTACAGCGGCGATATATAAAGTATCACTCGGTGGTATATGGTTACCGCCTAATACAAAACTAGGCACGATAGAAAACGCAGCACTTGCCGCAGCAGATTTTTTGAGAAAGGATCTTCTTTTCATGAGGTTGGTATTTTCACTAAAGTTAAATAATAATTACAACACTACGATATAGGAAATAATCCTTAAATTTGGATATTATACTACAAAATGGAAGTGTTGTATACACGCTTTCGCGAAAGCGTATGAAGAATCACATTAAAGGTCGCGGAGCTCAAGAACACGTTCAGAACAAGTTTGAAGCGCTCACCCACGAGACGTTAGATACGTTT
>Ga0115565_10002037_pt1 | contig 15962 bp, 33 predicted proteins | sample COGITO_mtgs_1105_FD_87199 | JGI IMG/M metagenome (GOLD analysis project Ga0115565, IMG submission 87199) | Pelagic marine microbial communities from North Sea - COGITO_mtgs_110530 | ecosystem: Environmental > Aquatic > Marine > Epipelagic | place: Germany:Helgoland, sampling site Kabeltonne... | reverse complement strand
TTCTTCGTCAATCGACTCGGCAGTAGGATTGTAATCAATAAGTGACATCTCGTCTTCGATGTCGTGTTTTTGATTGTTGATTAGTCCATGCTCGCCCAAAACTTCTTGAGACTTAATCTCTGATACGAAATCTTCGAGAGAGGTTTTAAGTCCAACACCTTTGGAGTCTTGGACGGCGTGCTTGATAATGGCGATTCTTTGTTCTTGTGTTAATGTCATAATAATAAGGTAATGTAGTTATTGGTTTTATGCAAACTTTTTTTCTCTTTCTTCTTCGCGCATTGCAACGAGTAAATCTTCGTGAGCTTTTCCGTCAAGTTGAAATTGTCTCATGAGTTTAGAAATGTCAATAGGCTTTTGCCATCCTAACACATCATCATGCAAAGCAATAGGAACTTTCTTTCTGTCTCCGTTGTCGTGAAACTCAGTACCAAATACTGCAACTTCAAAAGTTTCATTCTGATAAGTACCATAAGGTAAAGACCAATCGTCTTCTTTGTCGCCCGCAATAACAGAAAATAAATATCCGTTATCAAGCTCAAGTGTTGCAGTCCATCTTTTAATGTCTTCGTGGTAAGTGAATTTTAAATCATTGAATGTTTTCATATAGTAATAAACTAAATTAGTTTGTTTTGTTTGTCAAGCTACTTCAGCTAAATCTTTTGCTAATGCTCTTTCTGCATCTACTTGTTGTTGTAATAAGTTGAGTTTGTTGAGTAAACCTTTGTAGCCGACATAACCTCCGTTGTGCCAACCTTCCCATTTTCCGTTAATCTTTTTGAATGTTACATCCCATCCAGAAGCATAATCATAAGTACGAAGTAAGCCATTAGCTAAGCGCACGAAGTAGAATTCTTTTCCGTTGTCTTTAATTGTCATAAGTATAAAGTAGTTTAGTTTTTGCTCTGTGTCAAATAGAAACACGAATGAATTCTGTGGTGCTGTTGCCCACGTCAGCGCGAATGAAATGAATTAAATCTTCTTCTAACGCTTGCTCGACTGTGGCAAGATGATCTCTAAGTTTGCTACTGTAGAGCCAAATCTCTCCGTCCTGGGTTGAATTTATAAGTTCGATAAGTTCTTTCGTTGTCATACCAATACACTAAGCCCATTACCTAATTATAGCAAGAAAAAAGTGAAATTAAATGAATGTTGTCGTAAGCCGTTGACTGTCAGGCACTTATGGCGCCCCGGGCCGCCTAAGTCGTTGACTATCAGCGGGTTATGGAATTAGTGGGCTAGGTAGGCAATACCTTTCTTGCACCCCTTAATAAAGCAAAGGTTGCAATTATGGGCTTGACAAGTTGCTAGAATTTTGCCGTCCTCGCCCTTTACATAAGTTGCGGGGCAAACAAAATGTCCGTCTTGCTCGGCTTTTGCCTTGCTAGTATAAACTGAAGTACCCGCGTCAAGTCCGTCCACTTGAGGGGCTGGCTCGTCAACATAAATAGCGCTTGGCTTAATGCAAACGTTTTTGAGACTAGCTAACTTTTGCAAGTGTGGAAGTTGAGAGTCGCGCTTCCATTCCCTAGTTGGAAACCAAAATTTAATAGTTGGGAATTGCTCGCAAATCTTAACCCACGCGGCAATATACTTGGGGGAAAAGAGGTCGCCCGAATCATGAACGCGAAATAAATCGGTGTTGGTCTTTTTAAGCTTTTTCTTGTTGCCGTGCTTGTCAAAATACTTTGCGCGAATTTGCTTGCACATTGCGTCAATAAAGGTTTGCCCGTTGTCTTGATGTAAAGACTTTGTGATAAGATCCGCCTTGCCTTGCAAACTTGCCTTGACATTGGAAAACATATAAAAGCCTTTGCAAGCGTAGCAAGAATCGCAAATAAACTTTTTACCCGCTTCTTTAATCTTTGCCAATAGCTGCGCGGCAGGGCAATACTTGAAAGCAGGAATGTTGAACGAATAGCAAGGCATCTTGCTCGGATTGGATAGTAGGTTAATCATAATAATAAAGTAAACTAATTTTTAAACTAATGCAAACACTAAATCTTCGAAAAAGTCAGGCTCTAAACCGAACTCGTCAACAAATAAAGTTTCCCATTCGCTTAGATCACCGCCTTGGTTTGCATGAAGCGCCATCTCGGAAAAAAAAGCTTGCACTTGGTTGTCAGCGTCTTCATGGGATAACCCGTCACGCTCCATTAAGATTTTTATTATTCTGTTCATAAGTATAAACTACCACCAAACCTAACCGAACACAAGAAAAAAGTGAATTAAATCGAAGGTTGTCGTAAGTCGTTGAATATCAGGCACTTATGGCGCCCCGGCCCGCCTAAGTCGTTGAGTATCAATGATTTAAAAAAGTAAACTTTTTCTTGACTTTTAACCCAAGTGGAGGTAGGGTAAGGTATGATTACAATACAACAACTCAAAAAACGTAACGGCTTATTCGCCATGAACACCGCTCAATTTAGTGCAGAAGTAAACACTGGCTACACAGCACTAGAAATAGCAAAAAAAATATGCTCAGAAACTCAAGCAAAACCAGGAGTAAGCGAGTGGTATACCCCCCGTAACCGAGACGAGTCATCCTCTGATCTAGTCTACTGTATTAGCGATAGAGATTAATCACCTAAGTGCTTGATAATCAGGCGCTTATAGCGCCCGGGGCTCCATAAACCGTTGAATACCAAAGACTTACGAAAATTTAACTTTTTGCGTTAACCAGGTCGGGCCCGGCGGCCCGCAATCGCCATATTTGAGAGGTTTTTATTTATCCCTGTAGCTCGACCTCAAGTATAAAGTCTTCGTCCTCAAAAGTCAGCTCTCTTATACCTGTTCTCATGTCATATCCGCTGGCGGTGCAATTGTCTTCGCAGACTAAATCGTCAACTATGCCGATGATGTCACCGACGTGGTCATCGATGCTCGGTACGGCGTTCATCACTATGCCCATAATATAATCGGATTGCTCTTGGTCTGTCATTTTTTCTATATCATTTATCATACCCTTAATATATCCCAGGTAAGAGTTCCTGTCAAATAAAATTTAACATTCACCTAAGTGCTTGGTCGTCAGGCACTTATGGCACCCGGGACCGCCTAAGTCGTTGATTATCAATCACTTATGCAACTCATATACCCACAAAAAAGCCCCTCCGGCAATGGGAGGGGCTGTATTTGGCAAGGTCGTATTTATCGTCCTCGCTTTTCCAATTGATATAATCTATCCAAAAGGCCCATGTGCTGAGATTTTAGGTTATAATAATCCGGAGTGTTCTCTCCGTAAATCTCGCGCACTGCGAGTTGATATCCAAGTTTGCGAATGTTTTCCTGTAGTGTTTTAATTGACATAATTTTTATCCTCTGTTAAGTGAGACGACGCGATCATAGCGGAAAGAGCGAATCCCTCCTTTGTTGAAGCAATAAGCTCGAAATCCCGCAACCGAAAGACCTTCCTTTGAGTTGCCGAATTCATTCTTGTGTTTTGGTTTGGTTATAGTATACATTTGGGTAACTCCGTTAGCCTTGGTATAAAGCACTTGGTAGCGCGCATTAAATAGACTAAGAATTTTGTTGAGTAGTTTCTTCATTTTCTTCTTCTCCTGTGATAGGGTTTTGGTTATAGTAGTTGTAAGCATCAGTCACTTCTCGCGCTGATTCAAAACTTACAGAAATAATATCTCTTGTGTTGTATGGGTGGTAATCTGTGGAAGACTCTTCAAAGAATAGCTCCCAAAGTTCGGTAGCTTCATTCCATGTTGGTAAATCTAGTGGTCTGCCGATGCAGGTTGCTTCTATATAATTGTTTTTCATTCTTCTATACTATAGATTCCTAAGTGAGATGCAAGCTCTTTCATCATTTTATCTTCGTCAAAAAAGTAATATGCATATGTGAGTAATGCCTCTTTGCTCCTGTCGTTGTAATCTCTAATCTCATCATATATCTCAAAAATATTGAGATTCCAATTCCATGATTCAATTATATCTGATACTTTCTCGCCATGCACTAAGTAAGATCCTGTTTCATCCATAGCTTGTTGTCTTGCTAATTTTGTATAAGTAGTAGTCATAGTGATGCTCCTTCCATTGAGCCGTTAAGGCATAGTTCGTATTCTAGTGATTGTAAATCAACAATAATGTCCGCAAGAACTTCTTCTGCTGATTGTATAGTGAATCCATCTACGCCAAGCTCTTGCCCGCGTTCGACATTAGCCTTATCCATGGCATCTGCATATCTAAGGTTGCCGTCAACGAGGTGGCGAATGGTTTGTATAACTTTTTCTTGTGTCATCATAAATATAATATAGTTTATCTGAGTGCGCTTGTCAACTCATTTTGCATCTTTTTTTCTTGCACTAAGTCTGCAATGCCAAAACGAATGGAGCATAAACTTTCATCAATACTTTTCATTACCTTGACAAGATCCTCCATGTTGGCGTGTCTGCGATGTTCTAGCATCTCATCACTGAGTCCGTGAATGGCATCTTTAATTGCTGTTAATTCTTGTTTCATTTAATAATTGTTTACTCCTTCTAATTCTGATTCTAACCATAGCATGGCTTTTTGTCTGATGTCGCAGTGTGAGACTTCAGTAAATACATTGTCATTGACACGAAGATAAAGATCATTCCCGTGCTTATTCTCAGTCTCTAAGTCGTTTGCTGAATACCACTTTTGGGCATAGTGTATTGCTCTTTTCTCTATTTGTTTTGATTCTTCTAATTTCATGATATATAGGCGGTTACTTGGTTGTGTTGTAATAAAACTTCATCTGCATAGTATACAAAACTTTCATCCTTCTTGTCAACAAAAGTTTCATACTTGTATGGATTATATGTTACTTCGGTTGCGGGTCTGTCGGTGTCTACATTCTCTGCATCTTGGAGAAAGCCCTTGACAAACGCATGAACATTCTTACGCTTCTCACGAAGAACCTTTTCTCTGCGCTTGATATCAACATGGAAGTAGCAATCCCATAAACCAATGGAATGATCCTTTGGGATGTGAGCCTTAACTAATCCGTGTTGCTTAACTGACCAGCAGTCCTTGTGGAGATTCTTGTATACATAAACAGGTCGGTTAGACTTGATTATGTATCGTGGGTCGTGTTGGTTTCTCTTAATCATATAACTACAATAAGGCAGTTTTTTAATAACCGCAAGAAAAAAATGCAATTAAGTGAAAATAGTTGTAACTCGTTGAGTGTCAACACTTTATGGCGCCCCGGGCGCCGTAACTCCCTGATAATCAAGGAGTTACGGGATAAACCTTAGACTGACTGCTGACTAGCGATAAGAGCCATGCTGTCGCTGAAGCTAGGTATATCTCGCCCCACTTTTGTATAGGCGGACTGAATCGCCGCGAGGGCATCGATAATATCAACTTTCTCAGACACAGTTTTTTCACCGGGTATCCTGGTGTCGTTATAGTCTGATTTCATAATTTCGTTGAGTTTTTGGCTTTGTGCTTTGTGATCGTACATGATTTTCCTTTTGTTAGTGTTAATTAATGTTATATATATAAAGTATTGCAAATTGCCCTGGTTGTCAAATTAAATATGAAAAAAGTTTTACATTGTAAACCCTTGAGTATCAACACTTTATGGCGCCCGGGGCGCCGTAAGTCCTTGACTATCAACAACTTATGAAACTATGTGGCACAAAAAAACCCCCTCCCGAAGGAGGGGGCGAACCAACAACATACACTAATACAAGCCTAAAAAGCTTCCACCAATTCGCCTTCCTCAACTTCCATGTCAAGAGAATTCTCGATATGATTGCTAATATCGAAACTGACCTCGCCATCAAGGACAGAATGTAAGGCATCAGACCTATTGGGCAAGGCGACAAGGTTGCCTTTATAAACTTCTGTAAAAGCATTATAAAGAGAATTGACATTGCGATCCCAAAATTCGGGATGGTCTGAAGACTCCCATTGGTCTACAACATCAATGATTTTAGACTTAGGCAATGCCCCTGCCTTGCAAGCCCTAATGATGATATCATTAGCCTTGGCATTGTTAATTTCCAGGTTTTTATAAGCCTCGATTCTTGAGTCTTGACCATGCCAAAAACCAAACAACTTACCAAGTGCGCGGTTAATGGTGAAATCAAGATCGTTTAGAATGTTGCGAGTGTGTCGACGTGCAAGCTTGATCGTATTGGTAAAAATAAGGTTGTCGCAAACAAATGGTGCATCACCTGCACACAATCCCGCAGGAAAAGTTTTGTCGTGAGAATTGCGGATACCAACTACACAACCACGATCAGTTGAAACTCTGTTAGGGTGATCAACCGAAAACAATCCGAAGTAATGCTTGCGATCCCTAGCAAGAGAGTGAACTTCATCTTGAATCGTAAAACCATTAGAATCAAGAAACCCTTTGGTGCGCTCGACTACATCATGGTGAGCGATAGGTTGGTAAGAAACGGCGCGCTCGCCATTGGCATTTTCTTTTTTGCGATACTCTTTTGGCGGAGTGGGAACTCCGACAACGTCTTCAAAGTCAACAAGGGTGCGATTACCTCCACAAATGTTAAGGTTAACAGATTTGCGAGGAGCGGTAGTGGTGTTTTGTTCGTTATTCATAATGTTCATAATATAGTTTTGTTGTTTTCTGTCAATGGTTAATTTTAATTGTTGTAAGTTTTTTTTAGTTGATCATAAGCATAAGCTTTCCCTGCGATACTTTCAAATACTTCTTTTAATAATGAGTAGCCTAGTAAATCCCTAGCATCTAAATCTGCCTTGTCAATGATATTAACCTCTAATAATTCAGTCGCCGCATCCATTGCTTGTATGGAATCCAATTTACTGAAATCAATTTCAGTATCGTCTTCGTTGTATGAGTTAGGGATATAGTACATAATTTTTCTTGTGTTTAAGTTTGCGGTCTAAGACTTTGTTTTTAATCTTGAAAGCCCTTGCCTTAGTGAAAAGGATTGGTTTTCTAATCTTTATATCTCTCGCTTTCATATATACATACTAGGCTAGTTTTTTAATTATAGCAAGAAAAAAGTTCGACTAAATGAAGATAGTCGTAAGTCGTTGGCTATCAGGTACTTATGGCGCCAGGGGCGCTGCAACCCCTTGATTATCAAGACTTTATAAAACTTAATTTTAAAAAACAAAAATTTTAATACTAATTATATATTTTATATATTGTTCATGTATTGTATCTATAGTATTATATTTGGGAGTGATGTATTTAGTGGTGGGGTATTTGTAAGCAATAGGGTTATTGTTTACAGAGGAATGCTGCGATGATAAGGGTAAGAATAATCTTGAGACAAATAATCATTAATAATTTTAATTGTAATTAAAAGAAAAACCCCGCCCCCAAAAATAGGGGCGAGGTAAGACACGTACAACTAAAAGACTCTCATGGATTCAATAGCTTGCTTAACCGCAAAAGGTACAAATGGAGAGGTACTCATTCCATCTAATGTTCTTGATGGAATTGATACATCACGAACATAGTCGCCGGTTTCTTCAACATAATCCATTCTTGCTTTAGTATCTTGAGCTTGAGCGATATATCTATCGCACCCGCATCGGATAAGAAGGGGTAAGTTGGGCATCTCGACTTCTAATACATCGAGATCTTCTTTGGTAACGAAACCGAATTGGGTTTTGGATAATACTTTTAATAATGTTTTCATAAAGACTACTATATAGTTTTCGGGGGCTGTGTCAAAACAAAAAACCCCTGAATAGGAATTAAATTACTGACCTACTCAGGGGTTGGGGATGGGGAAAAGGGTGTGGGGGGAGATTACTACATACTCCCAACTTTCGGTGTGAACATTAGTTCATTATGTGCCTACTTGTACTACAATTAGATTGGGAAAATCTTACCTCAGACATTTGCCCATTGGTACTCTACCACAGAGAATCGTATACCTTAACCCGCTCACAACAGGTTATTTCAGTCACCCACAGGAAGGATTATAAGCCCTTCCAAATTGAATGGAACGAGTCAATGTCCGATACTCAGCTATCGACTCATTGTTCCAAAGTGAATTGAGACTTACAAGAATTGGCTTTTAGCAACTTAATGCTTGCGAGATCTATGCTCAAAATTTAAAATGTAAAAGATCAATTTATTTTATTTAATTGAGTTTGGTTCTCAATTTTGATTATGTATATATAATACTATTTATTTGGTTATTTGTCAAGTATTATTTAAAGCTTTTATCTTGAGTTATAATTATCATCTGTATAAAACCTTCTTAAATCTACTACCGCATCTAATGCTTCATAGCATATTTCTTTCTTTCTGAGATGTGATATGTCTGCTTGTGCCATGTGGGTTAAATAACCCTCAATGTCCTGCAGGACTCTAGCCGTCTCTTTCTCTATGTCAAAATCTTCAGAGAACATGAAGCTCTCCTCAACACTCAACTCTCTGCAATCGCCTTGATAAACTATTTCGGCGCGGTTTCCATCTATGTCGTCCCTCATAATTATTAAGCAATTTTTTTAGTTAATTTTAATGCTCGCGCGGCTTTAATCTCTCTTAACCTGCGATCCGCTTCGCGTTGTTGAGCGAAGATACTATCGGTTACTACTGAGCCGAAGTTGGCGAACTTTGCTCCACGGATATAATTTCCGCTTTGTACATTGTTCATAATAGAAGTGGCTTGTGCGCATTTTGCTATGTTCATAATAATTTTTGTTAGTGATTGATGATTAATATAAGACTACTATAGTTGGGTTAAGAAGTAATGTCAACTACCTTTTTGCAATAATCTGCATTCTCTTAAGATTTGTTTCAATTTAAAGAACGCTTGATCGGGTGGAAATAACTTTGCATTTACCTCAGAGGTAGTCGAGCGATATAAATCTTCTACGAACTCTTCGGCTTTAACCAAATTAATTAAAGTAATTTCTTTTGAAGTTAATTTATCATACATCTCTTCTTTTGAGGCAAATAAGCCTATGTTGTCGATGCCAAGTTCTTTTCCTATGTTTTTAATTTGTGTCATACCTACTACCATATAGAGTTAACAAGTAATGTCAATACCTTTTATTAAATAAAGTTAAATCAAATTAAAATTTTGTTAGATTAATTTGTAAGTTACTGATCTTTAAGGGTTTATGATGCCCTAGACCAAGCTAAAATGTTGTGCCTCCTGTGTCCCGATTCTTTATTTGTAAAAATTTCTTTTATAATTATTTCGGGGTGTGTACTATTTGACATGAAACATATTATTATTCGTTATTTAGCCAAGCAAATGAAAGATTCCTTGGTATGTTATGAAGTCAACGGAACTCCGTTCAAAAGGATTATGAGAATAAATAGTCTAGCAGTACATCAGTATGATAAGCTAACTAAAGCTCAAAAAATTAAATTATTTGTTAAAATTTTATTTAAAATTATTTTCAACAAGTAGTTTATCTTGTATCATATCATTAATATAATACTCATTGTCGAATAAGCCTTTGATGCTTTTGCCATTATTTGTGAGTTTATTTAACTCGTTTTTAACTTGAGTTATTTCGACTTCTGCGAGTTCTAGCACCTGCTTCTTGGTTATTTTCTCGCCCGTCTCTTGATTTACTAAGCCCTTACGACCATCGACCTCCTTGTGAAGTCGCTTCGCTTCCGCTTGTAAGGTTAACAGATCATCAAGACATTGGTTTATTTGTTTTGCAGTATTCATAATTCAAATGTACACAATAGATAGTTATTTGTCAAGCCCCGAATAATATATTATATTTAAAAATTATTAAACAAAATTTTATCTTTAATTATTTGGGTGCTATTTATTTATATTTCTTTATATTAAATGGGGGGCATAAGCATACTAAGTTATTTGGGATGTCTAGTATTGGTTCTATAACCAATGAAGCATAAACCTCGTCCTTGTCCTCAGACTCATGCCAGTCAACACTATTAAGGATGTGTGTCGGCTCGATAGGGGGATCGCCCTTCGCCCCGAAGATATGTACGAACTCTGCCCCTAGGCAAGCCTCTACATGGGCTACACTCGCTTTTCCTGCATCATCCATACCTAACTATACTAATCTATTATTTGGCTTAAATCAATTAAAATATGCCAAACTACTCTACAATATATTAAAACAAATTAAAATAGTTTATTTGAATTAAAATTTATTATAATTATTTGGGGGCTATTCAATATACTTTATTTCTATTTGTTACCTCTTGCCCCGCCACTTTATTTGAATTGTTTTTGTTTAAAGTTAATTCTTAATTAATATATATGCACAAAATATTGTTAAAACTATTGTTATAAACATTCTATTTGAATTAAAATTTATTCAAGTTATTTTGTTTATTGGTTTTAACTTCTTTATCTTCCATTGTTGGATAGCCAAATTTATTATATTTTATTTTTTGTTCAGTTATTTCGGGGCTATTATTTTTATTTGAATAAAATTTTTGTTGAATTAATTTATAAAAGCTATTGAATTTTGTTTTTAGTTTGTTTATTTTCATTGAGTAAATTTTTTTTTAGTTTAAAAAAGTTAATTTGAATAAAATTTTGATAGAATTAAGTCCGCCACATTGCATTTTAACCTATTTTAACCTATTTTTAATATTCACACAGGGATTTTTGTATTTGGTCTATATATACTCTATTATACTAGGGGTGATGGATGTGTTGTTATCATTGAAAGTAATTATAAAGGAATTATAAATAAGGTTCAATGAAATTATAAAAAGGGTTTCCGCTTTTATGTGGTTACGGAATAGGCGATGAAACTAACCACAAGCAACAATAACTCGCGCCACAATGCCTATTTGGAAGATTGAATAGGAGTACAATCAACCAAAATTTTTATTATATTTTTACAAATTTAATTTTTTAATGTTTTATATTTAGCCCCCGATAATGTACTATATATTATTAATGTTTTACTTTACCTTGTATGGCATTATATTCATCTACTACTTGTATTAATTTTGATGTAGACTCTACCATTTCTCTTTCAGCTTCGATTGCTCCTTCGTGCTTCTTTAAGAAAGCAAGGAATTCGGGAGTAGGTTCTTTGCCATCAAATTTAAAGTTTCGCTTTTGAGCTTCCTTAATCATTTCGGAATGACCACTCATTTTAAAGGTAGCGTCACGAAATGCAACCGCACTTTCTACAATTTTATCTCTAATATCAGACATAATTAACCTCGTATAAGTATAATGGTTTATTCTCATCTACTGATACATCGTAATCCTTCATAGTATCTAATATATCTTTAATTTGAGAACAGGTTAAATTTCTATCGCGCGAAACTTTGATGTCAGCTAAATGTTTTAATGTCACATTTTGCCCTAAATCTAAGCGATGACAAATATAAGTATGATATGCGTCAACAAGAGGATTATCTCTATCTAGCAAATGAGGATTATTCGCTAACAAATCTTTTGGGTTAGCTTCATAATGAGATTCAATTCTATCAGTATGATCCTCATCTTCGTCTTCGTAATCATCTTCTTCATCTACATAATCGTAGTCATCTTCATAATCATCATCTTCGTCATCGACATAATCATCAGAATCTGATCCATAGATAGGCTTATTAGCCTCGTAGACAGGCTTATCTAACTCTTTCTTTTGGTCAGTAATGTCTGATATCACATTGTACTTAGAAACACGAAGTTTTTGAAAATTACAATCAGTAGGAACTGAAACTGCATCAGCAGGATCAAACTCTACAAGAAGCAATTTGCCATCCTCGCCCGACCAACCACTAGCATAATCAAAACTACCAACATGAAGACCGAAAGAACAATGATTATCTTTGTTGTCATCCACACAACGACGTGCAACTTCGATAGTCGCGCCAACTTCATTGAGAATTTGATGACGTTCATTGGTTTTGCCTTGAACAACAATGGTATCTGCATTGCCTGTTGAAGACCAATAGTCGGATTGTACACCTTTGTACCCCAAAACTTTACCTTCGGGAGTGGTTGGAAGAGACTTGTAACCCAAGAATGTATACAATTCCGCAACACTATTAGCACTTGGATTGGCTTGCAATCTAGTAATAAAATTAGTGATTGGCGTGGAATCTTTCATTCCACTACGAAGCATATCGAGCAATTTGTCAACAACAACGCCATGCAAACGATGACCCTTGTAGTAAACAACTTCGTCCTTGACCTCGATATCACCTTGAACAAAGTTCTCGATTGACTTTTTAATGTCGAGTAGATCACCTAGATCATCATACCTAGCTTCAAGCAATGCTTTCTTAGCTAGTTCAAAGTTGGCATTCTCCTTACGCAATGTGTAAGGTTTGCCTTCCCAAAAGATGGTGAGTGAATTTTCACTTGTAATATATGGTACTTGTTTCATAATTTTTAATCTGATTGTTTTATTGTTATATATCTTACTATATAGATTAAGATTGTTTTGTCAATAGTTTTTTTTAAAAATGTGGGGAAAGGGAGCAATCACTCCCCCTCTCCCCTATTTGCATCACACAAGGAAATATAGTCAAGAACATTTTGCATGATGTTGCCGTATTGATGATCTTCGGTCAGATTAATATTCCATCCAACACTATTAGCAACCATCTTGAGTAAAGGGTAATTAACAAGAATTTCTTTGTAGTTATTTTCGTAAGCATCTACATCTACATTTAACTTTAATGTTTTTTCGATCCAATTAGAATCTTTATGGGTTAAGAGATGCACACATTGAGCAAGAAAACGATTGACATTATCTAAGTTTTCTGCCTTGTAATCTACAAGAAAACGATTGATAACATGATCGTCATCAAGAGAACTGAAATCGAGAGTTTTAGATTCAAGAAAAGATGTCCAATGGTGAGTTATGCTAACCTTAGAATTATTGAGTACATTTCTGCGCGCAATTATCTTAGCATCTTTCTTGTTTGCAAGAATTGAATCTTTAGCACAATCAACATACATATCTTCCCAAGAAATCCATAAATCAGTATCTAGTTTAGATACATCTTTTGTGCGAATGCCATAGACATCGAGCATTGGATCATTTTCATCTGCTTGTAATCTCTTGCGAATTACCTTTGTAGTCTTCAATATACTATCATTACTGAATTCATCACTATCAACTTTGTAGTTTTTGATAGCAACATAAACATTCTTACCTTTGTAATTAGATTGACCATCAAATTCTAGGCTTGACATTGGTGATTTTACATCATTCCAAAAATCTGCATTGCGATATGTGTGGTAAGCTTTATCGAAGTTCATTTTGAATAAAGGAACATTCGCACGACTTTGACCTTTGCCACTAGCAACTCGATTAGGTTTTTCCTTCTCGACTTCAGAACTATTGAATAATAAATCTTCGTTAATTAAGTCACGATGGCATTCATCATTGAACCATGCCCAACCCGAACCATTTTTGGGGTGAACAATATAAACAATCTCTAATTCGGGATCATTGTTCATCATGGTACGAACTCTAAGATTGTTACCATGAGAAGAATCTATATCTTGAATTAAGAATGCAGTTTTGTCTTGACAAAGAATTCTAGCAACCTTTTGACTTTTAATTTTGAAACCATTTCGAGCATCTTTATCTTCAAATTTTTCGGATTGAGTAATCATTACATCGTCTTGCAATTCATGTGGACGTTGAAAATATTGAGACTCAATAGAATAACCTTGCCATTCAAATGCTTGACCGAAACTAGAGCGAATACCATAAGGTAAACTATTTAAAACGATTGCATAATTGCGTTTAGCATCAAAGTAGCAAAGAGAACTCGAAAGTTTTTCGACTGCAATTACTTTTATGTCCTTGGCAACTTTAAACAAAATTTTGCACAATGATTTTTGCGTTGATTTGTTGTACTCTAAAGCCTCACGACTATGATGTAATTTTACTGAACCAAGTGGCACGCGAAACATAAAGTTGCGATCATTAATTAATTCCTTGACAATCTTACGAATTTGTTCATCAGCAATAAAGTTGTCAAAATTGATTGCATTAGCATCAAGTTTGTACTTGACTCTACCCATAAGAATAGAGGCATGATAATGACCATAACTATAACCATGTTTTTCATCAAGAAAGAACCATGAATCATCGTCTGCACCGAAAGATTTATTAACTTCGGGAATAAAATCTTCTTCTACGCCAAGAAACTTGGGCATATCTTCTTGCGGAAAGAACTTGAAGAAAGATTGAACAACTTCACGAAATTCTTTGATATCATTCTCAGCAACTGCAACTTCGATCAATAAACCTGTTGGTTCGTTGCTTGGTTCAGTATGCAATAAAGAAATCTTTGTATCGTCATCATCATTGACAAAAACATTGTAAGACTTTTTCTCTCCACCATGAAAAGAAACGCAAGTAAAATTCTCACCATAAGATAATGGAGCAAACTTACCAATACCGAACGCACCGATATAGTTATTAGATTCGCGCTTGGTACTTTTACCATACTTGGAGTAAAGACCAAAAATATCTTCTTCACTAAGTCCACCCCCGAAATCACGAACCGCAAAGGTTGAACTCATAGAGGTTGGTACTTTGATCTCGATTTGGCGCGTAGAATTTGCTTCCTTGTTCGCGTCAATACCATTGGCACTAATTTCGCGCACTACTGCAAGTCGAGTGTTGGAATAATTGTTTCTTAGTAGCGAAGCTACATAACGCATATCTTCTGCATCTATCGTGCAGTTGACACTATCAAAATTGTGACTACTTGTGATTTTTGTTTTTTCTTGTGTGATTATCATTTTTCTTTCCTTTGTGATTGTTAAGTATGATTGAAGTATGACAGATTCTTAGGTTATGTCAACACCTTTTTTGAAATTTCTTAATTTTATCTACTTCCGCCATTTATATTATCTAGTCTATTATATTGTGCTTGATGATTATAACCTTCAACGATTTCTTGTTCAACTAAATCATTAATCCTACTAACATCTTCTATTTCTATATCGAAATATGTTTCAATAGCATGAGCTATATCCTCAACGCAATCGTTGAATGCTTCGGTTTTAGTTAATCTACTTTTTGGTTTTGTTATATTCATGTCGATATTTTCTCTTTTTGTAAACGTATTTTATTAATATGTCGATACCTTAAACATCTTTATTGAGATTGTCAAGAGAATTGTCAAACCAATCTTCAATTTCTTTATATTTTAATTTAACATTAATTTTAATTGAATTATCTTCATTAGTTGGGTATTGATAGTTCATTTCTATTTCTCCATATAATAAATCATTTAATTCATTCTTGTCTAAATCAATAGTAATACTATATTGTTTATCCATTGTCAATACTTAAACACATTTGTTCAAAAAGAGCAGAATCGTCTTCTACTTCTTTGATCTCTACTTTAATATCGGGTAAATCTTCATCATTTTGAAAAGTAAATTCTAATGGTTGTCCCCCTAATAACCCTATAATTTCTTCGTGAGTTATTCCTAACTGCATCTTGTATTTATTCATTTTCGTATTTGTCAATCAAATCTTCTAATTGCCCTTCAGATAAATGCTCGAAATTTTTTGTGTATTTAAATGCTCCATCTAAATAGGTTGCTCCACCTACGCCATCGTTACATATTTCGACGCCATCTATATTTGTTTTACATTGATAACCAACTAAACCTTTATTAGTTTCAAAATATCTTACGCTTGTTACTTTCATAATTCTAAATTTGCAGTTATTGTTATATCTAATACTCCATGATTCATTTGACTATCAACATTAAAACCTAAGTCAATTAACTTGTCAACGATAGAATGTCTATGATTCCAAATATCTTTATCCCAATTATAATGATCGGCAGTAGACAATGTATTTGAGCCGAATCTATTTACTAATTCCACTTGTCTATCAATAATTTGATTTAATTTTTCTTTAAGTTCTTTCATTGTATGTATTCCCTTTCTTTTAAGTATTGTTTAAACTCTGTGTTGAAATTATCGAGAAAATTAGGACAATCTTCTGCTATTTCTGCGACAATCTTCCAAGGATCACCTATAAAGTTGTCAATGTCAACATCATAATAAAATTTGATTTG
>Ga0115565_10002031_pt1 | contig 15993 bp, 15 predicted proteins | sample COGITO_mtgs_1105_FD_87199 | JGI IMG/M metagenome (GOLD analysis project Ga0115565, IMG submission 87199) | Pelagic marine microbial communities from North Sea - COGITO_mtgs_110530 | ecosystem: Environmental > Aquatic > Marine > Epipelagic | place: Germany:Helgoland, sampling site Kabeltonne... | reverse complement strand
TGCGTATGTTGATCGTGACTAGCGAAAGACGAGTTAGATTAAAGACGTTGACGCCGCTGGTCGTTGCGCTCGACGTGACAGTCGAGCGATAATGCAGTATTTTTTGTGTGAATGTCTATACTTTAATTGACTGGCCAAAAACCCAAATAACAACTAGGCTTGTGGTGATACAAATCACATAAAAGTCACCACTAAGAAAGCATGTTTGACCATGTTAAAAGGAATAAAAATGAAAAAAATACCATTGTTAGGCGCAGTGTTTGCAGCCTGTGTGGCTCACACGAGTACGGCTCAAAGTAATTTTGATGATGTTAAAATAGAGTCTCGTGCCGTTGGCGGATCTGTGTATATGTTGGTCGGTTCCGGCGGCAATATTGGCGTATCAGCGGGTCCCGACGGCGTATTAATAGTAGACGACCAGTATGCGCCATTGGCAGAAAAAATTGCGGCAAGTCTAAGTGAAATTAGCAACTCTAAAACACGCTATGTTATCAATACCCACTATCATGGTGACCATACTGGTTCTAATGCATTTTTCCATGAAAACAAAGACGCGACCATTTTTGCGCATGAAAATGTCCGCGTAAGACTAGCATCAGGTAAAGATGCAGATCCAGCAGCTCTGCCGGTGGTTACTTATGAACAAGGCGTAAAATTTCATTTTAATAATGAAACTATCCATGTGTTTCACCTAGCGGGCGGACACACTGATGGCGATAGCGTAGTGTGGTTCGAACAGCCAGATGTTCTGCATACCGGCGATTTATTCTTCAAAGATATGTTTCCCTATATCGATATAGACGCGGGTGGAAGCGTCAAAGGCTATATTACATCCGTTCAAAGTCTTTTGAGCATGATTGATGATGATACTCAAGTAATACCCGGGCATGGGACGTTGGCGACTAAAGCTGACTTAAATCGTTTCCAAGATATGATTATGGAAACCTATGCTTATGTACAAGCAAAAAAAGCGGCAGGTATGTCGGTTGACAAAGTGGTTGAAGAAGGCCTTGAAGCCAAGTGGGCCGACTGGTCTTGGCGCTTCATAACGACTGAGCGTTGGATTAAAACATTATACCAATAAGCGGTCTGGATACACTCGACGCACAAACAATAAAACTCGACGTTGCCACGGAAGAGGATTTCGAATGCTTGTTCGATTGGTTCGAAGATGCATTTCAGTTTGCCAGTTGGGCGGGCCCTGGACTTACAAGACCAGACAATAAGCGGCAGTTACAAAAGCTTATAAGCTGTTCTCCGTACCAATCCTTAGCCATTAAAAACAAAGGTCACTTGTTGGCCTTTGGGCAATTGCAGCTAATTGGGTCACGTGCTCATTTAGCGCGTCTAGCGGTCAATCCTCTGCATCGTAGACAAGGTTTGTCACTGTTATTAGTTAATAAAATTATTGCACTAGCAGCCGATGAAACAATATTAAAAAGTGTTTCTTTGTTTGTCTTTAGATATAACAAAGCGGCACTTGGGGCGTATCAACAGTTAGGATTTGTTGAAACGGCTTTTCCACCTAGTATCAAGCCCATAAAAGACTGTATTTACATGACAATGCATTATTGAAAGGAGTTAGTCGTAACATAACTCAGTCGTGACTGCGCAAGCGTTTGAGTCGTTGGTGCGCAAGTGTGACAGTTGTTCCTGCGCGGTGAAGAAAAGTGGGATCACTGCCTGGGCGGTGAAGACACGACAAGATATCGACTTCGGTCATGCGATAGACAAACAAATTGATTGCGCTCACCACTGTAATCAAGTACAACACACAAAAATCTTAACGTAGACGTACTTTTGTGCAGACCTTAGCGCTAAACCGCCACTCTAGCAATAACTCGGATGATCAGACCCCAAATGACTCATTGTTCGAAAATATCGCTCAAGATATTGCTCACAAAGGCTACAGTATTCAAAAACACGCGGTGCCCAAAGATTTAGCGGATATTTTGCATTTCCATTTGACAAATATGCCAGGATACAAGTTTAACGATGCGAGCATTGGCCGTCAGGCAGGTCAGCAAATAAATGAAAATGTGCGCAACGACGCCATTGTGTGGATTAACGGTTTGAGTCCAGCGGGCAATAAATGGTTGAACTGGACACAAGATTTACAGGTGTATTTAAACCGTCGCTTGTTCTTGGGACTTTTTTCTTTTGAAAGCCACTTTGCGCATTATGCAAAGGGAAACTATTACGCACGTCATTTAGATTCATTTAAAGGTGAAGCTAACCGAGTTCTTTCACTGGTTACCTATCTAAATCCAGATTGGCAACCTCAAGACGGCGGCGAGTTGGTTATCTACCGAGATGCGAAAGATAAAGTAGGTACTAAAGTACAACCTGAGTTTGGCACTCTTGCGGTATTTTTAAGCGAAGAATTTGAGCACGAAGTACTAACAACAACCTGCGATCGGTATTCGATAGCAGGTTGGTTTCGTATTAATACTAGCAAATCTAATAAAAGCGATCCGCCCTTATAAAACGTGCTCTATTTGGCTTGGTATTTCAACTCCCCATTAACCCAAGTCTGCAGCACTTTGGTGTCGCGTATTGCAGAGGCAGGAATCGCAAAGATGTCTCTATCTATCAAGATAAAATCTGCTTTTTTGCCTGTTTCTAGTGTGCCTAAGGATGTTTCTTGAAACGCAGAATAGGCAGCATCCAAGGTAAAGCCTCGTAGAGCTTGGTTTAGACTTACTTTCTCTTGCGGAATCCAACCCTGGTCAGGCTGATTGTCAGCCGTTTGTCTTGTTACAGCAGCATGCAAACCGTGGAAGGGGTTAGCCAATTCAACTGGAAAATCAGAGCCGAACGCGATGCGCGCGCCTAACTGCAAAAATGTCTGCCACGCATAGGCGCCTTTCAGTCTGGTTGCGCCAATGCGGTCCTCTGCCATGTTCATATCGCTAGTTGCATGTGTCGGTTGCATTGATGGAATAATCCCGTATTCAATGAATAACGGAATATCCTCCACTGCAATCACTTGTGCATGTTCAATGCGATGACGTTCCTTGTTTTGTGGAAATATTTTAAACGTGTTGGCAAATTCGTTGAGCGCTAATCGATTAGCTCTGTCACCGATGGCATGAAAGTTTAATTGAAAATTAGCGCCAATAACATCTCTAAATAGTGTGGGCAATTCTTCTTGTGCCGTCACTAACAAACCATGATTGTCAGAGTCGTCCGAGTAGGGTTTGAGCAATGCAGCGCCGCGACTACCTAATGCACCATCACCATAGGCTTTTACACTGCGAATGGACAAATAACCTTGATCATCATTGACATGTCCTTGTTGCAACATTTGCGCAATATTTGGATCAGTTGCTGATAGCATTGCGTAAATTCTAAAATCTAGTGCATCGTCTTTGGCTTTTTGTTTATAAAAATTAGCCACTGATTCGCTTATGCCTGCATCATGAGCACTGGTTATTCCTAAGGATAAAAGATGTTGCGTGGCTGCATTTAATTGCGCATCTAGCTGCTTAGTGTCAGCAACAGGTATCAGCTTGGTAAGCAAATATTCTGCATTATCGATTAAGATTCCAGTGGGCTCTCCACTTTCGTCTTTAATAATTTCGCCACCTGCAGGCGCAACGGTGTCGCGCGTAATGCCGGCCATCTCAAGGGCTTTGGAATTGACCCAAATGGCATGGCTATCGACTCTTGAAAGCACAACGGGCTTGTCTTTAACAATTTTGTCTAAGCTGGCTTTGGTGGGGTACTCTTTGCTTGGCCACAATACTTGGTTCCAACCACGTCCAATAATCCAATCCGTCTCTTGCTGCTGACTGCTAATAAAGCTAGCGACTCTATTCGCTGCTTCCTGTTCGCTTGCCGCACCGCGCAAATATATTTCTAGCAAGCCTTGACCCAAGCCTAATACATGACCATGTGCATCTATTAAGCCCGGTAGCATGACCTTGCCCTGAGCATCAATTTCTTGGTCGACATTTTCGACCTTAAATTGGTCTCCGATAGCGATAATCTTGTCCTGTTCAAAGGCTATTTGCTTAAATGTAATCAGTTGACCTTGGTCATTCAACGTATAGCCATTGACGTTTTTGATCAGGGTTGTGGTTGCCATAGACAGCATTGAGACGCTTGCCAAAGCAGCGCCTATTAGTGTGTTGAGAAAGCGTTTTTTCTTATTATTCATCGGTGAATGTCCTTTATTCGGAATCGCTAGCGTTAAGTATTGGGGGTTGCAATAGATAGTCTTTTTGCCAAATTTTTTGCATAGACGCCTGGCTAATGTTACCGCCTGAGAGTAAGACTAATACCTGTTTTTGTTCTTTTTGTTCTAGTAACCATGCCACGACAGCGGCCATGGTCATTGCGCAGGTTGGTTCAATGTGCAGCTTGAGCAAATGCTGTAGCCATTGAGTCCAATATGCTATTTGGACTTCATCGACTTCATAAAAATCATCTACTTGTTGAATTATTTCGAAAGTATGTTCGCCAATGCTTGGGGTCGCAGCACCATCAGCTAAGGTATCAGCAGGGCCGTCGAGTGACTCAATTTTTCCGCTTTGTAGTGATCTCGAGGCATCATTTGCGTTCGCTGGCTCAGCACCAAGCACTTGAGCATCAGGTAAAAGTGCACGCGTGCTGATAATTGAGCCCGATAACAAACCACCTCCGCCACAAGGCGCAAACACAGCATCTGGCGTAATGTTTTGTGCGTTTAGCTGGGCGATAGACTCTGCTGCCACCGTACCTTGCCCCGCAATAATATCAGGGTGATTAAAAGGAGGTATCCACAATGTACCGTCTTGCTTAGCTGCCTCTGCGACTGCCTTGTCTGCATCTGTTCTTAATGCAAAGCGCTTAATAGTTGCACCGTAATACTCGGTTGCAGCCGCCTTAATGGCAGATACCGACTGAGCTGCATAAATGGTCGCGGGTATGTTAAATTGAGCGGCTGCGTAGGCAACCGCTTGCGCATGGTTGCCTGAAGAGTTAGCCACGATTCGTTTAGGTAACTCGCCATTTTCTGCTAGCTTTGCGATCACATTTATTGCACCACGAAGTTTAAATGCGCCAGTTGTCTGCAAGCATTCGGCTTTGAAGTAAATGTTATGTCCTAACCAATCGTTGAGTAAGTTTGACTGCACGATCGGGGTGATCTGCACAAATGCTTGGATGCGAGACTGAGCCGCTTGGATATCTTCAAATGTAATCATGTGTTGGATTTGCTTAATCGTATTCTTATTCTTTTCCACCTCTCAATAGTACTCGGTATTAATCCTCAAAATCAATTTAAAGGCTTATTTTGATACTAGGTGTTTACAAGTATGCGCTATGATCTAGTATAGATGACTACAAAAATTCAAGACCAAACATTAAAAAGAGATGAATATGGGATTACTCGATGGCCTTATGGGCAATGCTTCCGAGATCGATGCAAGTGAAGTAGCAGAAGAACTAGCGCCGATTATGGGCGACACTGAACAAGTATTGCATGCATACAAAATGATCAGAGATTTGTATGTTTTTACCAACAAGCGCCTTGTGTTCATAGATAAACAAGGTATGACCGGCAAAAAGGTCGATTATTTGAGTATCCCTTACAAATCAATCACGCAGTTTAAAGTTGAAACAGCCGGGCATTTTGACACTGATTGCGAATTGAAAATTTGGGTGTCTGGTCAATCTGAGCCAGTCGAAACTGAACTCAAATCATCAATGGCGCAGTCAGTCCAAAAAACCTTAGCGAACATGATGTTCGTCTAAGCCCCAGTCATGCCTGCGCAAGCATCACGATTGCAGGGGGGGCAGTGACTACACAAAAAGCAGATCGCAACAAAGCGATAGTGCTCAACGCGTTGCAATAAAAAATGTTGTACTAAGACTATATTAAGGATAATAGTGTAATGAGTGACCAGTCATCCCCTGTTTTAGTCGTTGGTGTTGGTGCATCTGCTGGTGGTTTGGACGCGTTAAAACGGTTTTTTCAAACCGTACCCAACGATGCCCCTATTGCTTTTATCATTGTTCAGCACCTTGACCCTAACCACGACAGCATGATGGCGGGTATTTTAGAACGACAAACGCCATTCTCATTTTGCCAAGCCAAAAACAACCAAACTATTAGCGCGGGCAAGGGCTATATAATTCCGCCCGACGCCTACATTGAGGTCATTGATCAGACTATCCAAATAATTAAGCCCAAGCATCAACGCGGCTTGCGCTTAGCCATCGATCACCTGTTTAGGTCAATGGCGGAGGTATACCAATCAAAAGCAGTTGGTCTTTTATTCTCCGGCTCGGGCAGTGATGGAACAGCGGGTCTAAGAGCCTTAAAGGCTGCGGGAGGGTTGTCAATTGTGCAAACTCCTCAGCAGGCTGAATATCCAAGCATGCCACGCAGCGCGATTGATGCAGGCGTAGTCGATCAAGTCTTAGATGTTGAAAATATTTATGAGCTATTGTTGCAGTATGCCAAGCATCCTTATCATGAGTTGGACGAAAAAGTCGCTCATGAAAACGGTAATCAGACACTTCGAACCATCAGCTCTTTGTTGAAAGCGCAAGAAAATTTCGATTTAGATCAATACAAGCATAGCACCGTTGAGAGGCGGCTGTATCGAAGGATGAGTCTTACGGACAATTCCGATGAACAAGGTTATGTTGAGTTTTTGCGTTCAAACAGTGACGAGCGACAGTACTTGATGCGCGATTTACTCATCAATGTAACTGACTTTTTTAGAGATAAAGACGCCTTCGAACTGCTTAATGAAAAAGTGCTCCACAAGATGATCGAAGAGGCCCAGGAAGGCACTGATATTCGAGTTTGGATTGCGGGTTGTGCCAGCGGAGAAGAAGCGTATACGGTAGCGATATTATTAATTGAACAAATAACAGCAGCGGCGAAAGACCTCACCATTAAAATTTTCGCCACTGATGTCGACGAAGAAGCAATACGTGTGGCGAGAAGAGGGGTATATTCAGACAGTATTACAAGCGAATTACCCAAGGAGTATTTAGACAACTACTTTAATCGGCAAGAAGATGGATCCTATGTTGTAAACGCTTCTTTGAGGGACTGTATCTCGTTTGCGCATCAAAACGTGTATACCGATCCGCCGTTTTCAAAACTTCACCTAGTCTGTTGCCGAAACTTGTTAATTTATTTGCGCACGCCTGTGCAACAGAAGGTACTTAAATCATTCTTTTTTTCGCTCTTGCCTGGCGGTTTCATGTTTTTAGGAAGCTCGGAAAATATCGGCGACCAAAAGAAATTATTTACGCCTATTTCTCAAAAATGGCGAATATTTTGTCGCAATGAAAGAGCAGATGCTGATGCCTCAGTCTCTGCATTACCCAGTTTTTTCAAACGGAGTTTTAATCAAATAGGGTCAAAAAATCGACAAAACGATGCTGTCCGCTCGGCAGATAAAACTCTGTTTACGTTGTTAGCTGCATTGCCTCCTAGTGTATTGCTTGACGAAAATAACAAGGTGACATATTTGCACGGTGATCTTGCAAGTTATCTAAACTTGCCGGTTGGAGAGGCTGAGTTAAATTTCTTCAACATGATTGACGGCGAATTACGCACTCGCATTAGAAGTGGTCTTTTTAAAGCGCGCAAAACCGCTCAGCCAGTACTGGTAAATCCGCCTCGTCACTATCAACCGAAAGGGACCAGTAAAAAAGCTTTCTTAACCAAAATTACTCCAATCAAAGAAGGGATAAACCCTATTTTAACGGTCGTGATTACGTTTGAAGAGATGCCATTGCAAAAAGAACAACTCGTTCAGTTGATAGAGCTGACTGAATCCAAGGATCAAGACTCCATGATTGACGCAATGGAGAAAGAGTTATTGGAAACCAAGGAAGAGTTACAAAACATAACAGAAGAATTGGAAACCAGTACTGAAGAGTTGAAAGCTGCGCATGAAGAAGCACTTTCTACCAATGAGGAGTTACAATCATCAAACGAAGAGCTTGAGGCTAGCACAGAAGAGCTGCGCTCACTCAATGAAGAATTGACGACCGTTAACGCACAATTAAAAGATAAAATTGACGAGTTGTCGACGACTCATGATGACATTAAAAACTTCTTCGCCAGTACTAACTTGGCGACCGTATTTTTATCAAATGAATTGAAAATCAAGCGCTACACCCCGGCCGCTGAGCGGCTCCTTCGTATTAGCTCGCATGATATAGACCGCAGCTTGGACGAAGTCTCTTTAAATGTTATAGATGAAACTACTTTAGAAGATGCAAAGCAAGTCTTACAGAGCTTAGAATCCAGCGAAAAAGAAATTCAATCAAACGGTCGTTGGTTTGTGCAAAAAATTCTTCCTTATCAAACGCAGGAACGGAGAGTTGATGGGGTGGTGGTGGTGTATAGCGAAATCACACGTCTCAAACAGACGGTTGACCAGCTTAAAGCAAGTGGCAAGCAACATGAAGTAATCGCGACCTTGGGTATCAAAGCCCTGAGCACCGTGAGTATCGAAAATTTGATGGACCAACTGGTCAGGGAAGTCGCTCATACGCTGCATTCTGAATTTAGTAAGGTGCTTGAGTATCAACCAAACAGGAGTCAATTGCTGTTGAAATCAGGCGTTGGCTGGGACAAAGGCTTAATTGGCAGCGCAATCGTATTAGACGACATAGCATCGCAAGCAGGGTTTACGCTCAATAGTAACGTTCCGGTAATTGTTGATGACTTAGAATCCGAACAGCGATTTGAAGGACCATCATTGTTAACCGATCATAAGGTCCTTAGTGGCATGAGCTGTATTATTGAGAATGGGGATCACCCTTACGGAATATTGGCTGTGCATTCTTCATCAAAACGCCAATAGACCCAAGACGATGCGAATTTTTTGGTGTCGGCTGCAAATATATTATCGGTGGCGATTCATCGCGCCGCGATTGAACAAGAGCTCAGAGAAAGTGAAAAACGTTTACGCATCGCGAAAAACTCCAACAATATGGGGTCGTTCGAATACATGCTTGAAACAGGTGAAGTCTCATGGGATCAGTTACTCAAAGATATATGGGGGATTGACAAAACAGATATCACGATGGACGATTTTGCTCGCGGTGTTCATCCTGACGATATTGACAACGTTTACGAGGCAATACAATCGTCTACCGTCGCATCCGGCGATGGTCACTACATGGCGACTTATCGTGTTATCCATGCACAGACTAAGCGTATTTCGTGGATTGAGGCGACAGGGCAGGTACTCTCCAAAGATGATAAGCCACATAAAATGATTGGCATGGTGATTGATATCACTGAGAAAATGAAGCTTGAAACGTCACTAAAAGCCGCTGTCAGCAAGCTGCAAGAAGCGAATGAGAAGAAAAACGAGTTTTTGGCCACACTGGGTCATGAAATTCGCAATCCGCTGGCTGCAATTGCCAGTGGCGTGCAAATTATAGAGCAAGACAAACAACAGCTAGCTCGTGCGACATCAATGATTAAAAGTAACGTTAATATCGTATCCTCTTTGCTTGATGATTTGCTCGATCTGACCCGTATCTCTCGCGGTCAAATACAGCTTAAGAAACAGATGGTCAATTTTAACGAATTACTCAGCGAGGTATATCATAGCTTTTTACCGCAATGTGAGCGCAAACATCAAACGGTAACGTTGGTAATGCCTGAGCATGACATCATTTCATTTGTCGACAAAACTCGAATTCAGCAAGTCTTTACAAACGTGATTAGCAACTCACACAAATTTACGCCCATGCACGGGACAATTGATATCATCCTTAGATTTGACTCTAAGCAATTAAAAGTTGAAATAAAAGATTCTGGTGTTGGCATCGACATGCAGTATCGAGACAAGATTTTTGAGCCATTTCAGCAGCTCAAACAAATTCACAACGTGGCTAATACTGGCATGGGAATTGGCCTTGCCTTAGTTAAGCAATTTATTGCTTTGCACGACGGTTATGTCAATATTGAAAGTGAGGGTCTCGACACCGGCACATTATTTAGCGTGAGCTTGCCAATTATTGATAGCGAATTAGCCAATACTGGGGGCGATACCACAAAACTGAGTGATGACCCCCTAATCTCAAAATATGTTAATTTGGATATACTCAATGTTTTAGTTGTCGACGACAACGAAGACGCCGCTTACGGCTTGTCGCTTATTTTAGAGATGAAAGGCTGTCAGGTACATACTTGCCATACTGCACAGGCAGCATTGGAGGAAGCAAACGAGTTTAAGCCCAACGTATTGATTCTTGATATAGGGTTGCCGGATATGACAGGCTACGATTTACTCACACAGCTACAACAAATCGTCGCGCCCAATACTTTAAAAATTGCCTTAACGGGGTTTGGACATAAAAAAGCGCGAGAAGAGTCTAAAAAAGCAGGCTTCGATTATCATATGACTAAGCCAGTCGATATAGACAATTTGGTGCAAATATTAGGGCGGCAAGCTACATCGGTACAAGGAAACTGAGCTAAAGGTTAAATGTTATGCATCAAGCTCGTCTAGGGTGACCCCACAGTGTTCGCACTGCTTAAGAATAGATTGCATCAACTGTTTAAATTTTTCACTATTAAAATCAGATTCTAGTAATAGCACTGCCACCTCTGTGTTCATAGAAATGGTATTAATCGCGTTTCTCACTTCATGTATGACTTGAGACGGTGTTTTGGCGGAATTCTCGTGACTCATAACGTAGTGTTACCTTTGTTTACACCGCGCTACCCGAGAAGCGGTTTTGGTTGGCAGATGCAAGGTAGTGGCACACTTTGTTCTTTCCACTACGCTTGGCTTTGTATAACTGCTCATCAGCTAACTCAATTAATGAATTAACCGTATGTTGCTCTTCACTATTGACCCTCCCGTTAAAAACGCTCAAGCCGATACTGATGGTTACTTTTGCACTTTGCTCATCTTTGGTCTTAGTCAGCTTTCTGACAGCCTTAAGCAGCTTGTTCGCCATGGTTAGACCACCTTCTAAGTCTGTATCGGGCAGCACCATAACAAATTCTTCGCCACCATAACGACCCACAAAATCAGTTTCTCTACATTGCGCTTTTAAACACGTCGCGATGCGTTTTAGGCAGTCGTCACCTTGTACGTGTCCATATCGATCGTTATAAGACTTAAAGTCATCGATATCAATCATCATCAGTGTCATATTAAACCCGAAGCGCTGAGTCGAATTATAGTGCAATTGCAACATGCTATCCAGACTTCGACGATTCGCTAGACCTGTTAGTCCATCTACACTCGACAGGATCTCGAGCTGTTTGCGATAATATACGGATTCCATGTGGTTACGCACACGTGCGCGCAAAATGACCAGATTGACAGGCTTGGTGACGTAGTCAACTGCACCTAACGAGAGTCCCTTCGCTTCATTTTCTGTACTGCTCAACGCCGTCACAAAAATGATCGGAATCTGCGATGTTAGGGGGTTTGATTTAAATTGTGTACAGGCATCGTATCCATGCATGCTCGGCATATTAACATCGAGTAAAACTAAATCTACCGCGCCTTGTTGAGCATAAGTAATCGACTCTGCGGGATCGTCGAATGTCACTACTTGATAATCCGACTCAAACAGGGCTTTCATTAGGCTTAGATTCTCTTTGCTATCATCAATCACCATCAATGTTTGCGAGGACAGCACTGATTCGTCTACTGTTGATCGAATATACGAAGCTTGGTTGTTTGATGTACAGGCTTTTTTCGAGTCCAAATCAACCTCCGTAGTCGCTGATACACTGGTTACTGAATCTATGTCGTTAATAAAAAATAGTGCTAGGTGTCACAATTGGTCTTACTGACCTTCTTGTATGCAAAAAAAGCGCCAACCCGATATTGTTTTTGCAAATAATTGAAATTTAGGGGTTTTATTTTTTTTGACTTGTTTGCGTGATGTCAGCCTAATAAGATCTTGTAAATAAAGCTGAACACAATGTATTTTGTGCACAATTTTCAATCACATTCACCTAGTGTTAAATCTTAAGTACGAATTTGCTACTAGTTTGTAATTTTTACATGCTCATATGCGAACTTTCACGCCCAAAACGTTAATTAATCGCTTGGTTCGACCACAACTATATGTTTGTACGTATAATTTTACGATTAAATACAGACGCATAGACAGATTTTGATACGTCTTATTTGTTTTGGTATGCCGTGGCTTGCGGTTTGCAGAATGTTCCCTGCAAGACGGCTAATGTAGATTGTTAACAAAAAGAGGAAGACGTGATGAATAAAGATCGGATAGAAGGTAACTGGAAAGAACTCAGGGGCAAGGCTCAACAAAAATGGGGTAAACTGACCGATGACGATATAGATAAAGCTGAAGGTAATCGGCATGAGCTAGTGGGTAAAATTCAGCAGAAATACGGTAAGTCTAAAGAAGAGGCTAAACGCGAAGTAGATGAATTTTTTAGCTAGCACATAATAGGCTTAACCCATTGCGGTTAAGCCTTTTCACTTGCTGTGTTGCAACTCAAGCATTTATGCTTTACTTTGGTCGTTATTTATACAATGACGTAATTCAAAGCTTACTAGCCGTGTTTGAATATTTGTATACCTCTAGCCACAGGGTATTAATATGCAACACCAATCAACCAACCAGAGCCGCCGTAAAGAAAGTCCTGAACATCGTTCAACACAACGACTCGGCGTCGCCAACAATGTGCTTGGTATTGTTATTCCCACTCCGCTACCCAATTTACACGCCAAAATCATTTTAATAAAACAAGGATAGTAAAATGTCTAACATTGCCGGAAAGTCGTATGCGATGAACGTGATTACGCCCATTACGGGATGGGTATATTACGTCAATCGTATTAAGTTCGCTGCGGTGCAATTCTCTGTCTCTAGAAAGCTAGGAACGACCGGTTTTTGGGGGAAATTGGTGCCATTACGATTAGCCGAATTGATATACGATAGGCTCAATGGTTTGCTGACACTATCACTCATACATTATGCCAGATGGGCAATAATCAAACAGTTTCCGCATATTGACGAGTCTCAGCCCAAAGAAGCGCTCAAATATCACTATATGTTGTTCTTTAGTAATTTCAATGGAAGTTGGAAGCAATATGTAGATTCGTTCCATATGGCGATACCAAACGGATTAGACCTACTGTGGTACAAGAACGTGAGTTATCCAAATTCTGTGCCACTGCAGCCTTTTCATAAGTATATTACGTACAATCAAGTTTGGACTAATCATTATTATAATGCCTATCCACTTGCTGCTTCGAATGACATTAAAGGTGCTCAAACATTAAAAGACGAATTAGAAAAATTTATCGACGAAAGCGACCTAGATGCTGATCCTGAGTTATTTCAAATACGATTTGAATCATTATTAGAGAGCCAGCAACAAAATATGGGCCTCTTAGCGGCAACGCCAATTATTAGTCTATCTGCTAATGCTGTTATCGAAAGGGAGGCATAGGTAATGGGAAATCGATTTGGTAATGCCTACGGCCTCACCGTTCTTGTTCCAATTAAACAGGGAACGGCAAACAACAGGTCGTTTGATAAGATAATTCGTGACCAACTACAGCGATGGCCCAAACATAGTGGTTCTCCTTTTGCCTTGGTTCCAAATACCTACCTAGCCAGAGCATTTCTTCTGCAAGATGTTTTTTACCAAGGTGCGCCAGCGGTAGAAGAGCATTTAAAAAATAAATACTTAGTAGTTACTAGCAATTTTTTTGGTGACCTAGATGAGTATTTACATGGCATGTGGGAAGCAATCAGTGATGCTCTTAAAACCGTATTAAAACATTGCTACGGTTTTGATCAGGTAGTCAGTGCTGCTGATTTTGTTTTGTACATTAAAAAATGTAAAATAAATAACAGCCTATTCTTCAACGGCTCTAACGACCGACCTTTACCTGAACAGCTAAAAGCGCTTTACGTAAAACAAGCATTCATCCATTTCGCCTATCTCAGCCAACATTTCCGCTATCAAGGAGAATCAGGGGCCATTAACTTGCAAAAATCATTTAAAAGGTTTGTTGCGTTGATTGATATTCACAATCTTAAAGGCAATAGCTGGCCAGTTGCCGCAGTAAAAGTACCCACTGATATTGAAACTACCATCAAGGCAACTATCGTCACTTATCAGGAGTCTATCAAATGAGCGCTACTGAAACCGTATTAGACCTACATGATATTCAAGGTAACATCGTTTTTGGTTATGGCCGCTGGGGTTATCCTGTATCTCGCTATTTGTTTTTCAAGATTAACGATAAACAGCAAGGCATGGCTTTTGTTGAAGCACTTATTCCACTTGTGACCAGTTCAGCGCCATTAGATAGTCAAATCAACGAGGGCGCTAACAAGGTTACAACCAATTTGGCGTTCACTTACGCAGGACTGCGAGAGCTCGGTTTACCCGACGACTCGATGCGAAGTTTCCCAGAAGATTTTAGAATGGGAATGAAAGCACGCAAAGATATTTTGGGCGATGACGGACCCAGTTCACCCGAAAACTGGGACCCAATTTGGCAAAATAACTACGACGTACATATGTTCATGAGTATAAATGCAAGATCGGAAGAAAATCTAATTGAGCGATATGAGCAAGTATTAGTATTGCTTCAAGATGCAGGAGATGGAGCAGAACTGCTGAGTGGTCACAAAAGCCAAACGGGTGAAGAATTAAGTCAGTATCAATCTGGTAACGCTATTATGTTAAATGGAAAACTCACTGCAAACGAACATTTTCATTATGCGGACGGTATCGGTAATCCCGTATTTAAGGGACAAGGCAGAAACAAAGCCGACACCGTCGGTAATGGAAAGCCAACAAGGTCTTCCCCTGACACACAAGACGGCTGGGAAGCCCTAGAAACCGGTGAATTTATTCTTGGCCATAGAGATGAAAGTTCAGAATATCCTATTGCACCTAATCCTAGGCTACTTTCATACAATGGCAGTTTTATGGTGTATCGTAAGCTTCACCAAAATGTCGGTAAATTTAACGACTATTTACAAAAAACAAGTAAGTATTATGGTGAAGATGGGCTATCTGATGACGAAAAACAAGAAACGTTAAAAGCCAAATTCGCTGGACGTTGGTCAAACGGAGCTCCCCTTGCAAGCTATCCAGACTATGCATCAGCGATGAAATTTGGTGAGCATTGGGAACAGGCAACGCATACCCTTTATCACGATCCTGAGGCCAGCACACAGCAAAAAGAGGCCGCTCGGAAAATCTATCAAGACCTAAAAACAAAAAGAAGTGGATTCAACTACGCGAATGACTCAAAAGGTGCCAGTTGTCCCTTAGGCGCTCACACAAGGCGGACTAATCCGCGTGGCTCTTTAGAATTTGATAATAAGGGAGCTTTTGATACACCTGGTGCCATGGTTAATCGTCGCCGCATTTTAAGAAGAGGCTTACCCTATGGAGATTCAAGCGACAGATCTGACGATGACGGCGAGCACGGCACCATTTTTATGGTCATTAACGCCAGTATCGAGCGCCAATTTGAGTTTGTTCAACAGCAATGGATTAATTACGGTAACGATTTTAAACTCAGCAACGAAAAGGATGCTTTATTGGGCAATCACGAGCTTGATCAAGGTGGAAATCCTGATGGAAAGACCGTAATCAATTCAAATAAAACGCTAGGACAGCCAACATTTATGTGTTCTGGCATGCCGCGATTTGTGGAAACCCGCGGAGGTGATTACTTTTTTATTCCCAGCTTAACAGCGCTTCGCATGATTGCAGCAGGTATTATTGATCCCACCTGAGTCTCTGAAATGGGCTACACCGTCGCAAATTTGTCGTTAATCCAGCCCAACGTTTTCGTCAGGCTGCCCATCGAAGAACGTGATTACTTAGCGTCGCCTTGGTCCATTAAGTGCTTATCAAAAAAGTTAGTAATCGTATTGTACAGATGAATGCCCGTGTTTTTACCTCGGATGCTGTGCTTTTTTCCGGGGTAATCCATTACTTCAAAATCGATTGCTAGATCTTGAAGATGTTTGTATAGCATGGTGCTGTGC
>Ga0115565_10002030_pt1 | contig 16004 bp, 7 predicted proteins | sample COGITO_mtgs_1105_FD_87199 | JGI IMG/M metagenome (GOLD analysis project Ga0115565, IMG submission 87199) | Pelagic marine microbial communities from North Sea - COGITO_mtgs_110530 | ecosystem: Environmental > Aquatic > Marine > Epipelagic | place: Germany:Helgoland, sampling site Kabeltonne... | reverse complement strand
GCTGTTTTTGTAATTCCATGCCTTTAAAATAATACTTAAATTACTAATATACAAATGATTACAACAAATTTTGCAGATTCTTAAACAGGTTTTACCGTGCAACGGTCTTATATTTCTATTAAAAGATTTTGACATAAGAATGTGGAGTATGCATGTGATTTCACCTCTAAGTTATTACAAATGCATGGAAAGTTACGCTAGTTTTACCTATAATTTTAAAGAAGAATAGTGGTTTTAATTAGACGTGGAGATTAGGCTGAATTGCGGTAAAATAGGATTTAATATTGTTAAAATAGGAGCTGTTAATTGCTTATAAAGGCGCGCCACTATAAATTCTATTTGAAAGCATTTGGCGCCCATGAAGGTAGACCAATCAATTTTTAAATAGTGATGAATGGAATAGATAGCGGTACATGTACAAAATTGAATGAAGCACATAAGACATAGGCATCTTGCTAACCAGTAAATTAGTTGGCAAGATGCATTATTATTAGTGACTAATTTCCTCTATTAAATTAGCGATAAGAGCTGTCCATCCTGTTTGGTGTGAGGCACCTAAACCACGACCATTTTCCCCATGAAAATATTCGTAGAATAGTATATGATTATTGAAATTTGAGTCGCTATACTGCTTCTCATGTAATAAGTTAGATGGGCGATTGCCTTTATCATCTTTCTCAAAAATAGCAATTAAGCGTTTGCTTAGTTCGTTACTAATTTCATGTAAACTCAGCCTTTTCCCACTTCCTGTAGGGTATTCAAAAGTAAGTTGATCGCCAAAATAAACGTAATGTTCCCTTAGAGATTTTATGAACAAATAATTCATTGGAAACCAAACGGGACCACGCCAGTTAGAGTTACCACCAAATAAGGAAACCGTAGACTCCGCAGGTTCATAATCAATGGAATAATTAACGCCTTCAATTTCTATCTGGTACGGTGTTTTGTGTATTTTAGAAAGGGAACGAATACCATATTTACTTAAAAATTCATTTTCATCCAAAAGACTTTTTACCATTAATTCAAAGCGATCTGGTGGCACTAAAGATAGTAGCAAATCTTTTCCTTCTGCAAATTCTTGTATTACAGGATATTTCATATTTTCCATTCGGTACTTCTTGAACCAAAGTACACTTGCTTCAAATTTCGGGAATTGCTCTAGCGTACTTTTTTTAATAGTAAGTGCCGCAGTTATAGAGAGCATACCTGCAATAGAGCGTATTTTAATGGGCGCAGAACGTCCATCTGGAAGAATAAGGCGGTCATAGAAAAATCCTTGATCTTCATCCCAAGTCCCTGCATTGTCTGCATCAATTTTGTTAAGTGCTTCAGCTATAAAAATAAAATGCCCAAAATATTTTGTGGCCATTTCTTCATAAGTCTCATCTACCTTAGCAATTTCAAGACTCATTTCTAGCATGTTCAGACAGTAAAGTGCCATCCATGCGGTGCCATCTACTTGTTCTAGAATTCCATTACCGGGTACGCCATGGCTTCTATCAAATACTCCAATATTATCTAAACCTAAAAAGCCTCCTTGAAAAACGTTGTTTTGATTACTGTCTAGCTGGTTTACCCACCATGTGAAATTTAAGGCTAACTTGTTAAACATACGCTTTAAGAATTTTGCGTCTGCAACACCTGTTTTCTCCAAATCAGTTTTATAAATCTGAAGTGCAGACCATGCCTGTACGGGCGGATTTACATCACTAAAATTCCACTCATAAGCAGGTATCTGTCCGTTAGGAGCCATATACCATTCTTTTGTAAACAACAGTAATTGTTCTTTAGCAAAATGTGCATCTATAAGTGCGAATGTTGCGCAATGGAAGGCAGAATCCCAAGCGGCATACCAAGGGTATTCCCATGCATCTGGCATGGATAAAATGTCGTGGTTGCGTAAGGTTTTCCAATTACTGTTTCTTCCAGACGACCTTTCTACGGGTGGTTGCGAGTTCTTAGAATCTCCTTCTAACCATTTTTCTACCTCGTAATTGTAGTATTGTTTTGTCCATAATAGTCCTGCAAATGCCTGTTTTAAAATAGCTCTTTTATCTTCGGTAGCCTTTGGCGCAAAATGATTGTAGAACGTAGTAGATTCTTGAATCCTATTCTTAAAAATATCAGTAAAGCTAGCATCAAAAGGATTTTCTAAAGTACCTTCTGAAAGCCTTAATTTAAAAGTTACAGAGGCACCACCTGCGATCATTTTTTTATAAAGGGGCGCAAATTTAGTACCATGATCTCTGCTTGTAGCTGTATCATAATCATTGTTACAAACAGCTTTATGAAACAAATCTTTTTTGTAAGGATGTTTGTTTTTTTGTAAATAAATGGCCTCTCTATTCGTTTCGTTCTCTGTAAAGAGCAGCTTATCCGCTTGGTCAAAATAGAGATTGTAGTTGCCGGCATATATATGTGCTATAGAAACAAAATCACCAGATTCTTGCGTTTCTGTTTTGATGTTAGGTTTCTCAGACATATTTTTAAATGTCCAATGATTACGCATTGTCAACGTTGGTAAAAGGTGAATCTCCGCAGGTGCGCTACTTCTGTTGGTAATCGTAATTTTTATAAGAATATCTTTTTCATCGGCTTTTGCATATTCTGTCTCTACATCAAAATATTCATCATTGTCAAAAATACCAGTATCTAATAATTCATATTCTAAATCTTTTCTACCAATTTTTTGATTTTCTACAAGTAGCTGCTCATAAGGAAATGCCTTTTGAGGGTACTTATAAAGATGCTTCATATAAGAATGGGTAGGAGTATTTTCTAGGTAATAATATAATTCCTTCACGTCCTCACCATGGTTGCCTTGCGGGCCTGTAAGACCATATAAACGTTCTTTTAGTATGCGGTCTTTCCCGTTCCATAAGCCAAGACTAAAGCATATATTACAATACCTGTCAGAAATGCCAGCAATGCCATCTTCTCCCCACCTATATACTCTACTTCTTGCATGTTCGTGCGGAAAATAATTCCAAGCATCTCCGTAAGCGCTATAATCTTCACGTACAGTACCCCATTGCCGCTCGCTAAGATAAGGCCCCCATTTTAGCCAATCTTTTTCTTCTGCATGTTGTTGTTGAAGTCTTTTATCCTCTTCGTTTTTCATAATAATACTGCTATATAAATACCTAGAATTACACTAAAGCTGTAAGTTGTAAAGAGGTAAAATTGTTATATTGATTGTTGTATAGTCTCAAAGATTTTGTTGTCTTCGCACTTGAGTGTCTTTGAGGGATATTTTAGAATTAAGGTGTAATCATGTGTTGCCATTAATATGGTACGCCCAGATGCATTAATTTCTCTTAAAACTTCCATAATTTCTACACTAGTCTGGGGGTCAAGATTTCCCGTAGGTTCATCTGCTAAGATAAGTTCAGGATCGTTCAGAAGAGCTCTTGCTATGGCTACTCGTTGTTGTTCGCCGCCAGAAATTTCATGAGGAAACTTAAATCCCTTGGTGCTCATTCCTACTTTTTTTAAAACCTCCGCTACTTTTAGCTGCATTTTAGCCTTGTCTTTCCATCCTGTAGCTTTTAGGACAAAAAGCATATTCTCATTAATATTCCTATCTGGGAGTAGTTTAAAATCTTGGAATACAATACCAAGTTTACGTCGTAAAAATGGAATATTTTTCTGCTTTAAAGATTTAAGGTCAAAGTCTACAATATTGCCTTCTCCCTGCTGTAAGGGGAGGTCTGCATAAAGCGTCTTCATAAAACTGCTTTTACCGCTGCCTGTCTTGCCAATTAGGTATACAAATGCTCCTTTAGCTATTTGTATATTTACCTCATTTAAAACAAGACTTTCCTTTTGGAAAATAGCAGCATCTTTCAGCTCTAAAACAATCTCCTTCATAGTACTTTTGTTGCTATAAAAGTAATAAGTTCCTTCGGATTAAAATGGACTGTTACCCAAATTCTTTTGTTTTGTAATGGGGGGTGACCTATTTTTAGGATTGTAATTGCTTAAGGTGATTTTGAAGATTTTAATAAAAGTGGTAAAAGAACACTATGCTTAGAAAACAACAATTTATATTATTATTTGTGTTAGGAGTACTTACCAGTGGTTTCTCTCAAAAATCAGTACTTCAAACAAGTGAGCAAAGCTATTTTTTAGAAGGGTTAGCTCTTTTTCAAAGTGATGCTTTTGTTGCATCTCAAATTTTTTTTAATAGCATAATAGACGAGGGGGTAAACGAAAAGATAAGATCAGAAGCTTATTATTTTGCGGCGGCGGCAGCAATGAGGCTTAATCAGAAAGGGGCGAGGCATCAAATGCAATACTTTATAGCTCAGTACCCAGAGAGTACTAGAAGAAATGCTGCATTTGCTGTAATTGCTACTTCTTATTTTAATTCAGAAAATTATGCAGAAACCTTAAAATGGTATGAGAAAGTTGATAAGAAACAGATAGCGCCTAAAGATCTTATGCAATTCAATTTTAATTATGGGTATAGCTTATTTTCCATGAATAAAATTTCTGGCGCAAAAAATTATTTGGCAAGAGCCGTGAGCTCTCCAAAATATGGTTCGGAAGCGAAATATTATCTTGGTTATATAGCGTATCAGCAGAATGATTATGAAGAAGCGAACAAGAGATTTGATCAAATTGATGATAAACAACAACTCAAAGAAAAGCTGAGCTACTATCAAGCAGATATGAATTTTAAGCAGGGCAATTTTCAGGAAGCCATTGCGCTAGCAAAAATTCAACTAGTAAAAAGAATAAGTAAAGAGGAGGTTTCAGAATTGAATAAAATTATTGGGGAGAGTTACTTCAATCTTAATCAATATTCTAATGCCCTGCCGTACTTAGAAAGTTATAAGGGTAAGGATGGTAAGTGGAGTAATACGGATTATTACCAATTAGGGTATTGCTATTATAGGCAGGCAGATTTTGATAATGCTATTCAGCAATTCAATAAAATTATTGCTGGTACTAATAGCACGGCACAAAACGCTTACTACCATTTAGCTGCATGCTACTTAAAATTAGATAAAAAACAAGAGGCTTTAAATGCTTTTAGAAATGCAGCTGAAATGGATTACAGTGCTATCATAAAGAAAGATGCGTACCTGAACTATGCACAGCTTAGTTATGAAATAGGAAACGCTTACGAATCAACAGCGGAGGTAATTACCACTTATCTAGAGAAGTATCCTAAAGATACTTATAAAAAGGAGCTACAACAATTAAGAATAAATGCCCATATCCAAAACAAAAATTACGCTGAAGCATTGTTGCTATTAGAGAATAATGCTGACATTTCAAATGCTAGACTTTTTCAAGAAGTTGCTTTTTTTCAAGGATTAGGGTTATTTAAAGAAACACAATACACAGAAGCCTCCGTGGCGTTTAGCAAAGCTCTAATGAATAAAGCAGATGAGTTACTCACAACCAAAGCAATTTATTGGAAAGCAGAAGCAGATTATAATCTGAATAAATTTGATCATGCTGCAAACGATTTTGAACGCGTTTTAGAGACTAAATTTAGCAACAAAGAAGAATTTAGAGACTTAAACTATAGTTTAGGATATGCCTATTTTAAACAGCACAATTACAAAAAAGCCATAGGAGCATTTTCTTCATTCGTTACTAGTCCTAAGAGCACAAACGAAAAAAAGCACAATGCATATCTTAGATTGGGAGATTCTTATTATGCTACCAGCAGCTATGAGGCTGCTATAGCCGCCTATACCAACGCATTAAAATTTGAGGATATCAAAAACGATTATGCTTCTTATCAAACAGCTTTATGCTATGGCTATTTAGATAATACTGATAATAAAATAGCAAATTTAGAAATATTTATAGCTAGTTATAGCACCTCCAATTTAGTGGATGATGCATTGTTAGAACTGGCGGAAGCTTATGTTACTAAGGGATTAGAAAATAAAGGGCTTGCCATGTACGATCAATTAGTATTAAATTATAAAGAGAGTGCTTTGGTGCCAAAGGCGTTATTAAACCAAGGATTGCTTTATTATAACAGCAATTATCCTGAAAAAGCGCTAGGAAAACTAAAATTAGTAGTTGCCAAATTCCCTAAATCGCAAGAAGCCACGCAGGCAGTAGGTACGGCAAAGCTAGTATATGTAGATATTGGTAAGGTAGAGGAGTATGTGTCCTGGGTAAATACTTTAGATTTTGTAGAAGTTACAACACTAGAAGTAGATAACGCCACTTTTGAGTCTGCACAAAAACAAGAAAGAACTGGTGCTTTAGAGGCCGCTATAGTAGGGTATAAGAAGTATTTAAATAGTTTTCCAAATGGTGATCATGTAGCGGAGGCTAGTTTTAGTTTAGCGCAACTATACTTTAGTCAGGGCAAGAAAGAAGCGGCGTTGCCTTATTATAAAAGGGTAGCTAATATAAAAACTTCTAACTATGCAGAACAAAGCCTTACTCGCATATGTGAAATATACAGTGGTAAAGAGGCATATACAGAAGCACTGCCCTATTTATTGCAGTTAGAAGAGATGGCTAGTATTCCCCAAAACAAAGTCTTTGCGCAATCCAATCTTATGAAGTCTTATTATGAGGTGGGGAACTATCTTAAAACAATAGTATACGCAGAAAAAGTTTTAGGGACTGCGGACATAGATGATAGGATTGGTGGCGACGCACAAATAATGATAGCTAGAGCAGCATTAGCTACTAAAGATGAAACCAGAGCAAGAATTGCTTACAAAAAGGTGCTCAAAAAGGCATCTGGCATCGTGGCAGCCGAAGCGCTGTACTATGATGCCTATTTTAAGAATAAGGATGGTGATTTTGAAAATTCAAATAGCGCACTACAAAAGCTGGTTAAAGAATATTCAAATTATAAAGAATGGGGTGGAAAAGGTTTGCTCTTAATGGCAGATAATTTTTATAAATTAAAGGATGGATATCAGGCTACCTATATATTGGAAAGTGTTATTGCTAATTTTAATCAGTTTCCTGTAATCGTAGCCAGTGCAAAAGGCGAATTAGCAGTTATAAAATCGAAAGAGGCACAACATAATTCCTCTATTAAACTAAATTAAGAGGCATCTATTTACTAAGAAGACAACCATGCATAAAGTTATAAGAACAATACTTATCCTATTTCTAGGAGGAATTCAGATTTTAGGAGCGCAAGAAACAGAAAGCGAAACTATAGAAACGCAAACAGTTACTGTCACAAAGGCTTATGCGCCTACGGTGTCAGATGCCTTTAAGTTAAAGACGATTACTAGTACGAACGATTCTATAACATTACCTAAAAAGGATATCACGTATACTATAAATTCAGTTCCCGTGGCATCAACATTTATGCCAGTTAAGGGTAAGGCTTCAAAACCAACAAACCTTGCAACCCAAGACCTATTAAATTCATTTGCATTACTGGGGATAGGTAATTATGGAACGGTAGATGCGGACTTCTACACAAATAGATCTCTTAAAAATGATGCTATTACCGCTTTAAACTTTAATCACAGATCATCGCAAGGCGGTATTGATGAGGTTGCACTCTCCAATAAATATGCAGATAGTTATTTGGGAGCTTCTTATGAGGTGGATAAAGAAAAGATGCATTGGAATACTAGTATAGGCTTCCAACATCAGTATTATAATTGGTACGGTTTGCCTACGGATGTTTTAGCTACAACAGTTTCAGATGAAAATCAGAACTACCTTATGGGCACTTTGGCAGGTAGTCTATCCTTAGAGGATTCTTTTTTCAAAAAGGCAACTATGCGCTATAGAAGATTTTGGGATGCTACTGAATCTGGTGAAGATAATTTTATAGTAGCTACAAACTTCGAATTTCCAGTAAATGATGAGCTTTTGAATATTGGAGCAAGTATGGACTATATAAAAGGTAGTTTTAAGAATAGTGATGTAAATAGCGTCACAAATACAGCAGGTATAAATTACGGCTTCTTGCAAGTAGGCATTCAGCCGAACATTGAGATGGAAAGAGATGGTATTTCTTTAAAATTAGGGGTTGATTTAACTTTTAACAACGATTTAGAAACGGGCAATAATAACTTTTATGTCTACCCAAACATCACAGCGTCTTATGAAGTATTAGAAGACTTAGTTACAGCTTACGGTGGTATACAAGGCGCTTTAGAACAGCATAGTTATTACTACTTTGCACAAGAAAATCCGTTCGTGTCTCCCACATTAACTATAGCCCCCACAGATAGTAAGTACAATGCATTTATAGGGGCAAAAGGGAAGTTAGCATCGAATATCAGTTATGACGTTAAAGGTTCTTATAGAGCGATTAATAACAGTCCATTATTTAAATTAAACCCTTTAAATAATACACGAAATGGTGATGGAGGATTTTATTCGGGTAACTCATTTAGTGTTTTTTATGATGACTTAAAAGTCATTGGATTGTCTGGAGCTGTTAGTGCTATTCTAAATAGTAATGTAACTATTGGGCTAGATGCAAACGTGCAAGATTACACAACGGAAACAGGAAACCCTGCGTGGAACTTGTCAAATGTAGAAGCCACATTTACTATAGATTATGAACTTAAGTCTAAGTGGTTTTTAGGGGGTAGTTTATTCTTTATGGGCGAGCGTAAAGATGCGGAAAGTATAGTACAGGGCAACCAAGGGCCTTCTGGTTTTCCTACTACTATAAAAACTTTACCATCTTTTTTAGATGTTAATATTTACGGGAGGTATGCTTTAGATAAACAATGGTCGTTTTTTGCAAAAGCCGCTAACCTTACAAATAACAACTACCAACAGTGGACAAATTTTGAAGTACAAGGGTTTCAACTTTTAGTTGGAGCTTCTTATCAATTTGATTTATAAAATTCGTTAGCTAGTTCATATTTAGACAAATGTTGTAACTATATTTTATACATATTTTTAATCAAATATTGCACAAAATCGAATAAATTATAATTCTATATACTTTTACTAAAACTAATTTCAAGCATGGATAAGAATTTAGCTGTATTAATAGATGGGGATAATATCCCATCTGCCTATATAAAGGAAATGATGGAGGAGATTGCAAAATATGGCAATCCTACCATTAAAAGAATATATGGCGATTGGACAAATCCGCGCTTGGGTAAATGGAAAAATGTACTCTTAGAAAATGCCATTACCCCCATACAACAGTACGGGTATACTCAGGGGAAAAATGCAACAGATTCGGCCATGATAATAGACGCTATGGATGTCTTATATTCTGGTAAGGTAGATGGCTTTTGCATCGTGAGTAGTGATAGTGATTTTACTAGATTAGCCACTAGGTTAAGAGAGGCGGGTATGCAAGTGTATGGTATAGGAGAGCGCAAAACGCCAAGTCCGTTTATTGTTGCCTGCGATAAGTTTATTTATCTAGAGATTTTGAAATCGCAGGGAATAGAAGAGGTTGTAAAAGAAGGGCAAGTAAAGACTAGAACCACAAATAAAGTAGATAAAATTACTACGAAAGAATTGAAATTTATAACCAATACCATAAACGATCTTGCAGATGATGAAGGTTGGGCATTTATGGGTGATGTGGGTAATTTACTACAGAAGAAGCAGCCTAATTTTGACGCTAGAAATTATGGATATCAAAAATTAACGCCGCTTATAAATAGTATGCCACAATTTGAAATAGAAGGTAGAGAGGATTCTAGAGGGCATAATAAGCTTATTTATGTAAGAGCCGCATTAAAGAAATTAAAGCGGGCTGTGAAGAAAGTTAAATAAATGACTACTAAGCAATAGGGTTTTCTTGAAAGACTTTAAGGTTTGTTGATTTGTGTAATTCCTATCTGGAGCAGTCTTTAGAACTGAAAGCTAACTAGGAAACTATTAAACATGATAGTCATAATGAAAGAAAGTTGTCATTTTAAATATTTTTTCTAGAAAAGATTCGTTTCTACTTAATAATAATATTTTATGAAACTTATAAAGTTATTTTTTTTGCCCTTTGTTTTATTAGGAGCACCTCAAGCAATAAGTGCAAATGGGGCGGATTTAAATTGTGTGGAAATTTTAGATTTAGAGAATAGCAAAGTTGAAAAATCTCTTATAGGTGTCTGGAGCTATGAAATTGAAAATAGCCCTTTCAATTTTGAGCAAGGGAAATTTTTCATCACAGAAAGGGATGGTGAAACAACAGTTGCCTTACAACTAGATAATGGCGTTATAACTGCCTACGATGTGGTAGTTAAGGATAATAAAATTTGGTTTAATATTAATAATGAAGGTTTAAAAAAGGTTTCTATTTTACTTGTAGCCTCTGGCGATCTATTAAAAGGCGAAATATACTCAGAGGATACGTCTTATAAGATTACTGCTAAACGAATCATTTTTTAATTTTATTTGAGAATTTGTCTGAGAGTGGGCAGTTTATGTTCTGGCTAGTTTTCTTGATTGATTATAGTTGTATTATTTGGCTGTGTTGAAGACTTATAAAAATGAAGTCAATAGATTTATTTTCTAGATAAAAGATATAAATCTGTTTTGGTGTATGAGCGGTTTTACGGAGTTAGAGCTTATAATTACGACATGTATATACACCAATGATAGTGATTAATTTCTCTTTATGTTTAGGGGATTGTTAGTTGCAAGCTAAAAGATCTAATTGCAAAACAAAGAACTAAATGAACATATTGAATTGTTACATTACATTTCTACAGGAATATAAAAAACTTTTAGAGCGAGGAGTTAAAGATATATTTGCGAAATCTGTTTCTCCTAGCTTTATTTGGATTGATGACATTGAAAGACTTGTTAAAGATAAACTTTGCGATACAACTATAAATAATTTTTTCATTGGAGAATACGATAATGCAAAGCCAATTATATTATCACTTGAGAAACCTTTAAAACCAAGAATTAATATAGCTCTTGAATACTCTAAGAATATTGTATTTAATGATGCTAAAAACAAATTTGAAAGCGAAAACGAAAATCAATTAATTGCTTTTAAAAATTCGAAAACTGGCATACAACAGATTCAAAAAATACAAAGATTTAAAAACAACAAAGCAGTCTATTCAAAACTGTACAGAGCATTTAATGATATTAAAAATGATTCAAATATTGAAATTGTATTAAGTGTTGGTTTAATTCAACATTCTAAACAAGGCAGAGGAAAAACAAGTAGTGTTTCTAAAACGAACCAACATCTTTTTCATTTTCCTTTGAAAATTGAACTTACAATTGCCAACAAAATAAACTTATCCTTTTCAGAAACAGATAAGCCTTATGCTGATTTTTTCTTTTTAAATAATGCTCCAATCGAAAAAGGTGTTTTAAATAATATTGTCGATAGATTTGATGAAGAAATTGAAACAAACGGATTTCAATATATTTATGAAGAACGATTTAAAGACTTAATATCAAAAAACCTTCAACAAATATCTGAAAACTCCACATTTGAAAATATAATATCAAAACCTATTTCTGACTTAGTAAATATTGATTCGTTCAAATTTTCATTTTCTCCATCAATAAATATAAAAAAACAAAAACCAAGATTTTTTGACAAGCTTACAAAGGGAATTATAGAACAGAATGAAAATCAAGAAAATGGAGCAGAACTATTTAATCTCTTAATAAGAAACCCAAATAACGAACATACTAACACACATATAAAGCCAAACTATTTTATTGATGAATTATATGAAGAACACAAAGAGAACAATTCTAATTTAAATGCTGAGCAAGACTTCTCTGTTTTTTTTCCTCTGCCCTACAATAAAGAACAAAAACAGATTTACGATAATTATCTAAAAAACAGAATTACTGTAGTTACTGGACCTCCAGGAACTGGGAAATCACACACGATTGTAAATATTCTATGTTCATTATTAGCACAAGGAAAAAGAGTATTGGTAACTGCTCAAACAGATAAGGCCTTAGAATCGTTACTTGATAAAATTCCTTCTACTTTTGATGATTTAATTTTTACAAAAATTCAATTAGAAGTTGATAAAACAAGGTTTTCTTTAGAAAATAGCATAAACAATATACGTTCGATTCTTATAGATGATTTTCATCTTAATATTGAAAAAAAAGTTACCAATCTAAACACTTTAAAAGGAGAGTATTTACAATTCAAATCTGAAATTCACCAAGTATTAGAAAAAGAATATAATGAAGTTACCTTAAATGATAGCTTTAAAGGTTTAAGAAGTTATGAATTATGGGAGAAATTTAAATCCAAAAATAATGAAAATTGGAATTGGGTAAATGATGTTATTACTCCTGAAATTCTTAATGATTTTAGCGACTTAAAAAATGTCATAAATGATTATAAACAACTTTCTGATTACGATAATATCGTTTTAAAAAATGTAGATATTGATATCAATGCAATCTCAACAATACTAAAAGACTTCAATTTCAATGAATATTTGACTTCAAAAAGTAAGATTGAAAAATTAAAAAATCATTTAGAAATTAGTGATATTTCAAAATCCAAACTTTTAGAAATTGACTTAAAGTCGGTTACTGAACTAACTGAAAAATATAGTAACGCAGATATAGTAATCAATAGTTTTCAACAAATTAGCAAACTAAAAAACAAGACCGAGAAGAAGAATAAAAATGTTGCTAACTTTTCTTCAAATTTAAAATACTCCGAAATTGTAGAAAATGCTTCAAAGTATTTGGGAGATATTGAATCGTATTTGGCACAGATTGAAAACGACAAAGAAAAAATTGGTTTTTTCGCCAAATTAAAGGGTAAATATAAGCAGGTTAATTATTTGGAAGATATCGTGCTAAATTCAAAAAACTGTGATAACAAAACATCTATAAATCAATTAAAGGTTTACATCAAGGAAATTCAAGCAATTAGTTTCGATTTAAGCTTTATTATCAATGCAGGCTTTCCTATTTCAATTAATGAGGATTCAGATTTATCAGCTAAATATCAATTACTAAATAATTCAATTGAACTAGTAGAAAGAAATTATACACTCATTGATATTTTACAAAAGGACAAAAACATCATTAATTTTTCAAAAATATTTAATATTGAGATTTCAAATGTTGAAAAAATATATACAACATCAATTTCCTATAAAGAAGATTTAGAAAAAATAAAAGAACTCGAACTAAACGTTAAAAAAGATTTAATAAAACTAAAAGAAATTAGTAGTACACTTCTAGAATCTAAACTCTCAAATGATTTTAGAGCATTTATTCCTTTAGAAAACTTAGCGGATGAAGTTATATTTAAAGCATTCCAAAATAAGATAGAAGAAACTATTTTAAAAATAGAGAAAGAGAACAAGTTCAATAAGGCTAAAAAATACCTATCAAACGTATTGCCAAAAACGCTTCCTTTATTACATAACCTACCTGAAAATTTAATAACAAAAGAGAATTTTGAATTTGCACATACAAACAATTATTTTCTAACGAATGAAATAATTGATTTGCAGAAAACCAAAGAAAAACTAAGTCAAATAAATGATAAAATTTACGAACTAAAATGTGAAATATTATTTGACCTAGCAAAGAACAACTTTAAGAACAACTTTGAGCCTAATGAAATAGATGATTTCATAAACTTATTAATGCAATATCAAAACAATCTATACCAAGGCAATAGAGGAATAAAAGACAAAGTGAAGTTTCAGCTTTTAGCAAGAAGAAATAGTGCTGCAATAAGCACTAAACTTTCTTGTTGGGTAATGAAATTTAATGACGTTCTAAATTCTGTAGGGCCAGAACCTGAAATCTTTGATTGTATAATTGTCGACGAAGCAAGTCAGCTTGATTTTAATAGCTTGATATTAGGTTATTACGCAAAAAATATGATTATTGTAGGAGACGACAAACAAACTTCGCCAAGGGCTTTAACAGGAGCAAACGATAATGATTTTCAATCGATAAAGAATAAACATTTAGAGTTTTTAGGAGATGAAAGAGTCCAAATAAGAAGTGATAACAGTTTATTTACTTTGTCTGAAATGGTTGCTGGTTCATCAAATTTATCATTAAAAGAACATTTCAGATGTGTTGCAGAAATTATTGAATTTTCTAAATATAATTTTTACGACAATTCATTAAAACCTCTAAAACAAATTAATTCTGAGAATAGATTAGAGCCAATAAAAGCAGTATTTGTTAAGAACAGTTTTCTAGAGGATAGAATTGTATACACAGAAATAGAATCGATAAAGAAGCATTTAATTGAAATTATTAAAAATCCAGTTTACCAAGACAAAACAATTGGTGTAGTTAGTTTGGGTCTTTCAAAACACACAGAAAAACTTAAAGACATAAAAGAGGATTTATTTGAAATATTCGGAAGAGATAAACTTGAAGAAATAAAATTAATTATTGAAGATTCTCCAAAATTTCAAGGAGACGAAAGAGATGTTATGTTAGTTTCATTAGGTGTCGCATTAGATTCTGAAAAGTTGGAAAAGGAAGGTCGTGAAAAAGCCAAACCAAGGTCAATAGTAGATGATGGAAATATAAAAGATGATTTTAAAAAAATAAATGTTGCGTTAAGTCGAGCAAAAGAACAGATGATATTATTTCATTCTGTCAAATCTGAAAATTTAAGAAATAATGACTTTAGATTAAAAATACTAAGCTTTTTCTATAATGAAATCAAAGAACTCAAACCTTTTGAATTGCCTGATGACGAAGATGAACGAAACATATATAATCGACCAGAACCATTTGATAGTTGGTTTGAATATGATATAGCTAGTGAATTAATAAACAAAGGTTTTCAATATATTCAATCACAATATAAAGTAAAAGAAGACGAAACATTTTATAATCATCATTCTCAGAAGGAAACATATGTCAATTTTAAACTTGACTTAGTAGTTTCGAATAATGGAAAAATGATTGCAATTGAATGTGATGGCGACCCATTTCATTCTCTACCAAAAGATGTAGCCTATGATGTAGAAAGACAAGAATTTTTGGAACGAGTAGGTTGGAAAGTTTATAGAATATTATATTCAGCATATAAACGAAATCCAAGTGAGGAAATTGAAAAAATGGTTAGTTTCATTGAGAAACACACAAAAAAGGATAAGATAATATTTTCGACTAAAGTGTTTAAAGATATTCCGACTGAAGAAACGGAACAAACACTATCTCCTTTTCAGCACGAATCATTTATTGATAAATTGGAAAATGATATATCTACTGAAATTGTAGAAGAATTTACAGAAGAGATAGAAATTGTTCAAGAAGACAAGTTATTGAGGTATTTTAACTTGAATTCAGACGGAACGTATATTTTAGAGCAAAATGATAACCCAACATCTACATACTCTATCCCAATATATGAAAGTGATAGAAATGGTTATTTACTTCAAGGTTACGAAAATGGACATTTAAACAAAGTTTTAATTTCAACGCTACTATCTAAAAGAATAGACAGAGAATATAAAAATGGTTCAAATAATCAAACTACTTTAAACTTTCTTAAAATTATTAAAGAAGAAGAAATTATTGGGCTTCATTTTGACGTAAATGGTAATAAAAAATTTAAAGCTCATTTAACACAAAAAATAACAAACAGAGAGCAATTACATCTACAAGGATATAAAGTCATTTACAATGATTTTACTAATTTAAAATATGAGATATTCTCACTTAAACTATTAGACCAAATAGAAAGGCTTGTTTATCAAAGTTTCACAGCAACTGGTAAAGCACTAGACAACTCAAGCTATAAAGAAGAATGGAAAATATTGCAACCTACAAAAAAACAAGAATTAACTTTTAATTCTCAGCAAATTGAATTCAAGTAATAAATAAAGCAATTACAGAGAAAAGGAAAGTGAAAATTTCATAAAAAATAAAGAAGGTGAAGAAAGTGAATGGATTTTGAGCAGTCTAAACATCAATACTATAAATAGTTATTCAGGTTATGACTTTGAAGTTTTAAAAGCGGATTGCAGTATAAGAGGTGCGTGTTTTGACCCCTATAAAACAAGAGTATTCTTTTAAATTTCGATTATTACTTAAGCGGTTAATTTTTTTATTGCAATAAGCTTCTTATCTGC
>Ga0115565_10002025_pt1 | contig 16013 bp, 15 predicted proteins | sample COGITO_mtgs_1105_FD_87199 | JGI IMG/M metagenome (GOLD analysis project Ga0115565, IMG submission 87199) | Pelagic marine microbial communities from North Sea - COGITO_mtgs_110530 | ecosystem: Environmental > Aquatic > Marine > Epipelagic | place: Germany:Helgoland, sampling site Kabeltonne... | reverse complement strand
TTCCTCCAAATCTTCCTCTTCTATTCCAACTCCTTCCACTTATTTCTTCGAAGAACTTAAACAAAAATACCCTAATATGAGTGAACAGAAGTTGATGATAGCCTCAGAGCGTAAATTCAACATGTTATCTCCAGGTACAAAACAAAGGTTATTGAGTCCATAATAATTTGGTATAAAAAGATAATGTATATATACACACACACACACACACACACACACCTAAACATAGCGATGTGGCGCATTGGCTAGCGCGTTGGGCTCATAACCCAAAGGTACCATGATCGATACATGGCATCGCTACATTTTACACCTATAACTCAATTGGTAGAGTGCTGGTCTTATGAGCCAGAAGTCGCGGGTTCGACCCCCGCTAGGTGTACTCATAGTTCTATAGTTTAATGGAAAAACCTCTACCCTGTAGATAGAAGCTGTAAGTTCGATTCTTACTAGGACTGTTTGTTAACTAAGTGTAAAGTTATATATTATTTAAGATAAATAATATATATCTAATATAATATACATTATGGTGTATATCTATGACAACCTACTGCTCAGGCTACCGACTGATATACTCAAATACTCTATTTTTATAGAATTTAATCTGTTAGAGTTAGTAGGTGTCAATAAAGATATTACTGAGATGATAAGAAATCATCTCTATAGTATATACAATCCATACAATATTAAACTCAATGAGTGTTTTTTGATGGATAGTTTCCTACATTTCAAATGTAGCGCAACAGATGCTAAACAGATGTACAAATTAACAAGGCAAGAACTTGGCACTCTACCCTATACACAAGGTATAAGGAAAAACGCGAAAATGTACAATGTTCATGCTATAATAAAGATATGCTATTCTAAGTTCAATTCTCTAGAGGCCTTGAAACAACACCACAACGATGTTAGAAAGGTTAGAGAGGTTAGACTGGTTATCTCTAGAGAGAAGGAAAGAAAAAAAATAGAAGCTAAATGTAAAGGGGTCATGGAGAATAAAAACAAGGATTCTGATCTAAAGATGGTACCATACTGATCATAATATTCCACAACCCGAAGGGACTTCATCCAGACATTTAAATCTTATATGTTTACTTCGGACCGGTGTTACCCCCCGATATCTATAAGGGTCATCTAATTTTGCCTTATTGTAGTATTGTAATGTCACATCCTCGAATATATCGGTAATAATATCGCATCTTTTGGCAGAACACTCGTAGAACAGGTATTTGAAACTATTGGCAAAATACTCCCCTTCTAATCTGCTAACCTCTCTATACCTGACCATATCATTTTTATTACCAATAATGACAATAAAAGTATTATTCCCATTGACATTTTTTAGTTCCTCTATCCATCTCGGTAGGTTTTCGAAAGATTTCCTACACGTAGTGTCGTATACAATAAAGGCAACCGCAACTCCACGGTAATATGATCTGGTTATACATTTGTATGACTCCTGCCCTGCAGTATCCCAAATCTGAAGCTTAACTTTACGAATATTATCTACATTAACTATTTTTATCCCAAATTCTATACCAATCGTCATGTCGTAGTTCTCTTTAAAACGATTGTCTATAAAACTAGCTAATAGAGTACTCTTACCACACCCACTATCACCTACTAAAATATACTTATACAGGGTTGAATACATTGGTATTTATATATATTATTATTATTATTATTATTATGATTATTATGATTATATATATATTATTATTATTATTATTATTATTATTATTATGATTATATATATATATTATTATTATTATATATATATATAAATATCGTGTAGATATCTTGATTACCTGTTTTTACATCTATCAGGTAGAGGGAGGAAAGCCGTTCTTGTAGGGAGTACTTGGATGTCAGGTGTTTGTACCACCCTTTTAGGGGAGAGTGGTGGTTGTCTGTCGGAGGGTATTTTGGCTTCTAATGTGTTATTTATATCTACATATTTTGAATTTTCCTGAAGGAGTTCTTGGTTCTCTTTTAAGAGTTCTTGGTTCTCTTTTAAGAGTTCTTGGATCCTAGCATCTTTTTCGCACTTATGTTCCTTTAACTTTATTCTATTCAGTAATATTTTATTTCCATCCATTTCCAAAGAGTATAGTTCTTCATCAGTTGTTACTATAGACGTATTGTATGCCATAGTGTCAATTTATATTTTAGATATATATATATATTTTATTTATATTTTATATATATATATCTAAAATATAAATTTACGTTAGTGCCTACTACTGTGTTTAAGTAGATATATATTATACAGGTAAAATGACTGAAAGTAAAAATAACAATTACCCCACCCAAAAAATAAAAGTTGGTATCCTTGGTTGTACGGGGATCGTGGGTCAGAGATTCATAGAACTTCTATACAACCATCCTCTGTTTATTATAACCAAATTAGGAGCATCCCCCCGTTCGGCTGGAAAAAGCTACAGAAATGTCGTACATTGGAAACTTATACAAGCATGTCCAGAGTCAATAATGGATATTCTGGTTGAAGAATGTATACCTAGAAACTTCGATGGATGTACCCTTGTTTTTTCAGCCCTCGACTCTTCTGTGGCGGAAGGACTAGAAGAAACATTTGCAGCCGCCGGATTTCCTGTATTTTCAAACGCTGCTAGTCATCGTTGCGACATAGATGTCCCAATCATTGTACCCTATGTTAATGCTTTTCACATGTCCATTATCGACCACCAGAGAAAACAGAGAGGTTATGGTAAAGGTTTCATAGTGACGAACGCAAACTGTTCGACGGTCGGGCTAGCAGTTGCCCTTAAACCTTTAATGGACCATTTTGGGGTGGATGGGGTGTTTGTAACTACAATGCAGGCGGTTAGTGGGGCTGGCTACCCTGGAGTCCCTTCTCTAGATATTACAGATAATATCATACCATTTGTAAGCGGGGAAGAACCAAAACTAGAAAGTGAGGTAAACAAAATCCTCGGGGGGTGTACAGGGACACGCTTCAACGCGGCAGAGTTTAGCATCAGTGCCCATTGCAACCGTGTCAACGTTACAGATGGACACACCCTGTGCGTATCCGTAAAGTTAAAAAACCCTGCGACGGTATGTGATATAAAAAAGGTCTTGAAAGGGTATAAATCTGTTACAGGAGTACTTCCTTCTACCCCAACGGCCTGTATATATATTGCAGAAGAGACTGACCGACCTCAACCCCGTCTAGATAGAATAAGGGGTGGAGGGTATACAATTACAGTAGGGAGGATTAGACCTTGTCCTATACTCGATATTAAGTTTGTGGTATGTAGTCACAACACTATCCTTGGTGCGGCTGGTGGGTCTATCCTCAATGCAGAATTAGCTTACGGGAAGGGGTATCTGGATTAGAAGTTCCTGTTGAGGTGTTGAGGTGTAGATTAGTCTTACAGGTGAAAATTCTTCAGACTCCAATCGACAATATCCAATTCCTCTAAATCATTTTCAAGTGCATCCTTGTATCTTTTATTCATTGTACTTTCTTTAATTTTTAACGGCATCTTTCTTTTTTTGGTAGACAAGCGATGTCTCTCTTCCTTCTCTTCTAAATATTTTTTGTACTGTTCCTCTAGTAAACGATTAATCTCTTTAGTCTCATTAATATCTTTAATCTTTTTCATATATTGCTCGCCCACATGTTTTAACGTATCACTATCAGTTTCAATCTTGTTAATATCTAGGTCTGCATCAACCGTCGTTAAAAAAGGGGGCTGATTGTAGATTTTATCATCTTTCACGTCTACCTTTTCGGCACTTGTTGTATTATCAATGAGGAAGTTAGTCAAGGTGGCTACATCTATTCTATACAAATCTAACATTTTAGAATAAAAAGTTTTCAAGGGCACTACGTCATATACCCTAACTAGTTGTTCTTTGAATCTGTCATGAACACTATGATTATAGTAATTTGTCTTTTCATCATCTTTATTTAGTTCCGATTCTCTTGTATAATTAACTACATTATGGACAATAGCTACTATCCTGTCATACAAGTCGTACGCACTATAAGTAGTTAGGTTATATTTTTCTATATATTCTATAATCCCGTGTTCTACGTCATCTTTATTCTCTAAAACATTTAGGAGAATCATAACTTGCATCAGCCAGTGTGTACAAAAATAGAGACAGAACCCTGGTTCTGATATTTCTGTTATGTTGGCAAAAGTTTCTTGCATATTCCCCCTATCGAATCCTATTGCTACGATGTGAAAGTTTAGATCTGGTAACTTTTTTTCAACTTCCTCCAAAAAAGTTTGTTTCATAGCATCAAACTGTACACTACCATGTGGTTCATAGTAGTACATAGTATACTTTTTAGAAGTACGGTCTTTTATTAGGTATGCAACATTAGCGTGAGAGGTATTTTCATCCATTTTGATAAGTAAATGAAAGATGTACTCGGTAGACTCCTCTTTTGGCCAATCCAAAAATAGAATCTGAGGGGTGGTACCAGAGTCATCAATTTTAAATTCAACGTGACTCACATTGGTTCTTAGTTTTAACGACTTTAAATAATTTATTGTGTTTAATATATTAAGTTCTGCATGGAGAACATACATAGAACGGTCATATCTTAAACCAAATGTAGGTAGACATACCATTAATTTTTGTTCGATATCTGTTTCAGGAGAAGGGGGGGCACCTTCTTTATCTTTACATAACTTAGCAAGCCACCAAGGATGAAGGACCTTTACTATATTTCTCCATTGGTCTTTGGGTGGGGTGTATCGGGTAAGAAAATTGTTTACAACCTTATTCATATTATTTTTAACGTCATCTGACCACTTCATATCTGTTCTTTGGGTATATGGGTCTTGTAAAGCATGATCTTTATTGTCTGCCATAGGTACAAGGATAAAATGTAGAGTCTATCTAATATATTTTAATATATTAAATATAAAAAAAAAGTTATTTATATAAATTGATGGGGACAAAAAACGATTCTATTTTAAGTACAGTATTCTTTATCCAGGTGGGTAACAGAGTTGTGACAGGCCAGGGTGAAAGTAGACCTGGCTTTCGAACTGTTATAAGAGTAGAAGGGGAGGATGAATCTTCTCCATATTTTATCAGACAATTGATCTAAAAGTTCCTTCGTCTGATATATAGATATACACATATTTACACTATATAGACTTCACCAAACAATGTGTGGAATTTTTGCATATCTATGCAGAGACCCTATCCAGACTGGATTCTCCCTGAAAAACAATATCAATACGCTGTATGACCAATTTAAGAGTACATCTAACAGAGGGCCAGATAAATCTGTATTCACGACTAGTACCGTCAACAGAAATATGTTGTTGGCCACGGGATTCCACAGACTTGCTATCAGAGGGCTTTCTAACGGTGACCAGCCTTTCAAGATGGATAATATAACTCTACTAGTGAATGGAGAAATATACAACAGCCACGAACTGATCGAAGATCACGACCTTGCAGTCCGCAGTGATTCAGACTGTGAGGTCATCCTCCACCTATACCGGAAATATGGAATTGATAAGACCATATCTCTCCTAGACGGTGTATGGTCCTTTATCCTATATGACCACAGACTGGGCGGGAAAATGATATTCGCCAGGGATATGTTTGGGGTTAGACCCCTTTTCTATGGGGATAGTACAAATATCAGTCGATCTCAGTCCTTTTTTTCCAAACACCACTGTGGGAATACAGTCGATATAGCTCTAGGGAGCCAGCTTATCAATCTGCAGGGTTTTGTAAACTGCACCCCCGTCCAACCTAGAATGATATATACCATAGAATTCGAAAAGGACAATGGTTTTTTCGAAATGACCAAGAGGCCCTACATTGATATAATGTACAGAAAAATAACATCCAGGGATGTTCTCAAGGATATGGGGTTTTGTACTAAACTGCAGGCACTCGAAGAAGACAAGGAGGGGCGAATGAAGACGCTTTTTAAACAAGGGGTCATTAAAAGGCTGGAGTCTGAACAACCTATTGGGTTTCTCCTTTCTGGGGGGTTAGATTCTTCTCTTGTCCTTGCTACGGCAATGCACTATCTACACTCCAGAGAAAATGAACATAAAGCCCCAGACAGTGTCCACGTATTTACCATTGGTACCAAAGGGGAGTCTGAAGACATTACTGCAGCAGTCAGGCTAGTAAAATGGCTAAATATCCTATACGGTGATTGTATTACCCACCATATCGTAGACTTTAAAAACTGGGATGAAAAACTAGTGTCTGATGTAATTAAAAGTATAGAATCCTGGGATACAACGACCGTTAGAGCATCTGTACCCATGTATATGTTATCGGAGTACATAAGAGAAAACACAGATGTTAAGGTGATTATGTCAGGGGAAGGGGCGGACGAACTTTTTGGTGGGTACTTGTATTTCCACAGAGCCCCCTGCTCTAAATTGTTTGAATACGAGTCTAGAAGGCTCCTAACAGATCTCTATCTATTTGATGGTCTAAGGGCAGATCGGTCGGTATCTGCGTGGGGGTTGGAACTAAGAGTTCCTTTTCTAGATAAAGAGTTTTCTAGTTACGTAATGTCATTGAAAACGGGTCTGAAGAGACCCATCGACGGTATCGAGAAGTATATCCTGCGGGAAAACCATAAGGGGGTAATCCCAGATTCTGTTCTATGGCGCCAGAAAAATGGGATGAGTGATGGGGTAGGTACAAGGTACCAGAAATGGATACAGGACGTGGCTAGAAAGTATTTCAGTTTTTATTATTATACTGGTAAAAAAAGTGACTCAGAACTAGAAAAACAGTACTACCAGTTATACTTCCAGGAGCACTTCCCCGATAATCTTGGAATTATTCCCTATACTTGGATGCCTAAATGGTCGGACCATGTCGGGGATGATCCTAGCGGTCTACTAGTGCTCTCTGACAATTCTAAAAATATAAAATTATAAAATGAAAAATTATAAAATGAAAATTAAATATGTGTGTGTATTAACAAAAAGGAATGACAGACCTACAAACTAAATTTTTTACTGCATGTGTAGCGGCCCGTGGGGTCGTTGCGATTGTCATATCTATGTTATCAGATAAACAGATGAAAATGTTGACCCCCATCGTAGTATTCCTGATAATATTCGGGTTATACAAATATAGCACCCATACACCTGAACAAGTAGGAGCCCACAACCAGTTGGTCTGGTGGAATATATCTAGACTGATCCACACTATAATGCTAATCATTTTTGTCTACTTGGTTGTATACGAAAAATTTAATTATGCTAAGATGATACCCTTTCTCGACATTTCAATCGGTATAGCGGCTGTTTCCTACCACTATTCTTCATACAAATGAGGACTTTCGTATCTGCATTATTCTTTACATTAATATGGGTGGGTGGGTGGTGGTGGTGGTGGAACACATAAATACCAAATTTGTAATATATTTGTTAAAAGCAATGGCTCCTTAGAATTGGGACTTCATATCGGTTACATTACTTTTATCCCATTTCTCCTCCAGCTCTACCCTCTAAAGATTGGTTAAATTTTATCTGCTTGGATAATACCATGTAGGGAGATGTGCCCTAAAATCTAATGAGATGTTATACAGGTCATAGGAAATGTATAATCATTGGTTTTAAGCTGAGCAGACGGTACCTTTCACACTCCACCCACAACAGAGGAAAATTATAGGAGGAAGAAATAATTAAAACAAAATAAAATATTGTTAGTGTATAACAAACCAAACAATGGGAAGAATAAATTATGAAGGTGAGTACAGTTTACAATATGGGACGCGCAGCATCTTTCATAAATACAGCCAGAACGGTCGCATCCCCTCCAATGCCACCATCGTCGGGGGTACCCAATCATCCCCATCTTTTGGCTACACTTTCGATAATACGATACCTCCATCTACTTCCATTAACGCCGTATCGGGAGAGCTCTTGGATGCTGTTAATATGTGGGTCGTCCCCTCCACCCAAGCAGCAGCCTTAAAGAAATACGGGAATATCCAGTACTGGAACGTTTCTAAGGTTACCAATATGAAAGGGTTGTTTAATCCAAAAATAGGCAGTAATATTCGAGTACAAAATGGCTTAAAGACCTTCAATGAAAATATAGGAAACTGGGACGTCTCAAACGTTACAAATATGCAAAAAATGTTTTATGATGCCTTCGCTTTCAATGGGAATATAAGTAATTGGAATGTGAGTAACGTGACGAGTATGAAAGAGATGTTTTATGCTGCCGTCGCTTTCAATGGGAATATAAGTAATTGGAATGTGAGTAAAGTGACGAGTATGGAAAATATGTTCACCAATGCCCAGGTTTTCAATGGGGACTTAGACAAATGGAATGTGAGTAACGCTAACAATTTACGTAAGATGTTCTTTGGTGCCACTACTTTCAACGGGAATATAAGTACTTGGAACGTTTCGAACGTTACAGATATGCGAGCAATGTTCTTTGGTGCCAATGCCTTCAATGGGAATATAAGTAATTGGGACGTCTCAAACGTTACAGATATGCAGCAGATGTTCTATGTTGCCACCGTTTTCAATGGGAACATAAGTATTTGGAATGTGGGTAAAGTGACTAATATGAAGGAGATGTTCGAGCGTGCCATCGCCTTCGATCAGAGGCTAGGATCTTGGGACGTCTCACGCGTCGCAATGATGGGTGGGATGTTCTCTGGTGCCACCGCATTTATGAACAACGATGATAATTACACTTCTACAACCAATGGTATATCCAAATGGAAACCTGCTACGATAACTGGCTCCAATCAAGCCACTAAGATGTTTATGGGGATTGCGAATACTGGCGTTAACCCTGTATGGTCAAACCTGTTAACTAATGGGTTAGTGAACACAAATGGTAATGTTAATACCCCGGCGGCGACCACCGGAACTAATCCTAGGATGTTCAACAATTAATAGAACAAGAAGACGACAGCTAAAAGTAACCAGCCGTATAATCATTGGCGATAGAGATGGGGTGATGGTACACCCCCCCCCCCACCCACACACCAGAGGATAATTATAGGAATAAAGATAGACACGTGGATGTGTTTTTTTTATAGAAGAACTACAAAATAATAATATTGTGCTATACACAGAAAGAAAAAAACAAACTCTCACAAAAACAATGGTCAAAATAAAATCTGAAGGCGAATACCTTCTCAAGTCTGGGGCGGGCAGTATCGTCCTTAAATACACCCAGAACAGTCGCGTCCCCTCCCATGCAACCTTTACAGGTCTACCCTCTGCACCCATCCCTCCTGTTCTTACCGCATCTATTCCTGCTACTGCTGCTTTTAATTCTCAAGTCCCTCCTCCTCTTGCCCCTCCTCTTGCCCCTCCTGCTACCCCTCCTGTGGCAGGAACTACTGCTCCTCCTTCTGTTGCCCCTACCAGTGGTCCCAATAATGCTCCTCCTGGGGCCGCCGCCTTCAGTAATACTTCATACTCCCCTACTACGGGTGTGCTCTCGGGAGACCTAGTTAGTGCCGTCGATAATTGGGTCATCGGTGGCACCACCCGTGCAACCGTCGTTGTCAAATACGGGGACATCAGATACTGGAACATCTCTGCGGTTACAAATATATCGACATTGTTCTCACCAACTCGAATCACCACCACTGATACACTATCAAATGCAATAAAAACTGGCTTAACCAATTTCAATCAGGATATAAATAATTGGAACGTTTCCAATGTTACAGGGATGGATTCTGTTTTCCGTGGTGCCATCGCCTTCAACCAGTCCTTATCCAAATGGGATGTGAGTAAGGTACAAACCATGTCTGATATATTTAATGGTGCTACGGCCTTTCTATCTAATGGTTCAATAACCTACACACAAGGAATATCCAAATGGAAACCAACAACCGCAATGTCTCAAGCAGATGCCAAAGGAGTGGTCAAAGGAATCTCTGCTACATCACAACCATGGCTATTATTGATACAAAATGGTTATCTTAATCAGAGTGGAGATGTATTAAACATTAGTGCTGGATTCTTTTACAAATAACACCATCGATGTCCTTAAGATTGGTACCAAAAATAAGGATCCCACCCCTCAGCGCCAAAAAGTATCCAAATGATAGACTTTTATTTTCTATATGTAAACATCCTTCTACTAGTCTATACTCTTACTTTTAAACTCTTTAAAACTTACCTGTTTTAAAGAGTTTGACAGTATAGTTGAGAAGATAGTATGCAGTAATATTCCTTAAAAAAGATATAGATATATATATATATCTATATCTTTTTTAAGGAATATATATTTTTTTGTTCATAGGTTTTTACCATTCTAAGAAATGTGTACATATCATGTATCATCTTGAAAGGTATATGTTCTGCTAACTTTATGTATTCTTTACCTCTTGAATACCTAGAGGTATATAATATATATAGTTTATGGTCCGAATATATTTAAATACAGAATTATATTTTGTTCCAGACTCACCTACCAGAACATCTAAGTCATTTACACCTTTCATTCCCTATAATACTAGTTCTAAGAGGAAATAATTAGTTAGACATCAACTGATCTGTTAACTGTTTGGTTTAACCATCTATAATAGATGGTTAGAACAATAACTAAGATAAACCCAGAAGGTAAAAGGTACTACTGGATGTATATTCTTTCTTGAAGACCTCTATATGTATGTGAGCATATTCTCTAAAGCCATTGAAATAGGAACTTGCTCACTTTATAAAAAAAAGAAATACAAAAAAATATTATATTGGTAGTATATAAAGAAAAAAACAAACTCTCACAAAAACAATGGTCAAAATAAAATCTGAAGGCGAGTACCTTCTCAAGTATGGGGCGGGCAGTATATTCCGTAAATACACCCAGAACAGTCGCGTCCCCCCCACTGCCGCCGTCGTCGGGGATACCCCCCCGCCCCCGCCTTTCGGCTACAAGTTCCCTAATACGATACCCATAGGAAATACCACTGGAGGCGCTCCCACTCTCTTCCTAACGGGAGAGCTCGTGACTGCTGTTGATATGTGGGCCAAACTCTCCACCCGAGACGACGCCGTCAAGAAATATGGGGATATCAAGTACTGGGACGTATCTCAGGTCACGAATATGAGAATGTTGTTCTCAACAACTCGAAATAGTTCCTTAGTTTTCAATGGGGATATAAGTAAATGGGACGTTTCTAATGTTACCGATATGCGGCAGATGTTCTTGGCTAATTTTTATTTTAACCAGCCCATTGGTCATTGGGATACGAGCAGGGTGACGTTAATGACATCTATGTTTTCCCACGCACGTCTATTCAACCAGCCCATAGGGGAATGGAATACATCGGGGGTCACCGATATGGGTGGTATGTTTGGTGGAGCCGTCGTCTTCGATCAGAGGCTAGGATCTTGGGACGTGGCGGGGGTCACTGATATGAGTAGTATGTTTTTTGACGCAACCGCATTTATGAACAACGGTGATAATTACACTCATACAGCCAATGGTATATCCAAATGGAAACCTGCTGCGATAACTACCTCCAATCTAACCACTCAGATGTTCAAGGGGATTGCTAATACTGGCTCTAACCCTGTATGGTCAAACCTGTTAACTAATGGGTTAGTGAACGCAAATGGTAATGTTACTACCGCTGGTGTTGCAGCGCCACCACCGGGTAGTACTCCGTCGACTGGGATATTCTACAAATAGAATAAGACCGTACGATAAGAGTAACCAGTCGTACAATCTTTAGTTACAACTGATCAGACGGTACCCCTCCCCCATCACCCACACCCAGAGGAAAATTATAGGAATAAATATGGGCGTGGCGGTGTTTTTTTATAAAAAAAATTACTATCCTCTAATTAGAGGAAAATTATAGATAAATATCTCCACTACCAATAGTAGTGGAGATGCTACAGTTTATAAAATACCAGGAGCAGTGGTGGATATCATTATACTATCTACATGACAACACAAGAGGAATCACTTTACGATTGATTGAATGAGGAGCCTGGGGGTGACTGCTTGAAAGAACGGGCGTTCTTAACATATCAACTCTATTGTTACCGACCTTTGACATGTCCCATCGATCCATGGGCTGGTTACAAATATGTCTAGCACTTTCGAACATCCCATACATATTTGTAACCATAGAGGTATTCCAGTTATCAATGGGATAATTGAAGGGCCATAGTCACCTCAAAGGTGTCTGTCATGTTAGTCACCTCAAAGGTGTCTGTCATGTTAGTCACCTTGAAGTGTCCCAGTCATTTATAGACTGGTTAAAATTCCTGGCCCCTTCAAATAAATTAGACATATTTTCAATTTTTGCTGTATTCCACCTCCCCAATGGTTGGTTGAAAACCATCGCGTCTGCAAACATCCTCGACATGTCGGTGACCCTGGATGTATCCCAGTGGTTGACAGGGCTGTCAATTGATTCACAGCCATTAAACATGTCTGACATATTTAATGGCTGTTAATCACTGGACCCCCGGAAATGGTCTCAAGGTTAGTTGAAAATTTTGTGTCTTCTGTGACCACTAGTTTCTTGATGACTTTTATGTGAATACAATCTTTAAAGTTATCACCACTGTTGAGGAGGCAAATGGTCCAATCCACCATAATACATTCAAGGTCTGATAGATAGAGACCAGTTGTTTCTGAAGATCAGGGTGGAGGTTGTGTCTTATGTTCTTCTTCTCCTCACATTCTACCCATTCTGTAATAAATGAGGTTACCTATCGAGTTATTCCTGGGACTCACCCCCAGAACCCTCAAACATCCCCCTGTTATACCTAAGTTTTTCTGAATCAGTCCATCCCTGGAGGGTCTGATCGAAATTGGTGGCATTCTTAAACATAAACATCATATCTTCAACATTTGATATGTTCCACCCCTGGAGGGGTTGATTGAAATTGACTGCTGCCATAAACATTCGGTTCATACTAGTGACCCTAGAGGTATCCCACCCTTCCAGAGGCTGGTCGAATGCGGTGGCACTGAAAAACATTCTGTTCATATCATTCACCATGGACGTGTCCCACCCCCCTAAGGACTGGTTGAATCGAAGGGTATTTTGAAACATCCCGCTCATATCTGTGACACTGGATGTGTCCCACCCTTCTACGGGCTGGTTGAAGAGTGTTGTACCCCGGAACATTTCATTCATAACTGTGACCCTGGAGGTATCCCAGTGGTTGGTAGGGCTATTGAACAGGGGACAGCCACTAAATTTGTCAGACATGTTCCCCATAAGGACCACGGGACCCCCAACTATGGAACTGAGGTCATCTGAGAACTCTGTATCTTCTGTAATCACAAACTTCTTGACGACCTCTATATGGACATAATCTCTAAAGTCATTGAATTCACTATCGAGGAGGTGAAGGGTTCCGTCCGCCATAATACAATTGAGATCTGATAGATAGAGACCTGTTCTTTCTAAAAGGTTGGGGTGGAGGTCATGTCTTCTACTCTTCTCCCCGTCTCCGACCCATTCTGTAGTGACGGTGAGATAGTCGGTAACACTGTTATGAACAGTGTACGTATAAGGATCGGGAGTAGGTGAGAAAAAGATCCCACGGGGTAGGACGACCCCGTCGGTACCCATATCTAACACTGGTATCCCCTGAGGAATAAGACATACCCTGTCCGAAACCAGAGACCTGTTCCTGGTAGTTAGCGTAAACCCAGACCTGGTATTGGCTGGTCCGACTCTAAAGTTTCTACTCCCCATATATAGCAAGGGACCTTCATTATCCACCCTAAACTGTTTTTCAAATTCTGAGATCTGACTGTCCAAGATAGCCCCCTTCAAAGGACTGGTTAGGTGGTTGTTAAACATATCCAGTAGATATCGGAGTTTTTTTGTAGTAGAAGATTTCTGAGTCATAGAAGACTTTTTTTATATTATGTATATATTAATTTTTATATCATATACATAATATAAAATTAATATATTTTTATACCTCTGAACATTATAAAAAAGGGTCATTTTACGATATGATAATTTAAATCTGTAGACATCCAGGTTGTGTAAGTTTATATTTGCCAAGGTCAAGCTCTCTGGGTGAAAAATCAATGCTTCTTGGCTTATTAAATCATCTAATAAAAAAACAGATATACTAGTATATATATATATATATTACTGCATTTAAATATATTATTTTTAGTAAAAATAATATATTTAGGATTTAAATACTAAAATAAATAGTAATGGGTTCTGCGGCTAGCCATCCAAACTGTAGTGACCTACAACTAACAAACGATGGGATGACTTCTTCACATCCATACATGTGTCAGCAGAGTAAATGGGAAGAAGTCATCCCACTCACCCCTATTGTTGAAAAAATAGAAGGATTAGTCCATTTACAGGGAGACGTCTATAACTTTAGTAGAAAATATATTTCGGACAGAACGGGGGGGGTATATTACAAGAGCCCAGAAAGAACACAACTTAAGCACAGAGAGAGCAAGACGTGAGTACACAGAAAACAAGCAAGATATGATGGATGAAACCCCCTAAACACACAGTTTTTATATATTGTCTGGGAGTTCATACCCTTCCAATGGTGTACCCAAGAACATACAGACCCTATTCCTTACATTTCTGATATCCCAGCCCCTCAAAGACCCTTCGAAAACCTCTGCGCCACTGAACATACCATACATATACACAACATTCTTAGTATCCCACTGATAGAGATGCTGATTAAAACTCTTTGCATTGGCAAACATGCAGCACAACTCCCTTACCTGACTGGTATTCCATTTATTGATTGGTTGATTGAATACCAACGCCCCGTGGAACATTGAAGACATACTATCTACAAAACTGGTGTCCCAGTCGTTGAGTGGTTGATTAAAAAGGGCGGCTCCAGCAAACATCCGACTCATATTCCTCACCCCACTGGTGTTCCATTTATGAAGGGGGTTATTAAATTGTAATGCACCTGCCATCATTCCTCTGGTAGTAAATACAGATGAAACGTCCCATCGATCAATAGGCTGGTTAAACATCTCTACCCCTTCAAACATACAACTCATATAGAGTACATTACCTGTATTCCAGCGACCAAGGGGCTGGTTGAAGTTTGTAGCACCACTGAACATCCCTTTCATATCGCTTATATTACCCGTATCCCACTGACCAAGGGGTTGGTTGAATTGGGTGGCATTTTCAAACATGTAGGAGGCTCCTAGTACTGATGTCATATTCCACGCGTCTAGGGGCTGGTTGAACTGAACCGCACCTGAAAACATAGAAGATGTCCTCATTACACTCTGGAGATCCCAGTCACCCATCGGTTGATTGAAAGATGTACATTTTTTAAACATACAACCCATATCAGTGACCCTTGACACATCCCAGTGATTAACCTCAGAATTGAATCCCTCCATTTCTAAAAATTTTCCCATCATACTACCCACCAAGGCTATGTCCTGCCCTTTAGTAGAATTAATATACTTCAGGTCCATTCTGAAAGTAGTATCTTGTGTTATGACCATACTGGTTAGGACATTTATCCCCACAACATTACTAAAATCTTCATGGTCTGGGGGTACGTACATCTTACCCCCACCTACCATCTCGCACTCCAAATCACCCACATAGGCAGACACGGTCATACGTAAATCTAGAAGAAGATGAGCCATAGTAGACACAGACACACAGAATTGTCTGGTTTACTTATATGTTTACTTATATACTTATATATATATAAGTAAATAGATGTGTAGGTAAATAGATGTGTAGGTAAATAGATGTGTAGGTAAATAGATGTGTAGGTAAATGGTTGTGTAGGTAAATGGTTGTGTAGGTAAATGGTTGTGTAGGTAAATAGTTGTGTAGGTAAATAGTTGTGTAGGTAAATAGTGGCATACCCACACTATTATCACTATTATTTAACATTATTATCTTGATACCAAAAAAATAACAGCCTATATAACACTGAATAATCTTTATTACATCAATAATTCAAAAAAAAAAAAAAATATTTTTTTTACAAGAATTTTTTTTATTTTTTTTTTTTTTTTTTAAATCCACACTCAACTCTTTAAATAAATTT
>Ga0115565_10002024_pt1 | contig 16019 bp, 10 predicted proteins | sample COGITO_mtgs_1105_FD_87199 | JGI IMG/M metagenome (GOLD analysis project Ga0115565, IMG submission 87199) | Pelagic marine microbial communities from North Sea - COGITO_mtgs_110530 | ecosystem: Environmental > Aquatic > Marine > Epipelagic | place: Germany:Helgoland, sampling site Kabeltonne... | reverse complement strand
TAGTGGTGTGCCATCCGGGTATAACTGATGTCGCGAAGTCAAAAGATACAATCGTGTGTACAGAAAGTACTAATGGCGTTGCAAGACCTGCAAGAACAAGAGATACTTCCTCAAAACGTTGCCAATCTTTAGCTCGTCCAGACCAACCAAAAGATAACATACCGTATATCTTTTTCTGGAAAGGTTTTACCGCGCGATCACGTATCATTGCAAAATCAGGTAACAATCCTGTCCACCAGAATACTAGTGATACCGATAAATACGTAGAGATCGCAAATACATCCCAAAGTAGTGGAGAGTTAAAGTTTACCCATAAAGAACCAAATTGATTAGGAATAGGTAATACCCAATAAGCTAACCAAGGACGTCCCATGTGAATAATAGGAAACAAACCTGCTTGAACTACAGAGAAAATAGTCATCGCCTCTGCAGATCGGTTAATTGCCATACGCCATTTCTGACGAAACAGTAATAATACCGCTGAGATAAGTGTACCTGCGTGACCGATACCTACCCACCATACAAAATTGGTAATATCCCAAGCCCAGTTTACAGTACGGTTTAGACCCCATACCCCAATACCATTTGTAATGGTATAAATGATACAGCCTATACCCCATAAAAAGGCAGCTAATGCAATACCGAAAACCAACCACCAAGATTTGTTAGCTTTTCCCTCAACAGGAGCCACCACATCTCTTGTTACATCGTGATATGTCTTATCACCTGTTACAAGTGGTCTTCTTATAGGAGCTTCATAATGCGCCATAATAGATCTAGTTAATTCTTTTGGTTAGTTGTTATGCTTCGCTAGTGTTTCTAACTTTTGTTTGGTACATCACATTTGGCTTTGTACCTACACTTTCAAGTAAGTGATACATACGATCATCTTCATGCAACGCAGTAATCTCACTTGATTTATCATTTATATCGCCAAATTTGATCGACCCGTTTGTACATGCGTTTGAACACGCAGTGGCAAACTCACCATCTTTAATTTCACGACCATCACGCTTAGCATCTAGAATTGTTTTCTGTGTCATTTGTATACACATAGAACATTTTTCCATCACACCGCGAGAACGTACTGTTACGTCTGGGTTTAACACCATACGACCTAAGTCATTATTCATATGGTAATCAAACTCATCATTACCATTATATAAGAACCAGTTAAAACGACGTACTTTATACGGACAGTTATTTGCACAGTATCGCGTACCTACACATCTGTTGTACGTCATATGGTTCTGACCCTGACGACCGTGTGCAGATGCAGCCACTGGACAAACCGTCTCACAAGGAGCGTGGTTACAGTGCTGACACATTAACGGCTGAAAAGCTACTTGAGGATTATCAGCTGGAGTTTCCATCTCGCCGAAACTTCCTAAAGAACCTGTATCACCCCAAAGGCCATCCATATTCTCCTTCTTCTCATTATCACCATCAAAGGTTTCTTCAGAAGAGTAATATCTATCGATTCGCAACCAGTGCATATCACGAGACTTACGCATTTCTGACTTCCCTACTACAGGAACATTATTCTCTGCGTGACAAGCGATAACACAAGCCCCACATCCTGTACACGCATTTAAATCTATAGAAAGATTAAAGTGATGTCCTATAGAACGATCAAAACTATCCCATAAGTCAACTTCTGGTGAAGTCACTTCGTATTCTACGTGCGCTTTAGTTACTTCTGGAACAGCGTTCCAATAGTGCTTATCTTTTGTATTAAAAATTTCAAGGGTGGTTTCTTTTACGATATCACCACGACCCATTAATGTATTTTGAAGCTGAATAACCGCAAACTCGTGTTTGTCACTACCTGCTTTCTCTATCGTTACGCGTTGCGTATTCTTAAAGTTCTTGTATAAGGTATATGCATTCACACCCGTTTGCATTTCTTCTTGAACGCTTTCTGTGCGACCATATCCTAAAGCAAGACCCACAGACCCTCTTGCCTGTCCAGGCTGAATCATTACAGGCACACGCTCTAATGTCACACCATCTACTGTAACATTTGCATAAAGACCATTCAGGCCTCCGTTAGCATTATTACGTCCTTCAGAGAAGAAGTTACTATCTTCTAACCATAAACCAGTCTCTTTAGCATCTGCCATAGACATCGTTAAATAGTTATCCCACGTAGCACGAGTTAATGGATCAGGCATCTCTTGTAACCAAGGGTTGTTTGCCTGGGTACCATCTCCCATAGATATCTTTGTATATAATGTAAGCTCAAAACCTCCATTACCTTCTTGTAGTGTATTGGCTAATGCAGCACTAGAAGTAGACGTAGCATCAGTTATTTCTGGAGACGCTTTCGCGAAAGCGTTTGTATACACAACACCATCTTGTACCGCTTTATTAAAGCTCGTTACGCCAGCCGAAGCCATCGTCGTTTTTAAATACTCATAATAAGGAGTATCATTACCCATCCACACGAGTAAGTTCTCTTGAAACTGACGCGTATTAAATAATGGACGAATTGTAGGTTGTACTAAACTAACCTCTCCTTGTTTTATCTGAACATCACCCCAAGCCTCTAAATAATGAGGGACAGGAGCCACGTGTGTTGTAAGCGCAGCGGTTTCATCTACTTTTAATGAACACGCTACCGAAACGTCAACCTTTTTTAGACCTTCAACGAAGGCTGTTGCATCAGGAAGACTGTATGCTGGGTTTACACCCGCAGTAATTAGTGTTCCTACTTTACCAGCATTCATATCACGAACGAGTTGCATCACTTGACGCACGTTACCTGAACGTGTAAGCAATGGTGCTTTCGCATCCATCACTTGACTATTACCATTTACCTGAAGTGCGAGTGCCTGCGCAGCAGTATCTTGAACTCCAGTTACGACAACACCTTTACTACCAGCGCGACGTAATGCAGCCTTAGCTTTTTCTACAGCCGCTTTTACATTTGCTGGAAGACTACCTGCAGAACCTCCTGCAAGTGCTGCCATAACTGCTTTTTGTTGTGACGGTGTAGTTGGTATTCTATAATCAGCGTTTGCGCCTGTTATTGTCATATTTGCCTCAAACTGAAAGTGCTGAGACATTTTTCCTTCTTTATTTGGTACGCGGCTCTTAGAGTAACCTCCATCAAAACCACCACCTTGCCAATCACCTAAGATATCTGCTCCTACAGAAACAATAACCTCTGCTTTTGAGAAATCATAATCTGCAAGACCGCGAATACCGTACGTCGCTTCAAAAGCGTCTAAAGCATCTTGCTCACTTACCGCATCATACGCCACATGTTTAACTTGTGGGTATTTCGCGATGAACTCGGTGATTAATTTATCTGTAGACGGCGAAGCAAATGTCTGTGTTAATAATACTACTTGCTTACCATCATTTTTTGCTAATTGTCCTTTAACGCCAGCATCTATGTCGCTCCAAGCAACATCTTCTCCTCCAGCAGTAGGTCCTTGAGCACGATTCTGATCATACATTCCAAGAACAGAAGCGTGCACACGTGCATTTGCACCGTACCCCGCTTTAGCAAGATCATTGTTCTCTATTTTTATAGGACGACCTTCACGTGTTTTAACAAGTACACTCGCAAAGTCAAAACCATCTGCAATCGTCGTCGCATAGTAATCTGCAACACCAGGAACAATCTGCTCTGGCTGCACTACATAAGGTATAGATTTTACTACCGGACCTTCACAAGCTGCAAGCGATGCTGCTGCCGTAGAAAACCCAACGTACTTTAAAAAGTCACGGCGTGATGTAGACGACTCTTCGAGCATCTCCTTATCACCTAGAAACTCATCAGTAGGAATTTCTTCTACAAACTCATTCTGTGTAAGCGAAGCAAATACAGATGAATCCGTATTGAGCTCTTCCACGCTTTTCCAGTATTTCTTGTTTGATGACATATACTTATTGTTATTTAACTAGTCTTTTTAAGTGTGACCGCACCTATATTAAATCGCGTTTTATACGCTTCTTAAAATCTCTTTGTTAGTAGTGACATTTACCACACTCTAAACCACCCATCTGAGCAGCAGTAAGTTGATCTACACCATACTTCTTAGAAAGCTCTGCGTGAATTTTATCGTAGTACGCATTTCCTTCTACTTTTACGTTAGTCTCACGGTGACAGTTAATACACCACCCCATAGTTAACGGCGCATATTGATACATCACTTCCATCTCTTCTACAGGACCGTGACATTTCTGACACGCGATAGCACCAACAGTAACGTGCTGTGAATGATTAAAATACGCAAAATCTGGTAGATTATGAATACGAACCCATTCTACAGCTTGCTCTTCTCCAGTGTATGATTGCGAACCTTCGTCCCAACCTACAGCAGCATATAACTTCTGAATCTCGTTGTTATAGTTTACACCGTATTCATTCTGACCTTCTGCAAGCGTTTCTGCTGCTACTTCACCAATTGCTTTGTGACAGTTCATACACACATTAAGAGATGGGATACCAGAATGCTTACTTACTCGAGCACTAGAGTGACAATATTTACACTCTATCTGATTTTCACCAGCGTGTATTCTATGTGAGTAATGTATCGGCTGTACAGGAGCATATCCTTGGTCTACACCTACAGACATCATCGCACCGTACGCAAAATAAGCACCTCCTAAAAGCAGTAATACCACAGACACAAGTACTAAAAATTGATTCTCTACAAACGCTTTCCAAATAGGTTTTCCTGCAGGCTTATCATCTGCAATCTCGATACCTTGAGCGGTTGCAAATTTATTAAGTGTGTTATTTACTAAGAAAAGAACAGCGACTAACAATAACAAGATAAGTGCTAATGCACCAAGAATAATGTTGTTGGAAACACCAGAACCACCATCACCCGGTACAGCTGGACCAACGGCTGCAACTGGAGCTGCCGGCTTTTCCGTATCCGTATACGCAAGGATGTTATCTATATCTGTAGTAGAAAGCTCAGGAAAGGCATTCATCACCTTGTTTCCATTTGCCTCATACACAGCTACTGCTTGTGCGTCGCCAGACTTGATAAGTGCTTGAGAATTATTAATCCATTTGTACAGCCACTCACGTTCATACTTTTCTGAAACCCCGTATAACGCAGGTCCCGTCATGTTTTTGTATAACTTGTGACAAGCAGCACATTTTGCTTTAAATAAACTCTCTCCCGCCTTAGCATCTTGAGCAAATGCAGAAGTCGTAAACAACAGCATAAGCGCTGCAATTACGACGGTTAATCTTGTAAATGAATTTCTACGATTCATCTGTATCATAGTAGATTGAATTAGCTACAATTTGTTGGCTTCATTTTTGCTTTTCAACTCGGTGTTAAAACGCTCTTAAAAGTCGCCTGTAAATTGTTCACAAAAATAATACACAAAGGTCACTTTACGTTAATGGCATAAAGGGTAGTTTATAATTTATAACTATTCTAAATAGCGTCACACTTTTGTTTATCATTTAAAGGTTTACCTTTGTAAAAATTCCCTACGAAATGACTCGAATTTTGTCTAAAAAATATATAATCGCATTTGTATGTATTGGTTTTGGATACGCTTTCGCGAAAGCGCAAACAGCAACAGCCACCCTTAATCAAGATCCTAATATAGCCCAACTTATAGGCTTAAAATCAAAGATGACTAAGGAGAATAAACTCTCTGAGCGCTACAAAATACAGCTGTATTCTGGGGATCGCGTCACTGCTGAGTCGCGCTTAAGATCGTATAGAAACGAAGCGGGATTATGGATAGCATCGTTGCAATATGAAACACCTAATTATAAAGTTTGGGTTGGTAATTTTAGGAATAGACTAGAGGCAGATCGAGCGCTTATGATCATAAAGAGAGATTTTCCTGCAGCCTTCATCTTCAAACCGGAACGTTAAACAAGCATTAACATATAAAAAAGACCGTTTACAATCTTGTAGACGGTCTTTTTTTGCTCTTTATTCATTGAGAAGATATGTAGACTTTTCTTGGTTACTAAATTATTAGATTGAAAGTGATACAACAAGCAAAATTAGAGTGTAAAAAAAAAGGGTGATTACTATGTACCCCTAACTTTTTTAAGAGCCCTCTTATCTCCATCCTTCGGCATTAATTTATACATACAAAAAACGGCCGCCCTATTGGGCAGCCGTTTTACTTATATACTATATCATTGAATCTTACTTCAACTTCTTTTTAATTGCTACTTCTTTATAAGCCTCAATAACATCACCTATCTGGATATCGTTATAATTCTTTACTTGAAGACCACAATCGTATCCTTTACTCACTTCTTTAACATCGTCTTTAAAACGTTTTAACGAAGAAAGCTCACCTGTATACACCACTACACTATCACGTAATAAACGTATACTCGAGTTACGATAAATCTTACCGCTAATTACCATACAACCTGCAATAGTACCCACTTTAGAAATCTTAAACGTCTCACGTATTTCTACATTACCAGTGATTTCCTCTCTCATTTCTGGAGAAAGCATACCTTCCATCGCGTCTTTAAGATCGTTTATGGCATCATAGATAATTGAGTATGTTCTGATATCGATTTCTTCTTTATCTGCTATCATACGGGCATTACCTGCTGGTCGCACGTTAAATCCGATAATAATAGCATCAGAAGCAGAAGCTAGAAGTACATCACTTTCTGTAATTGCACCTACACCTTTATGTATAATATTTACTGCAATCTCTTCTGTAGATAATTTCTGGAAACTATCTGTAAGTGCTTCAACAGATCCATCAACATCACCTTTTAGGATAATGTTAAGCTCTTTAAAGTCACCTAATGCGATACGACGACCTATTTCGTCTAACGTAATATGACGTTGCGTACGCACGTTTTGCTCACGTTGTAGTTGTGTACGTTTAGAAGCGATATCTTTTGCCTCACGTTCATCATCCATAACGTTAAACTTATCACCTGCTTGAGGCGCTCCGTCTAGTCCTAATACAGACACTGGTGTAGAAGGCCCTGCGGCTTTAATCTTCTTACCACGCTCATCCTGCATCGCTTTTACTTTACCACTATTTGTACCAGCAAGTAAATAGTCTCCTACTCTTAATGTCCCTGCTTGTACTAATACAGTAGAGACGTAACCACGTCCTTTATCTAAGAATGCTTCTACAACGGTTCCTGTTGCATTTTTCTCTGCATTAGCTTTTAATTCAAGAAGCTCAGCTTCAAGAAGTACTTTTTCAAGTAATTCTTTAATACCTGTTCCTGTTTTTGCAGAAATATCGTGTGATTGAATTTTACCTCCCCAATCTTCTACTAGAAGATTCATCTGAGCGAGTCCTTCTTTAATCTTTTCTGGATTAGAAGCTGGTAAATCAACCTTGTTTATCGCAAATACGATTGGAACTCCTGCTGCTTGCGCGTGGGCAATTGCTTCTTTCGTTTGTGGCATAATGTCATCATCTGCCGCAACTACGATTATTGCAATATCTGTCACTTGGGCACCACGAGCACGCATTGCCGTAAAGGCTTCGTGACCTGGTGTATCAAGGAATGCTATTTTCTGTCCGTTATCTAGTTTTACACCATAGGCACCAATGTGCTGTGTAATCCCTCCACTCTCTCCTGCAATTACATTTTCCTTACGGATATAATCTAGAAGTGATGTTTTACCGTGATCTACGTGTCCCATTACAGTAACAATAGGTGCACGACTTGTAAGATCTTCTGGTCGATCTTCCTCTTCCTCTATAGCCTCTTCTATGTCTGCATTTACAAACTCTACAGAATACCCAAACTCATCTGCTACAATAGTTAATGTCTCAGCATCTAAACGCTGGTTCATCGTTACCATCATACCTAAAGACATGCAAGCTGATATAATTTGAGTTACCCCAACATCCATCATTGTTGCTACTTCAGAAACGGTAATAAATTCTGTTGCTTTTAGAATTTTAGATTCTGCATCTTGGATTTGAGCCTCAATATCAGTTTTCTGACGGTGAGCATCTCTTTTCTCTCTACGATACTTAGCTCCTTTTCCTTTACCAGACTTACCTTGTAGTTTTTCTAAGGTCTCACGTACTTGTTTCTGTACATCTTCTTCACTTGGCTCAACCTTAACAACAGGACCTCGTGATTTGTTATTACCACCACGGCCTCTTGTATTACCACCTCTATTGTTCCCTCCTGAGGTATTTCCTGAACCTGGCTTACTTATACGTTTGCGACGTTTACGATTCTTATCGTTTTTGTCGTCTTTTTTCTTTTCTGGCTTCTTAAATTGAGATAAATCAATTTTCTGACCCGTCATTCTAGGGCCGTCCAGTTTCTTGTATGTTGTTTTGATTACCTCTGACTCTGCAGATTCGGCGGTTGCCCCTTCTTTAGGCTTGTCCTCAGATGTACCATCTTTCTTTTCAGCTGCAGGAGTTTTCGCGGAAGCGGGCTTAACGTCCTCTTCTTTTTTAGCCGCAACATCTTTAGAAGTTTCCTTTTTAGGAGCTTCTTCTTTAGCTTTTGGTGCAACTGGTTTTTCTGCTACGGGAGTCTCTTTCTTTTCAACCTTCTTTTTAGAAGCGTCAAGATCAATTTTCCCAACTTGCTTAGGTCCGCTAAGTGAAGCTTTTGCTTTTACAACCTCTTCCTTAGGTGCAGGAGTCTCGGCAGGCTTTTCTTCCTTCGGAGCAGGTTTAGGCGTCGCAGGTCTTTTAGCTTCCTGCTCACGTTCTATTTTTGCTCGTAGCGCTTCTTTCTCCTTCGCCTTCTGTACTGCCTTTTCCTTTGAGGCTACTTTCTTGTTAGCATCTGTCTCAAACTCATCTGACAACACCTGATAGACCTCTTCTGTAATTTTGGTCGTAGGGCGCGCCTCTATCTCAATACCCTTAGAGCCTAAATGCTCTACGGCACGATCTAGAGAGATGTTGAGCTCTCGTAATACCTTGTTTAATCGCATTGTTCCTGCCATGCTGACTTTGTTGCGTTTTTTAATTCTACCTAATGCATCACATTAGGACTTATTCTTCAAATTCTTGTTTTAAGATGTTCATTACATCTAGTACGGTCTCCTCTTCAAGGTCTGTACGTCGTACTAAATCTGCAACATCTTGCTCAAGTATACTTTTTGCGGTATCTAAACCTATTTTAGCAAACTCTTCTATCACCCATCCTTCTACCTCATCAGAGAATTCAGATAGTTCTACATCTTCTTCTACACCTTCTCTGTATACATCGATCTCATAACCCGTAAGTTGACCAGCAAGACGGATGTTATGACCACCACGTCCTATCGCCTTACTTACCTCTTCTGGTTTAAGTGTAACCTCTGCTCTCATTTTCTCGTCATCTAGCTTGATGCTTGTAATGCGAGCTGGGCTCAATGCTCTAGTAATGTATAAGTTAATATTTTCTGTGTAATTAATCACATCAATATTCTCATTTCCTAGCTCTCTAACGATCCCGTGTATACGTGATCCTTTCATACCCACACAGGCACCTACAGGATCTATACGATCATCATACGAATCTACAGCGACTTTAGCCTTTTCTCCTGGGATACGCACTACTTTTTTAACGTTTATAAGACCGTCAAAAACTTCAGGAATCTCTGATTCGAAAAGTTTCTCTAAAAATAGTGGAGACGTACGAGACATAATAATTGCTGGCTTATTACCGCGCAACTCTACACTCTCTATTACTCCTCTTACATTCTCACCTTTTCTAAAAAAGTCAGAAGGTATCTGACGATCTTTAGGCATAATGATCTCGTTACCTTCATCATCTAATAAGATGATAGCACGGTGACGTATGTGGTGTACTTCAGCAGTATACAGTTCTCCTTCAAGCTCTTTAAACTGCTTGTAAAGGTTTGTGTTATCGTGTTCGTAAATTTTACTAATCAAGTTCTGACGTAATGCTAAAATAGAGCGTCGTCCTAGATCAATAAGCTTTACTTCTTCAGACACGTCTTCCCCTACCTCAAAGTCAGGCTCGATTTTACGTGCTGCAGTAAGCGAGATTTCAGAATTCTCATCTTCTACTTCTCCATCTGCCACAACCACTCGGTTACGCCAGATTTCTAAATCTCCTTTATCAGGGTTAATAATGATATCAAAATTATCATCATCACCAAAACGCTTTTTGAGTGTGCTTCTAAAAACCTCTTCTAAGATAGCCATTAGGGTTACACGATCAATTAACTTATCGTCTTTAAATTCTGAAAAAGAATCGATTAACGCCAGATTCTCCATATCAACTTAAAATTTAATTATCACTTTTGCTTCTTTAATATCGTCGTAAGCCACAGTTTTTTCTTTTGCCACTGTTACTTTACCCTTACCAACTGGCTTAGGCTCTCTCGCTTTCCACGTGAGTATGATGTCATCACTTGTAGCGTCTTCTAAAAGACCTTCAATGGTTTCACCTTGTACTGTCGTCACTTCTAGCGTACGACCTACATTTTTTACGTATTGTCTCGCCATGGTTAATGGTGTAGTAGCTCCCACAGAAAGTACGTCAAGAGAAAAATCAACCTCCTCACGATCTATATTGTGTTCGATCTTACGGCTTACTGCCATACAATCTTCTACTGTAACACCTGAGTCACCGTCTATAGTAATGCGAATTTGATTTGCACCTTCTATCGAAAAATCGATTAAGAATAAGGACGGATTTTCGTCAAGTGCTTCTTGTAATAAAGTAGCTACTTTTTCTTTAAACATATTGGGCTATAAAAAGAGGGGACTGCCGTCCCCTCATTTACTTTTATTCTTACAACGGTGCAAATGTAATACATTTTATTGATTTTTAAAACCCTAGAGCCTTCGTCTTTATTTTGTAAATTTATAGAAGCTCACTTCTTAAACTGTAACCCACTAAAACCCAATTCATATGTTCAACAAAATACTCGTCCCAACAGACTTTTCAAAACAGGCTGAAGATGCGCTCCAAGTTGCGGCCATACTAGCTAAACGGTATGACGCAGAAATCTACCTTTTACATATGTTAGAACTGCCGCTACAACTTGTAGATGGCGGGCTAAGCAACTCCAACACCTCCCAACTACCTGAAGCTCTATTTTTTATGAAATTGGCACATCAGAAATTTCAAACCATGATGTCGCAGCCGTTTTTAGAGGGAATAACGGTTCATGAAAAAGCAGAATTTGACGGCGCCTTTGAAGGTATTATGGATTACGCACAGCAATATAATGCAGATCTCATTGTGATGGGATCTTCTGGAGGCAGCAACACTAAAGGCCTACTTGTAGGTTCTAATACCGAAAAAGTAGTGCGATATGCAAACATACCTGTACTTATAATTAAAGATACTCATGAAAGCTTCAAAGTTAAAAAACTGGTCTATGCTTGTAATTTTGAAGAAGAAAATCTAAAAGCATACCGTCGTGCCATTGAGTTTGCCGAGCATATGAAAATACCCATTCATATGCTGTATGTAAACACACCTAGTAAGTTTAAAACAACACCAGAAATAGAGCGTATGATGTTAGATTTCTTGAGTCACGAACGTTTTACTAATTACACGCTTAATGTGCAAAACGACAATACAATACAAGATGGTATTATAAACTTTGCCGAAAAAATGGAAGCCGACCTTGTAGGAATAGCCACACACGGCCGCAAAGGCTTAGCGCATTTCTTTAACGGCAGTTTAAGCGAGAGCTACGTGAGTAAATCTAAAAGACCTGTGGTTACTTTTAAAATTGCTTAACGCTTCACACGCTTTCGCGAAAGCGTATATAAAACAAATCCCTGAGAGGCTACCTCAGGGATTTATAAAAAGACAATAGATTACTCTAGGCAACCGCATCCCTCGTACTGTAATAGTGTAAGATGTTCTTGTAAAATGTGAGATCACGGTTAGTGGTACGTATACACGATCTTAAAAATGTATTCAGATCTCCATAGGTAATCGCTACCTCGCATCCCTTAGATAACATCTCTAAGCCTAAGTTAATTTCTTTTTTCTCGTAGTCTATCTGCACCGAGCTTGCATTAAAGAATTTTTTTATAATTGCTTTTTGAAGCTCTAAACCGCTTTTAGTCACAGGAGCATATAAATGTGTTGTGCTGTCTAGTAGCGTGTATATGCTATCGATAATTATGTTGTTGGTAGTACTCATAGCTTGAGATATTAGTTAACATCATAAAGGTAGTTTGCGTCTTGATTTATCGCTTAAAAGAATTGTGAATTAGCAAATGTTTAACGCGATCTTATATTGATTAAACACAAAATTTAAGTTTTTGTAAATTACGCGCATAAAAAAAGCCTGCACGAATACAGGCTTTTTGTCTATGGTATTTAAAATGTTTAGACTAAATCTTCTAAAGTCTTTACAGTGCTTACTACTTTTTGTACGTGATCTAATTGGCGAGTAACAATCGTTTGTATAGCTAATGGTAAGTTATTATTCTCTAAAACGTCTTCGTATTGAGAAACTGACGCTTTATCACCTCTTAAACATTCTTCTAGCATAGCCTCTTCTTTATCACTAGATACCGATGTCTTAATGTCCATCCAAGCTCTATGAATTTTACCAGTGACGCTTCCGCTGTCCTTTGGTGTTTCATTGAGATTTAAAATCGCATCAGAAAGTTCATTCTGAAATGCACTTCTGTTTGCCGCTTGCGTTTTTAAAAATTCTTTTAATCCCGCGTGTTCACTTTCGATCATAGCCGTTTTAAAACCTTCTTCTGCGTCATAACTTTTCTCAAGCAACGCCTGCAAGTTCTCTACTAAATTATCGTGTGATGCTTCTCTTGCTTCTTCTAGTGTCGTTTTCATAGTATTCTTTTTTAATGTTAGTTTCTATTATTACTTCTTGTAATTTACCATCCATTGTATACCGTACTGATCTGTACAGCGTCCATAAATAGCATTCCAAGAAGTTTCTTGAAGGGGTGTATTTACTTTACCGCCCTTACTTAAGGCGTTAAAAATCTCTTTTGCCTTTTCGTGACTTTCTACATCTACACTCATACTTATCGCGCTTCCTGAAGTCACGGGTGTATCTGGAGCTGCGTCATAGGCCATAAAATGAAATCCTCTTCCTTTAAGTTCTGCGTGTTGTAGCTTAGATCTATAGTTTTCAGGAATATCTATTTTCTTGTCTTCATAAGTCTCTGTATTTATCACATCGCCTCCTAGAATTCCTTTATAGAAATTTAGTGCCTGCTGACATTCGCCTTTAAAAGATAAGTATGCTTGAATATTCATAATATGTCGTTTTGATTATTGGACTAAAAGTACAAATAGAAAACAGGAGAATTTCCTTTTTGAAGCACCTTAATATGAGATTAACTACTGAACCACAGCTTGTTAAAAGTTTTAACGCTGTCTCTTTTTATAATGAAAGAAGGACCAAAGTTAATCTTGTTGTTAATCAACTAGTTACCATCTACAGCCTTCACAGCTTGTGCTTTATTACAAAAAATTATGGCTAAAAAGAGATCAAGAAAATGTTAAATAGCTAGATTTAGAAACTCTAGTCGAAGGCATTTGTAGATAACAAGACAAATTATCCCATAAAAAAATCCCGACCTCTTTCAAGATCGGGATTAGCAATTTTAGTTGGCCCACTAGGTCTCGAACCTAGACTCTTCTGTACCAAAAACAGACGTGTTGCCAATTACACCATGGGCCATTGTGTCATTGCGGGTGCAAATTTAATATTAAGTATGAAACTCACAAACATTTTTTAAAAAAATGTGCGTTAAAATATTCTAAGATCAAAAACGTTCACCCTAGAAGCCAATAAATTTATAAAATAACCGTCTTATGCGCGGTTATGCTTAAATTCGCCCGATAAAATACGCTTACTCATGAATGACTTCAACGCTGCGAAGTATAATAAGATTATAGGATGGCTTGCTTTTGCCATCGCTCTCATTACGTACACCCTTACTGTAGAGCCTACAGCTAGCTTTTGGGATGCAGGAGAATATATAGCCACCTCATCTAAACTTGAGATCGGTCACCCGCCAGGAGCACCACTATACCAGATGATGGGTGCGTTCTTTTCTATTTTTGCACCAGACCAAACATACATCGCGCTTGCAGTAAACTATATGTCTTGCCTTGCCAGTGCCTTTGCTATTCTATTTATGTTTTGGAGTATCACATTGCTGCTTAAAAAATTATTACTTACTTCTAATGAAACGATAAGCGCTACAAAGCATAAAGCCATACTCGCAGCGGCGTTTATAGGAAGTACTGCCTTTGCGTTTACAGATAGTTTTTGGTTTTCTGCCGTTGAGGCAGAGGTGTATGCAGCAGCATTATTCCTGATGTCAGCATTATTTTACATAGGCCTATTATGGGAACGTGATATGCACCAACCGCGCGGTAACCGCTGGTTAGTACTTATGTCGTTTATTATCGGCTTATCCTTTGGCGTGCACTTTATGGCACTTCTTACGATACCAGCCATTGGCTTTTTATATTACTTTAAAAACACAGAGAAGATCACACCGCAAAACTTTATTCTAGCAAATATTGTGGTGGTCGCCATTCTTATGTTCATCTTTAAATTACTACTTCCATATACGTTATCATTTTTCGGATACCTGGAAGTATTTTTTGTAAACACTTTAAAAATGCCATTTAACAGCGGTACTATTATCGCTGGCATTATACTTATAGCGGGGTTTTATTATCTGATTACGCTTTCGCGAAAGCGTAACCTCCCACACCTCAACACCATCTCACTATGCGTCCTTTTTGTACTCATCGGGTTTTCTAGCTGGATGATGTTGCCTATACGTGCTAACGCAGGAACGACGATTAATGAGAATAATCCTAACAACGCTCGTGAACTCCTTGCGTACTATAATCGTGAGCAATATCCAGAAACAAAGTTGTTTTATGGTCCGCAATTTACCGCAGATTATGCTGGGTTAGATGAAGCAAATCCTTACCTAGACGACAAGAAAAAATATGAGAAAAACGAAACTTCTGGGCGTTACGAGGTTGTAAACGATTTTAAAAATGCTAAGCAAAATTTAAGTGACGACCACAAAGCTATACTACCACGTATGTGGAGCTCTGAGAACAGCGTAAACTATATGGCATATACAGGACCACCTGAATTCTCTATAAAACCAGATTATGCAGGAAATCCTGACCTACAAGGAATCGTAGCGCAGTTTAGAAATGATTATCGCGCCGGTAATATAGATAATGATGGCTATGATAAGTTCTTAAAGCAGTTTGGACAATATATGGATGTTGAGAAACCTTCCTTTGCCGATAATATGAACTACATGTTTAGCTTTCAGTTTTCGTACATGTACTGGCGATACTTTATGTGGAATTTTGCAGGTCGTCAGAATGATATTCAAGGTACAGGCGATATACTAAATGGTAACTGGCTTAGTGGGATAGATTTTATAGATGAAATGCGACTCGATGAGCAAAGCAATATAACGAGCGACGCTTCTAATAACAAGGCACGAAACACGTACTTTTTCTTACCGCTACTTTTGGGACTTTTTGGGTTTATTTTTCACTTAAACAGAGACAAACGTAATTTCTGGGTACTTCTAGTTTTCTTCCTTTTTACAGGGATTGCCTTAAAGGTATACCTCAACGAGCGCGCTTTCGAGCCTCGTGAGCGCGATTATGCACTCGTAGGCTCCTTTTATGTATTTGCAATCTGGATCGCCTTCGGAGTGTATGCACTTTTTGATGCGCTGAGCGGTACGCTTTCGCGAAAGGTTGCGCTCCCCATCGCTACAGTCATTTGCTTACTCGCCGGACCGGTGCTACTCGCTTCTCAAAACTGGGATGACCACGACCGCTCTGGTCGTAAAACAGCGCTTGCTATGGCAAAAAAATACCTAGACTCTGTAGATGAAGACGCAATACTATTTACCATAGGAGATAATGACACCTTTGCCCTTTGGTACTTGCAAGAAATAGAAGGATACCGTACAGACGTGCGCGTGGTAAATACGAGTCTGATTAATACCGACTGGTATATGGATCAGATGAAAAGAAAAGCATACGAAAGCAGCCCTGTCCCAAGTAATCTAGATCACGATAAATATACCTATGG
>Ga0115565_10002023_pt1 | contig 16032 bp, 11 predicted proteins | sample COGITO_mtgs_1105_FD_87199 | JGI IMG/M metagenome (GOLD analysis project Ga0115565, IMG submission 87199) | Pelagic marine microbial communities from North Sea - COGITO_mtgs_110530 | ecosystem: Environmental > Aquatic > Marine > Epipelagic | place: Germany:Helgoland, sampling site Kabeltonne... | reverse complement strand
TGTCTGTAATTAAAAAAGTGTCTTGATTGTATCGTGACTCTTCATGCAATGCAGGCGCACCTGCGTGCAAATCCCCTATCTTCATTTTGCCTGACTGAATACTACCGAATACGAATAGCGCGGCCGTAATAGCAACAATGACCATCGCATTCTTTGGTTTTGCACAACTCGCCACCAAGTCCCAAGAATGCTCATGCTTTGCATTTTGTCTTGCGAAATTGTCTTTGTACTTATCAGATACTTTCACAAATGACATCAATACAGGTAACAGCAACAAGTTGGTTAAAATAATTACTGCAACACCCATACTAGCGGTAATCGCTAGCTCACGGATAATGCCTATGTCTATCACCAACAGCGTCATAAACCCAACTGTATCGGACAATAATGCGATACCCCCGGGCACTAACAACGAACGAAACGCATGCTGTGCTGCTAATTTCACGTCCATCCCAGCGGCTGCTTTTTTGCCGACAGCATTGATCATTTGCACACCATGACTGACACCGATGGCAAATACCAAAAACGGAACTAGTATTGACATTGGGTCTAAGCCAAAGCCAAACAATGTCAACAGACCTAACTGCCAAATGACAGCGATAATTGAACATAGCAGAGGAAGGATAGTCAACATCAGGGATTGCGAGAAGAAAAAGACCATTATGGCGGTAATTGCAATCGCGATTGCAAAAAATAATACGACGTCTTTCGCACCCTCGGCAACGTCACCTATCATTTTAGCAAAGCCAATGATATGTATTGATGTTTGTTCGTTCTCAAATTTCCCACGCAACTGTGTTTCGAGCTGCTTTGCAATTTCCAGAGTATCGAGCACTTGGCCAGTTTCTGGATCTATATCCAGCAATTGCGCTGTCACCATCGCACATTGAAAATCGCTCGAAACTTGTCTGCCCGCAATACCAGCCTTATCAATGTTTTTTCTAACCAACTCCAACGCTGATGTTTTTTTAGAATCAAAATCGGCTGGAATAACGGGACCGCCTGAGAAACCACCCTCCACTATTTCGGTAAAGCGAGTAGACGGGGAAAATAAAGACGTTACCAAAGACCGATTGACGCCATTTATAAAAAACACTTGGTCATGAACGTCTTTTAGAGTGTCAAAAAACTGCGTATTAAAAATATCACCATCTCTATCACAAACAGACACCAACACGTTGTTGGCACCGCCGAAATTTTCTCGATGCTGCATGTAGGTTTGCATATACTCGTGGTTTAGAGGAATGTTTTTTGTGAAACCAGCATCGAGTTTTAACTGTGCTGCGTTGTACAATAGAAAAACAGTAACGAGTGCGAAAAACGCAATAACAGCAGCACGATGTTTAAATACAAATTTTTCAATGCTATTAATCAATGGTTTCATAGATTGTTATTTTACACTTAGTTGTTTAATGCCAGATGCAGTAACTGCAACCAACTGATTGTCGAAATATGCGGCGTTAAGAATAGCGTCATTGATCCCAGTTGTTACCATTGTAACGGCGGCCGAACGGTTGCAGCTATCTGAGTTAGCGCTGTTTCTTTTGTCAGTAAATAAGGTTTGTTTCTCAATTGCTAAAAGTACACCGTTGTTTCCCGTCACGATTAACTTATCGCCGTCGCCATTAATTATTGAGCTTAATGAGGTTGTGATACACGTTTCAATGTGTTCCCACTCATCAGAGGCTGCTTGCTTAGCATAAAGATTGCCGCGCAAACCTGCGGCGATTATCACGTTATTTTCTAAGGTCACGGCGTCAAAAAAAGACCCTTGATAATCGATCTCTTGACGTTGCCAGTTCACTCCCAAATCATCACTAAATGCAATAAGGCCAGCTTCACCAGACATAATCAAACGACCATTTGCGTAACTTAAGCGATTGAAGTGAGGCAATATAAAAGACAATTCTTCATTATAAAAATTAATGTCAGATTTAACCGTTTCTAAATAGTCGATGTCGTCTTGCGGCAACACGGATGCATGAAGTTCTTTTCGCCATGTCTGGCCTGCATCCTTTGTGCGATAAAATAAGCCGTACGCACCTACTGCAATGCCATGCTGCTTGTCAAAAAACAACACGTCCAAAAACGGCCGGTCTAACTCAGGCATCTCGAGTTGGACTTGCCAAGACTGACCTTTGTCAGGGGAATATAAAATAGTCGCATCATGGCCAACTGCCCAGCGCCTATCTTGATTGCTGGTAACACCGGTTAATGTTGTTTTTGTCGGAACGGACACTTGAACAAAATCAGCGCTTTTAGTGGCTGATACTAAAACATGGCCTCTCTCGCCGACAATCGTGGTTGTCTCAGATACGTCGATATCGAGCAAAATTGAACTTTTTACCAATCCAGCTATAAAACTGTTATCTGCTAAAACGTTGACACTAGACACTAAGTTGGCGAGCACCGCACCAGTTACGAAAGCTATTTTCAGCTTTTTGAATTGCATTCTAAACTCCACATAAAAAAACGGCTGGCGAAGCCAACCGTCTCTACTGACTTATCTTCTGCCTTCTCGCCTAAGCGCTTGCGGAGTGAACTCTCTGTCATCAGGTCTGATTGTAAAATCATACATCATTTCTTCGTTATCCAAACCAATGGCCAAATAACGACGTGAATTCAAATCATGGTAAACATCAAGCGTAGACCAATGCGTTGGGACGTCATAGTAATTTACCCCATGAGCCATTGCAACACGATAAAGCTCACCGCGTGTATCGTACATGTCGGTAACTTGGATCTGCCAGCTATCTTCGTCGATATAAAACACGCGTTTTTGATAAATATGCCTGTATTCTTCTTTTAACGTCGCCTCAACTACCCACACTCGATGTTTTTCAAAGCGCGTTAGGTCTGGATTTACATGCCCGGCATGCAAAATATCAGCATACGATGCTTTATCACTATGAATTTTATAGCTGTTGTAAGCAACAAACATTTCTTGCTTACCTTTTAACACCCAGTCATATCTATTGGGTGAGCCATTGAACATATCAAAATCGTCTGTCGTACGAAGACCATCCGCCGCTGTTCCTGGCGCATCATAGGCAATGTTGGGTGCCAAACGAACCCGCTTCTGTCCTGTATTATACGTCCATGCCTTGCGCGGCTCTTTTATTTGGTCCACGGTTTCGTGAACTAGCAAGGCCGTGCCAGCAAGTCTAGCGGGGCTAGTAACACTTTGTTTAAATTTGAACAGTATATTGTCTTCGACTAACTTTTCAGGCGTCATACCCGCCTCGGCATACTTTATCAAGAGTGTTTCATCAAAGCCAATGACGTTATAGTCGCCGCCAGAGGTCACGGCCGCTTGACCACCAAAGCGCTGAACTGCCTCACCACGATAACGTAAAATATGGTTCCAAATAGCTTCTACGCCGTCATTTGGAATTGGAAAAGGAATACCAATGGCGGCCCCTGTTAATCCGTTACCTCCTGGCAATAACTCTGCACGTGTGGCATTTGTTTTTGTAGCATCGTAAATCTCTTGTGAGTTTGATGCGGTGCGTCTAGTTTGATAAACCGGCATTTTGTAAGTATCAGGGTAGGTAGTGAACAAAGCCTTTTGGCCTTCGCTCAAGAACTTATCATATTCTTTATAATTGCTCGCTGTAATCACAAACAACGGTTTGTCATTCGGAAACGGGTCAATATGAAAATCACCCGCTTTAAAGCCCGCAGGTACTTCTGTAATACCACCAGTCCAAGCAGGGATACTGCCATCTGCATTGCCTGCTTTTTCAGCGCCCATCGGGGTCAAACTCGTGCCTAATTTGGCAGCATCAGCGTCAGAAATTTTTGCAAGCGCAATATGGCTAGACAGAGCAATCGCCAAGCCTGCGCTTATTAAACCTAATTTTTTAATCATTACTACGTCCTTAAATTGCATATTTAATGTTAAAGGAAATGAAATCACGGTCTGATAGAGCATTAGTCGTGCCTATGCCGCCCCAAAAGGCGCTATAAGAAGCGGTAGCCGACCACTTGCTTAAGTAATCAAAAGTGAGTGATATATTGCCAGACTTGGAGTCTTCCAAGAATAAAAATAATGGGTCTGGCGTTGTTCCTTTTACATCATGTGAAAAAGTAGCGCGTGCACGTAAATTAATGCCCGCAAAAACATTATTAAAATCCGCGACTCCTAATAATCGGTAACCCCATGAACTTTCAGTTGCAAATGGGTTAGTTTCTGGACCGTTAGACAAACCTGTATGCAAGCCTGTTCTTGGATTGTTTGTGCCTGGTACAGGCTCCAGCGACGGGGTCCTTGCAGTCCCGGGTGCATTCAGCCGTATTACATCAGGATCTGGCATGTCCATAATTCTAACGTAGCCAGCTTCTGCTAAGAAAATTAAATTGTCTGTTCCCAACATTGGGCCAAACACATGTGAAGCCGTCATCTGAGCCTGCCAAGTATCCGACAATAAAAACCCTTCAGCAGTCTCACCAGGACCAACATTTCGGCCAATATTATTCATCTGCGAAATACCCGCAAGGTCTGGTCTTAGGCCTGCTGCCGCCAACTGTTCAGGCATACCTGTATAAAGCAGTTCGACATCATCGATTTGTAGTGGTTCATCTTTTCTAAAAGCAAATTCACCGGCAACAGCAGTTTCACCTACGTTGGTGTTAAAACTTACGCCGTACAGCTTAATATCTTCTGGGTAAGCAAATCTAGACTTGGTGAACGCGCCCAAATCAGTTACGTTGTCTCGCGTTATTTCATTTTGAGCTAGATAAGCCAAATCCGCGCCTATGCCTGCAGCCGTGAAGTCAGAGGTAATGCCTGAAACTAATGGACGTTGGCTGTGGTAATTAAGATGATAAAAACCAAATTCCGTGCTGTTTAGCTCTTCTGCAAACCAAGAAAGACGCACACCATATTGACCTTGGTCATCGGCATCGTCATGCGCTGCGTCACTTTTATCCCTGACCGCTACTTTTGTTGGGTAAGCTAGATAAGCCTGAGATATCTGTGCCGGATCAGCACCTGCTCTAAGCGCCGCGCCAAGTGCGTTAAGTTGTGGCAATAATGTGTCCATGTCAATGTCTGGATTCCCAGTAAAGCCCAACTGTACGTTGTTGAATGAACCGCCCTCACCTGCAAAATCATTCGTTGCAAAGTAACTACCCGCAACGGGCAATAACGAACGTTCCCACTCGTATTGATAGTAAGCAGATACGCTTATCGTGTCTGTTAATCCAATATCGGCAAACACCATTCCAACAGGAATAAACACTTCTTTAAGCTCTGCGCCAGGAGCACGTGCGCGCGTTACATCGACTGGGTTGGTTGAGTTGATGCTATGTTGTATAAACGTGCTTTCACCCCAACTCACCACTTGGTCACCGATTCTGATAGAGACTGGCATTTCACCAACATAAAAATCTGCATAAACAAATGCGTCAAGTAGTCTTATGTCGCTGCACAATTCATCAGATGCTTGAGAGTCACGGCAAGGATCGACCTCGATACCAGTAATAGGGTTAGACCAAGCTCTGTCGCCGTCAGACAACTCAAAGTCGTAAAAATAGAAGCCACGTGCAAAAAAGCCAACGTTTTCGTATTTCACTTCTAATTCATGCAGTCCTACGAACTGAGTTGAAAATGCTTCACCACGGTCAAAGGTTAAGTTTCCTAAGTCACCATTGGTAGAGTATGCACCGTCACCCGTTAATGCCCAAACATCTGCTGATGGATATATGACATTCGTTGCAGCATTGTAACCTGTCCAATCAAGACTCGGCTGGTTACTATTACCAATAAGACTAAAGTCTCTGTCTTCAACACGAATGCTAGTAGCAAGCGTAAAATTTGAGTCGAGGGTGACGCTAACGTCTCCGAAATCCCAATCCGCGGCGTTGGCTTGATGTGACGTTGCCGCTAGCATGGCTGCAATGCCGACTGCTAGCGAAGACTTCTTAAATGCGCGAGGCTTATTTATCATGTTGTTACAATCTCCAAAACTATCACATGTTGCAATGTTTGTGTGGTATTACGTCTACTGTTAACAAAATGATTACATCATTTTGACTCAATCGCAAGAACTAATCGTACCAGTTGTGTTTAATCGATGGACTATTGAGCAATGCGGGAAGCGGATATATGCACATTTGATGATTAGCTGATGCGTTCGAATGTCACAATTTTGTTATCGGTGTTAGTGGTTAATACAAACCGTCCCACCAATCCCCTGCTGTCAATAAACTTTCTAACATTGATAGCAGGAACTTGCACTCTTTCTCCAGTATCAGCGGTCATTAAGACATATAATATCGACCCATAATACAGGCTTTCGCACTCCGCATAGGGCATTCGTACGCTAAAATAATATTTTTTAGATCCTGCCATGCATCTATCTTAGTTGTTAACCAAGCTTTTGCTTACTTTTTCGAACATATCTTTACTTAAACCCTTGTGATTGAGTAAACGTCCAAGCTGTTTTTTCATTAATTCTTGATTGATCACTGCAAATTTTTTCCATTGGATAAGCGCAGTTACCATACGAGCAGCAATTTGAGGATTGAGTTTATCTAGTTTAATTAAATAATCTGTCAAGTATTTATATCCAGATCCGTCTACAGCATGAAAACCTTGAGTATTATAGAATGCAAAAGTACCCACTAGAGATCTCACTTTATTAGGATTTTTAATCGAATATTGACTATGACTTGAGAGTAAATCCAATTGCGCTAAAATATCACTGCGGGTGGTATTAGCATGAAGCGAGAACCACTTATCCATGACGACAGCATCATCTCCATAACGCTGCTCGAAATGACTCATAAACCGTTCAAACAGATCGACACTGAATATTTGTGCAGCTTTGATGGCGCTCAAGGTATCTGTCATGTTGTCAGCCAGCTCAAAGCGCGAAATGATAGACTCTTCCACTATTTTTTTACTGCCATGTGCCAATACCAGTAGTAAGGAATGCTTTAGTTTACGATGGTTAACTTGAGACTTGTCATATGCATACGCGAGCGTATGTATAGCATTATAATGTGTCATCACTGTTTCATGTAAGGCATCTGCGAATGTTTGCATAAACGCGTTTTTAGCCGCCAATAACCTCAGTGGGTCAACCTCTTCAATAGTCAACATCGATGACTCTATACTTGGAACCGTCATTAGTTCAGCAAGTACTGCAGGACGGTCATTAAGATGCTCACAGCTGTCACGCAGCGCTTGCCATATACCCTCGTCAATCTGATACTCTAGAGACTGATAAACACACTTAATTAATTTTGTATAAAGCTGTTGGCTAGCATCCCATTTTGAATAGTCTGAGCTTGAGTGCTTAATAATCGCCAATAAATCCATGACAGAGTAATTATAATGAATTCTGACAGGCGCTGAGAAATCAGCCAATAGAACCGGGATTACATCACGTTTCGCAGTTGGCAATGGCAGAGTCGCCTGCTCTTTATTTAAAGTGAAAATAGAATCGGTGATTTCAAACTTGTCACCTTGGTGATTAATAATTTCTATTTCTATAGGAATATACAAGGCTTGTTTTTGTACTTGGTCAGCAGTGGGTTGGGTTTGCTGCTTAAAAGACAAGACCATCATGTCGTCCTGTTCAGTTAACGAAACAAATATGTCAGGCGTTCCTGATTGTGAATACCATAGCTTAAAATGATCGAGGTTAACATCATTGGCATCCTGCATTGCAAAAACAAAATCGTCGCAAGTTACTGCCTGGCCGTCATGTCGTTCAAAGTATAAATCCATTCCCGCACGAAAACCTTGTTCACCTAGTAGGGTATGTAACATGCGTATGACTTCGGCTCCTTTGTCATACACTGTTACCGTATAAAAGTTATTCATCTCCATTACTTCATCCGGTCTAATCGGATGACTCATCGGCCCAGCATCTTCTGAAAACTGATGTTCTTTCATTACTTTGACTTGATCGATACGTGTGCTGAGAGGATTAAACATATCTGCACTAAAGCGTTGGTCTCTAAACACGGTCAAGCCTTCTTTTAGGCTTAATTGAAACCAATCTATACAGGTGACGCGATTACCCGTCCAATTATGAAAATATTCGTGGGCTATAATCGCTTCGATGTTGAAATAGTCTTGGTCGGTCGCGGTTTCTGGGGACGCTAATACATACTTGCTATTAAATACATTGAGTCCTTTATTTTCCATCGCGCCCATATTGAAAAAATCAACCGCTACGATCATGTAGACATCTAAGTCGTATTCTAAACCAAATGTTTGCTCGTCCCAGCACATCGCTTTTACAAGAGAATCAAGTGCATGTTGACCTTGAGACTTTCGTCCTTTGTCAACATACAATTCAAGCATCACCTCTGCTCCACTCTTAGTAGTAAATGGCTGAGACAGCAAATCAAAATCACCTGCAACTAAGGCAAACAAGTAACACGGCTTTTTGTGCGGATCATGCCATGTCACTTTTCGAGCACCATTATCTAATATTTCATCGCTCACAAGGTTACCGTTGGCTAGCAAATACGGTAAATCCTTTGCATCAGAAATTATATGGCAAGTATAAATTGACAATACATCAGGACGATCAAGAAAATACGTAATTTTCCTAAAACCTTCAGCTTCGCACTGAGTACAATAGCTGCCACCAGAAAGATATAAGCCCTCTAATGAAGAGTTGTCGATAGGTGATATATAGCTTGCAATGACAAGTTCAAAGTCTGAAGAAATCGGGAGTGCATTACTCGCAATAATCAACTTTGAGTCAGTTTGAGTATAATTAGTCGTGATGTTGCTATCGATATGAACCGAAGATAACACTATATCCTCACCGTCTAGCGCTAGGTCTGCAGCCGCGTCTTCTCCAAATGCCTCGGGGTTGCGCCTCATTCTCAAACGCGAAACAACCTGCGTTTTTTTAGGATGCAATGTAATCGTTAAATCAATGCTATCGATTAAAAACGACGATACTGAATAATCAATACGACGTTTTACATTAGTGTCTGACATACAACCTTCTTAGTTTGTAACGGTAACCTTTGGCGGATCTAAGCGAAGTATTTTGATACCTGCATAAGCATAAATAACGGCCAAAATTGGGTTTATTAAGTTAAAGAATGCATAAAAAATGTACGCGAATGGGTGTACGCCTAAAACACCATGCATATAAGCCCCGCAAGTATTCCATGGGATTAAAGGAGAAGTAATGGTACCGCCATCTTCCAAACTTCGAGACAGATTTAACTGGTGCAAGCCACGCTTTTTGAACTCTTCTTTGTACATTCTTCCTGGCATCACGATAGAGATATATTGATCTGCAGTAACTAAATTAGTACCAATACACGTTAATATCGTACGGCTAACCATGGCTCCAGCCGTGTCCGCGCCTTTTAAACAAGCACTGACTATAGCCGTTAGCAAGCCTACTTTTTCTAAAACGGCTCCAAATGACATTGCGCAAATAATCAACCAAACCGTGTTTAGCATACTCGACATCCCACCACGGCTTAAAAGGTTGTTTAGATTATCATCTGCCGTAGAAAAGGAAACACCGTCAAAAAGCGCGGTCCATACCACCATAATGTTTTGCACCCATGCAGCGTAATCGTTAGTCAACATACTGTTAACTAATTCAGACTGAAACAGCAAGGCCCATATGCCACCCAACAGTGCGCCTATTGCAACAGCAGGAAATGCAGGTACTTTCTTAATTGCTAAGGTGAGTAGCACAAAAAGAGGGATCAGCAAATGCCAACCTAATTGAAACTCGTCACGCAAAATTATTTGCATTTCTTCTATTCGATTTGACACAGTTATAGTGTCCTCTTGCAAGCCCAGAATCACGAATAAAATCAGTGAAATACCAAAGCTCGGAATTGTAGTCCACATCATATATTTGATATGTTGAAATAAGTCAGTTCCGGCTATTGCAGGTGCCAAATTTGTTGTTTCTGATAGTGGTGATAACTTATCGCCAAAATAAGCCCCAGACACAATCGCACCTGCCGTAATTGCAAGCGACATTTGCATGCCTGTTGCAACGCCAATCAACGCTACGCCTACTGTTGCTGCTGTGGTCCAAGAGCTGCCGATACTCATTGCAACGACTGCGCAAATCAGGCATGCAGCAGCATAAAAGAAGGTAGGATTTAGCAGCGACAAGCCATAATAAATCAAAGTCGGTACCGTTCCTGCTAACATCCAAGTGCCGATAAGAGAGCCTACCGCAAATAAAATCAAGCAGGCACCCAGTGACATCGAAATGCCATTTACAATGCCCTGCTCAATACTCTCCCAAGTGTGGCCATTTTTTAAGCCAATCGTAGCCGCTATTCCCATTGCGATTAACAAAGAGATTTGATTTGGACCATAGGAAGAGTTATCTTCGAACAAATAAACCGCGCTGCCCATCATCACGACTAGCAAAATAATTGGGATCATCGCGTCGATAATACTGGGCTGTTTCAAGTTAGAATTCATTTATTTGGTTGCCTATTGGGTTAGAGAACGATAAAACATAAAAGCGATAACAACGGGGCAAACAAACTTGATATACCACGGCCATATTTTCCAGAAAACACCTTGCTCGACGCCATGCTGTCCGTTTTTGAGTTCACTCAGTATTTCATTTCTATGCCATACCCAACCTGCAAAGACAGATAGCACCAAACCAAGCAGAGGTTGGCTATATTGCGTTGTTGCGACAATAACTAATACAAAAAGCTGGTCAAAATTAAGTACGATAGTAAGACTGCAAACAAGTACCAATACCATGACTAAAAAAGTGGCTTTGTTTCTTTTAACATCCTTACTGTCTACTAAATAAGCAACGGGGACCTCTAACATTGAAATTGAGGAAGTAAGTGCTGCGATCACCATTAACGCAAAAAAGGCAGCAGCAACAAGCGATCCTACCACACCAATGGTCTCAAATAATGCAGGTAAGACACTAAATATTAAACTATCACCTTGGATTAGTTTACCGCCTTCGGTGAATATCTCGACACCGTTTTGTAGCGCAACGTACATTGCTGGAATTATCAACATACCCGCGAATACGGCAACTCCAATATCCACTAGCGCAACGGATGCTCCGAGTTTTGGAAGACTTTCATCTTTTTGAATATATGAACCATAAACCAACATGGTGCCTACGCCCAAAGACATCGAGAAGAAGGCTTGGCCCATTGCATCAACGAGCAGACCAGCGTCCATTACTCTTGCAAAATCGGGCACTAAATAGACCTTCCAACCTTGTAATGCACCGTCTTGAAAACTCACGTAAATGATTAAAATTACGATAATCGCAAATAAAGTGGGCATAAGCCTTACGGACCAACGCTCGATACCGTTGCTAATACCACCAGATACGACGAAAGCCGTCAACATCACAAACAACAGCATAAAGATAGCGTTTCGAGATTCAGAAAAAGTGGTTAACCAAGCGAACTCTTGACCAATGACGCCCAATACACCGTCGACAAAGAAAGCAATCATCCAGCCTGCCACGATTGCATAAAAAGATAAGATAAGTATAACGGTAACTGCACCGACACTTCCGGCCAATCTTCCTGCAAAGCGCTTTGCACCTGTGCCGCCAATACTGCCTAATGCATCAACCATATTTGCGCGTTTTGCACGGCCAATAATAAGTTCAGCCATCAAAACGGGGTACGCTAAGGTAAATGCCATTATTAGATAGACTAATACAAACGCTGCACCACCGTTTTCAGCTACTTTGGTAGGAAAACCCCAAATATTACCTAGACCTACGGCTGAGCCAGCAGCTGCTAAAACGAATCCAATTCGCGAGGAAAATTCACCCCTAGCGCTCATATCCTACCTCTATTATTTTTATAGTTTTAAGGCCTACGAGCCCGGACGACTATCCGAGCTCGACTAACGTGTGCTGTGAACGCCCGCTGGTGTGGGCTTTACTTGCTTAAGTTTAGGGCGAAGCTTCCTGAACTAATCATATCAAACGTGATATTCGCTGCTTCTGCTAAAAATGGGTCTGTCTTCTCTAGTGCTTCAGGCAAATCGCCTTCTAGGTCAGTTACTTTATCCAACCCTAAGCGCACTAGACGTTCATTGACTCTTTGCAGTTGCTTTTGTTCTGCTTCACTTTTTTTACTTAGCCTTTCTGACTCAACTAAGCTTATGAATTTATCGTTTTTGGTACGGTTATATTCTTCAATATCTTCAAATATATAAGCGAATTCAGGGTCCTTTAATGCCCGAGCTGAGTGTTTGGCACCCAACACATCCACAACACCTTCGTAGCTTCCTACTGTCGAATAGTTTGCACGCTGAATGCTGTCATATGGGAGCGCATTTTCTTCTTTACTCTCTCCCCATTCAGCTGGGTCAACTGCTGAGGGGTAAGAAATGTCAGGTTTGACGCCTTTATGTTGCGTGCTGCCTCCGCTTATGCGATAGAACTTCGCAATTGTATACTGAACCGCGCCAAGCGGATTTTCATATAAATCATAGATCCTACCCAGACCTCTATGTTGTTGAACAGTGCCTTTACCAAACGTCTGTTCGCCAATGATAATAGCACGGTTGTAATCCTGCATTGCAGCGGCAAAAATCTCACTGGCTGACGCACTGTAACGATCGACTAATACAGTCAAGGGGCCCGCATAATGAACAACACCATCGGTGTCTCGGTCAACATTGACGCGTCCGTTTTCATAACGCACTTGCACCACTGGTCCTTTATCAATAAACAAACCAGACAGATAAATTGATTCTGGCAGTGAACCTCCACCGTTTCCACGCAGGTCAACAATAATGCCTTTTACATCTTCTGCCATAAGCGCATCCAGCTCTTTTTTTACGTCTACATGCAAATTGTGATAGAATGACGGGATACTAATGACGCCGAGTTTCTCGCCTTTGTGTTCTCCAGTATCAGGCACGAACACTTCTGATTGGGCAGCACGGTCCTCTAACTTAACTTTATCTCTTACAATCACGACTTCTTGGATTTTCTTAGTGCTAGTGGTGCCTTTTTGAACTTGCAAGCGAACAGATGTGCCTTTTGGTCCTTTTATCAGGTCAACAACGTCGTCTAATCGCCAACCAACAACATCGACAAATTCTTCACCGTCTTGAGCAACGGCTATTATTTTGTCTTCTGGCTTAATCGCTTTGGATTTATCGGCCGGCCCGCCAGCAACAACACTGACTATCGTTGTAAAATCGTCCTCATCTCTTAACACAGCACCGATACCTTCTAGAGATAAATTCATCTGCATCTGGAATCGTTCTGTATTGCGAGGTGACAGGTAGCTAGTGTGTGCTTCGATGCTTCGGGCAAAGGAATTCATTACCGTTTGAAATACATCTTCACTGTTGGTCTGAGTAAGTCTTCGAATAGCGCGATTGTAACGTTTAGTCAAAACCTCAACAATCTCCTCAGAGTTCTTGTCTGCAAGTTTTAAATTGAGAGCGTCATACTTTACACGCTGTCTCCACACTTCATTTAATTCAGCAGCGGTATTTGCCCATTTCGCATCTTCTCTGTCGTAATAGAATTTGTCATCTTCTTGCTCAAAATTAAACGGGCTATCAAGCAAACTGAGTGCATATTCAAATCGCTCGGCTCGTCTTTGTAAGCTGACTTGGAAAATATCGTAAGCAACATCCAATTTGCCTAATCTTATCGCCTCATCAAATGCGTTCTTACTTTTCTCAAACGATGAAATATCACTGGTGAGAAAGAAGTTTTTATTTTGGTCGAGACTCTTGATGAATCGGTCAAACATTTTTACTGACAATTCATCATCAATACTTATCTTTTTATAATGCGACCTAAGGAATTGGTCTGAAATACGTTTGGCAGAAATCGCGTGCTGACGCTCTTGCGAAAGCACCGGTATGTCTTTTACTGATTCAGTAGCGGGGCTAGCAACAACAGAAAAGGCAATTACTGAACACGCTAGGCTTGCCGCCACAACACTCTGCTTTAAACCTGTACTTTTCACTAACTGCATATGCCCTACCTTGATTTTAGTTTGTTAATCTCAACTGCTCGAGTTGAACTTTGACCGACATACCTGAGTTTAGTTGCACTTGAATTCCGTCTTTTGAAACATCTGTAATCGTTGCAGGCATAGGTGTTTTGCCTACCTTTACAGATACAATGGTACCCACTTTTATATCGTCATTGGATAATTCGCGTACCTGCACCTTATTGATACTAGGTTTAGCCTTGTTGTGATTAGTCTTGGTGGGGGTGTTTTTTTTGCTGGTTGTTTTAGGTGTATTTTTTGAAGCTGACTTGTTGCGATTTGACGGGCCTGATTTGTCAGTGCTTTCTAGCTTTTGCTGACGGCGTTTTTCAGCGGCTTTGGCTTTGCTTTCTTTCAGTTGAACTTGAGCATGTTCAGAATGCTCTGTTTCGACCTTGTCACCTTCATTTCCATCTAGATCAATTCTGGCAGCACCCTCTTTTATACTAGCGAGGTACTTCCAACTGCTTGTGTAGTGGCGCAAAGCCATGCGCAGAAGCCTATTGCTCACACGATCATCTTGCGCTAAACGCTCTGCCAAATCATGGAAAATACCAATCTTTAAGGGCTTTGCCTCTTGTTCTAAGCTGAAACATTTGGGAAACATTTTTGCCAAAAAACTTAAGACTTCTTTACTATTTGAGAATTTCTGATTTTCTTCCATTAATCTACTTCGTTTGCACCTGAGCTTATGATAATTCGTCTGAATCGTCACTTGAGTTCATTAGATGATCTACCCAATCAGCTAAATCGTCAACCTCAATATCTAATAAATAAGCATCTTGATGCCAACGATGCCACGTTTTTGTTAGTAATCTTTCTAAATATTCTGTTTCTACATCTTCGTCGGTGGCATCATAAACCATGTGTAAAATAGTATTCAGCTTTTCAGACGCTTCTTCTGGATCATCTTGAATATCTTCCATATCATCTGGTGTGCTGAGTAAGGTATGAATGTCGACAAAATGTTTCATACTATTTATCCGATAAACTTTTTTCTAATAGTCCCACCACTGCCTTGAGTCCAGCTTGGTCTCGCGTGCTAAATCTACCGATACTTGGACTATCGATGTCCATAACGCCTATTAAATTATCATCAAACATAATAGGCAAAACAATTTCGGAATTAGAAGCAGCATCGCAGGCAATATGTCCATCGAATTGATGTACATCTTTTACCACGACCACCTCTCTCTTGCTAGCAGCTGTGCCACATACACCCTTGCCCATTTCTATTCTGATACAAGCCACTTGGCCTTGAAATGGCCCTAATACAAGCTGGTTTTGTTTGAACAGATAAAACCCTGCCCAATTAACGTCTTCTAGATTGTGATATAAAACGGCGCTAATGTTTGCCATGTTGGCAATCATATCTGACTCACCGCTTATGATAGCGTCGATTTGTTTATAAATTAATTGATACACAGGTGATAAACTAAGCGTGTCAAGCGTGCTACTCGGCATTAATAAACTTCCATACAAAGATTGATACGTAAAACAGAGCAAACTTATATAGCTCCAATTGACTATAGAATATCACTGCTGCTCTTGTTATATAAGGTTTATTGATAAAGTTATCGTTAAAAAAAGATAGCGTTACCCAAAGAACCAATAAGCCACACAAATTGCCGTAAAAATGCCTGCAAAATCAGCGGCCAAACAGCAACCAACTGCATATCGGCTATGTTTGACGCCTACAGCACCCAAATATACAGCTAGCACATAAAACGTTGTTTCAGTTGAACCTTGCATGATTGACGCTAGTCGTCCAACAAATGAGTCTGCGCCATGAAACTGCATCGTTTCTATCATTAATGCCCTTGCGCCGCTGCCACTTAGAGGTTTCATAATGGCGGTTGGCAGTGCCTCCACAAAACGAGTATCAAAACCTACTAATGCGACTACATAGCTGATGCTTTCAGTTACCATGTCCATGACTCCGCTGGCACGTAACATGCCAATCGCAAACAACATGGCCAGCAAAAAAGGGATAATAGTAATCGCCACTTCAAAGCCTTGTTTTGCGCCATCTACAAATTGCTCATAAGTATT
>Ga0115565_10002006_pt1 | contig 16116 bp, 13 predicted proteins | sample COGITO_mtgs_1105_FD_87199 | JGI IMG/M metagenome (GOLD analysis project Ga0115565, IMG submission 87199) | Pelagic marine microbial communities from North Sea - COGITO_mtgs_110530 | ecosystem: Environmental > Aquatic > Marine > Epipelagic | place: Germany:Helgoland, sampling site Kabeltonne... | reverse complement strand
TCTGGCTTTTCTATTTTTGCAATGATCGGAATTTTATATTCAGAATGCTCCTTAATAATAGCCTGTAATTCTTTAAGATCCTCCTCATGACGTACGAATGAAAGTGCCATCCAGTCTACCTCTTGCCCAATAGCAAAAATGGCATCCTGTACATCTTTTTCAGTAAGTGCAGGTAATGAAATGTCCGTATTTGGAAGATTGACTCCTTTACGTGACTTAAGCGGTCCTCCTTGTATTACTAGAGCTTCTACCTCTTCAGTACCGTCTGTTTTAATGACTTCAAAAATAAGTTTACCATCATCTAAAAGGATACGTTCTCCAGGATTTACATCACGCGGGAACTGCTGATAATTCATATATACGCGGTCCTTTGTGCCTTCAAACTCCTCTGCGGTAGAAAATGTAATCTTATCGCCAGGGTTAACAACAACCTCTTCCTTCATTTTACCTACACGTAATTTAGGCCCTTGTAAATCTGCTAAAATAGCCGTGTTAAATCCGTGCTCATCATTTAGTTCACGTATCATTTTAATACGCTCTTTTACATCTTCATAGTCGGCGTGAGAGAAATTAATTCTAAATACATTTACACCAGCTTTTACCATCTCGTGTAATGTCTTTTTATCGCTTGTTGCTGGCCCTAGGGTTGCAACAATTTTAGTCTTTTTACTTTTCGGCATTGTTATTCAAATATTAGATTTTCCTTCTGGCGCAAGCCTTCTGGGTTTAGTTCGTATGCGGTGATGATTTGCGGTATGGCATTAAGTGCTGCTATGCAATTTGCTTTCGCGAAAGCATACCCTTCATCTTCTACTTTTAATAAATAATCTACTTTTCCTAATTCTGGTAATAATCGTACTGTCGCCCGTTCTGAAAATTGACCTGAAAATAATCCAACCTGCGTTTTTTCAACTTGAATCTGAGCCTTATTACAAACGAGTGTAAATAACTGGCTACCATCTGCAGTTATATACTCATAAGATGGTAAAATCTCTTTTTGTAAAGGTGTAAAGACAGCGATGTCTTCCTTCTTACGAGCAAGTTTCATTGTTAAATGCATGTTAAGCATATAAGCAACACGATACGGCTCTAGTGAACAATGTATCGCAATGAGGTCAAAGTCATAGTTTAAATCACTATCTAACAGTACTTTGTGTGCTCCCAACAGTTCATCGATTAAAGTTTAAAGATACAGAAGTGCGTAGTATTACACAGGGATAACCTTAGATTTGCTCGCAAACGTTTGCGTTATTGTAAATAAAAGATATAAAATATTTAGAAAATCGCAATGGTTACTTTTGCTCTATGTCACGCTGAAACGCGTAAAAAGCACGCTTTGCCGCCTTTTCTTCGGCTTTCTTTTTTGATGTCGCGCGAGCACGAGCAGCAATTTTTTGATCTACATATAATTTAACACCAAAATGCTTAACGGCATCCTGACCTGTGTCTTCAAAAGTTTCGAACTTAAACGGTTTTTTAACTTTCTGACACCACTCTATGAGCAGACTCTTATAGCTTATAACCCTACCTTCTAATTTCTCAATATCAACGTGAGGTTTAATCACTCTTTTATTGATAAATTTCTCACAGTAGTTGTAGCCTCTATCTAAATAAATAGCGCCAACGAGAGCTTCAAAGAGATTTCCGTGTATGTTATTTCCAAAGCTAGAGCTAGGTATTTTAGCGTCTATATACCGTATTAAGTTTAGCTCTTTTCCTAATTCGTTAAGGTGCTTACGACTTACGATTTTAGATCGCATTTTTGTAAGGTAGCCCTCATCACCACCCGCCACTTCATTAAAAAGATGCGCCGCGATAACCGCTCCCAACATCGCATCTCCTAAAAATTCTAAACGCTCGTAATTATAAGGGTTCCCATCTTCCTTTTTCAGGTTTAAGGAGCGGTGCGTAAATGCTTTGTAATAGTGAGCAATTTCTTTAGGCTTAAACCCTAAGAGTGATCGCATGCGCTTATAAAAAATCCCGCCCTTTTCAGGACGGGATTTGAATATTTTATTAAGCGCTCCCATTAAAGAATTACATCTTTCTAAAAGCTACGCAAGCATTGTGACCTCCAAAGCCAAAGGTGTTACTCATTGCTACGTTAATTTCTTTATCCTGCGCCTTATTAAGCGTCAGGTTTAATCTAGGATCTATATTCTCATCTACCGTAGTATGGTTAATGGTAGGTGGGACTTTACTTTCGTGCATAGCCAGAATAACAGCTATAGATTCTATAGCACCGGCTGCTCCTAAAAGGTGACCCGTCATACTTTTAGTAGAATTTATATTAATATGGTGCGCGTGTTCTCCAAAAACCTGAGAAATTGCTTTTAATTCTGCCACATCTCCTAATGGAGTTGATGTGCCATGTGTATTAATATGATCTACATCTTCTGGTTTGATACCAGCATCTTCTAAACAGTTTTGCATCACGCGTACAACACCTATTCCTTCTGGATGCGGTGCTGTCATATGGTAAGCGTCACTTGACATCCCACCACCGATGACTTCTGCATATATTTTTGCACCACGGGCTTTTGCGTGTTCATACTCTTCTAAAACGAGTGCGCCAGAACCTTCTCCTAAAACAAAACCATCTCTGGTTGCGTCAAAGGGTCTTGAAGCTGTTTCTGGACTATCATTAAGTGTACTTAGAGCGTGCATCGCGTTAAAACCACCCATACCGGCTGGCGTAACTGCTGCCTCACTACCTCCTGTTACTATAACGTCACATTGTCCTAAACGTATGTAATTTAATGCATCTATCATGGCATTTGCAGATGATGCACAAGCAGAAACTGTCGTATAATTAGGACCCATAAATCCGTGTTTAATGGAGATATTACCTGGAGCAATATCTGCAATCATTTTAGGGATGAAAAATGGGTTAAATCTTGGAGTGCCATCACCTTGTGCAAAGTTAATGACCTCATTTTGAAAAGTCTCTAGACCGCCTATACCAGCGCCCCAAATAACCCCAACACGAAATTTATCTATCGCATCAAGGTCTAAACCAGAATCTTTGATAGCCTCATCTGAGGCTACCAAAGCATACTGGGCAAATTTATCCAGCTTACGAGCCTCCTTACGATCAAAATGATCTAGAGGGTCAAAGCCTTTTATTTCACAAGCAAATCGTGTTTTGAACTTTTCGGCATCAAAATGCGTTGTAGGTGCAGCCCCGCTAACACCAGCAAAAAGAGCTTCTTTATACTGATCTACGGTATTACCTATAGGCGTTAATGCACCCAGTCCCGTAACAACAACTCGCTTTAATTCTCTCATAAGTAGTAGAAGCTTACTTTGCGTCTTCTATGTATGAAACTGCTTGACCTACTGTCGCAATGTTTTCAGCTTGATCATCTGGAATCTGGATATCAAATTCCTTTTCAAATTCCATAATAAGCTCAACAGTGTCTAGGGAATCAGCGCCTAGGTCATTTGTGAAGCTCGCTTCTGTTACAACCTCGTTCTCGTCTACTCCTAACTTGTCTACGATTATCGCTTTTACTCTTGATGCAATGTCTGACATAATCTTTAATTTTAATTTTAAATGAAGTGGCAAAAATAAGAAACTTTCATTTCTTACAATTTTTTACCGCAAAAATGTGATTACAATTTACACATTTCCCGATTAAGTTTAAACCACCACCCCAATATTGTTACTATTTTTGTGTTGTTTTGCACACCACAAAGGTAATCTGTATGAAACGTATTGTGATTTTTGCTTCGGGCAACGGTACTAACGCCCAGCGTATTATAAACTATTTTCTGGACCGTACGGATGCACAAGTTGTGCAAGTTCTAAGTAACAACCCACGTGCCAAAGTTTTAGAACGCGCTAAAAACAGCGGTGTTTCTGCCTTTAGTTTTAACAGATCTGCGTTATATGACACTCCTGATGTGCTTCATTTATTGCAAACTACGCGACCAGATGTCATTGTACTCGCCGGTTTTCTGTGGTTATTTCCTAAACATATTATAGAGGCTTTCCCTGATAAGATCATTAATATACATCCGGCGCTATTGCCAGATTTTGGCGGTAAGGGTATGTATGGTACCTATGTTCACGAGGCGGTACACGCTTTCGCGAAAGCGTCTCCAGAAAAACCCACCTTCACAGGAATAACGATACATAAAGTAACCCCAGAGTATGATAAAGGCGATTTCTTGTTTCAGGCTAAAGTTGCTGTAACACAAGAAGACACACCAGAAACCATTGCTCAAAAAGTACACGAGCTAGAATATGCACACTTTCCAGAGGTGATTGCTAAGTTTTTACAAGACGATGAGTAAGAAAAAAGAAAAATTTTACGTCGTTTGGGAAGGTAAAAAGCCTGGAATCTATCTCTCTTGGAAGGATTGCAAGGCAATGACTGATGGGTATGCAGGTGCAAAATATAAGTCCTTTGAAACTTTTGCTAAAGCTAAGCAAGCCTATAATGGCGACTACGCAGACTTTAAAGGCACCTCATCTAAAAAACGCGTTCTCACCGCAGAAGAAAAAGCAAAATACGGTGAACCCAATCTATACTCTATTGCGGTAGACGCGGCGAGTTCTGGTAATCCCGGTGTGATGGAATATCGTGGCGTAGACACGCAAACCGTAAAACAACTTTTTCATCAGGGACCTTTTAGACAAGGCACTAATAATATAGGAGAGTTTCTGGCGCTTGTACACGGTCTAGCATATCTTAAAAAAATAGGAAGTGACCGCCTAATATATAGTGACTCACGTATTGCAATAGGATGGGTAAAAAAGAAAAAGTGTAATACCAAGCTACAGGAAAGTCCAAAAAATAAAGATGTCATTGCCTTAGTAAAGCGTGCAGAACAGTGGCTTAAAACGAATACCTACACGACTACAATAGTAAAGTGGGAAACAAAAGCTTGGGGAGAGATCCCCGCAGATTTTGGGAGGAAGTAGACGTTAAGGGTTATTCTTACGCCACTTTACCCAGATTTTAAACATAATATCATTTACGGGATCTCCAGCGGCACTTGCACGCACTTTTGCAAAATAACCTTTATTAAAATCTACGTTTATTAAGTTATTAGAAATTTTATAATCTACTAGCTGTGCAGGTGCAGAAATTACAGGAGTGACATTATTCGTGTCACTGTACACATCTATAAATAAAACCTTATCACTTTGCCCTGAAGAAGCGATAGCAGAAGCATAAACCACTGTGCCGTCAAAGGGCATCATAGGCCCACTAAGCTCTACATCTCCTATATATTCTAAATCCTGTCCATCTACAGCGCCTGCAAGACCAAAAGTAAGTACTGTCGTTTCTACACTTAACCATTTACCACGTAGCGCATCGTACGTATATAAAATATCATCAATTACGGCCATTTGACCAGACGATGTTCCTGTCACACTAGATTGTGGTTGTAGGTGTAGTGTTGGAATTCCTGTATCAGTCCCTTTTACTTCAAGCGCTGCGGTGGGTGTGTCTTCACCTATTCCTACTTGGCCATATGCTGTGCATATTGTACATATAACTGCAATACAAAATACTTTAGATTTACGTGTAGTCTGCTTTTCTCTTTTCATACCGACTTAGTTACGCCATTTTACCCACAAGAGTGCAGTAATATTATCTGTTCTAACCGAAGCACCTCCTCCATCGTCAGCTACTCTGACCCGTATGAAATCATTTGCATTAAAATCTACGTTGTATCGTGTGGTTCTAAATGTATTTGAGCTTAATTGTAATTCCCCATCTATAGATATAGCGTCTGCTGTTGCTGGATCATTATTAGCTACCATAGTATTATTTATATAGAGTTCAAGCTTTTTGTCTGCTTTTCCACCAGAAGAATTTATAGAGACATAAACTATGGTCCCTGCTTGGGGCATCTGCGGACCTAACGTTTGTATATCTCCCACATACTCTAGAAAAACATTGTTATTTCCACTTTCTCTACCAAAGTTAAGTAGCGTCGTTTCTACAGAAAGCCACTTACTGCGATCTTGATCATATAGGAATAAGCGATCGCCTATCACCGCGAGCTGTCCCGTTACAGAACCCGTGGGTGTGTCTTGTGGGTTAAGCTCTAACGCAGGTAAATCTGTTTCTGCATTGATATCCAACATAGCTTTTGGGGTCGTAGTTCCTATGCCTACTTGTGCTTTCAAATTGTAAATGCTTAAAAATATGGCCAGTATAATAAGTATCCTCATAAATATGTATGGTTTTTAGAGTCACCAAATATATTTATCTAAGTGGTATATGGCACTCTACTGACTGTATTTAAGCATATTCTACTTGTTTTACCTTATAATTGTGTATTTCGTCGGTGTTTTATGGTGGTTATTCTTCATACGCTTTCGCGAAAGCGCCTGCATGAAAACTCTATTTTGAAGAAACCAAAATCGTATCTTTGCAAAAAATTAATTGATGAGTAAACTTGTTATTGTAGGAACTTGTGCTTTTGATGCGATTGAGACTCCTTTTGGCAAAACAGATAAAATATTAGGAGGAGCCGCAACATACATTGGTCTAGCTGCTTCTCAGTTTAAAAATGTAGATCCTGTTGTCGTTTCTATAGTAGGTGAAGATTTTCCTCAAGAATATATTGAGCTCCTTACCGACAGAGGTGTGAGTGTGGATGGCTTAGAGGTTGTAAAAGGTGGTAAAACTTTTTTCTGGAGCGGGAAGTATCATAATGATATGAATAGTCGCGATACGCTTGTTACAGAGTTGAACACACTGGCAGATTTTGCTCCTAAAGTACCTGCAAATTACAAAGATGCAGACATCGTTATGTTAGGAAACTTACAGCCTAGCGTACAACTAGATGTGATTAACCAAATGACAAAAAAGCCTAAGCTTGTCATTCTAGATACTATGAATTTCTGGATGGACATCGCTTTAGACGAGCTTAAAGAAACATTAAAAAAAGTAGATGTTATTACGATAAATGATGAAGAGGCGCGCCAGTTAAGTGGCGAATATTCTCTGGTAACTGCTGCTAAAGTAATACACAAGATGGGGCCTAAATATGTGGTGATTAAGAAAGGAGAGCACGGCGCTTTACTTTTTCACGATGACCAAATGTTTTTTGCGCCTGCATTACCGCTAGCCGAAGTTTTTGACCCAACGGGAGCAGGTGATACATTTGCTGGAGGCTTTGCCGGTTTCCTTGCAAAAAGTGGCGACATCTCTTTTGAAAATATGAAGCAAGCGCTTATTTATGGCTCTTGTTTAGCGTCTTTTACGGTAGAGAAATTTGGCACGGAGCGACTACAACAGCTCACTGCAGATGAGATACGAGATCGCTTGCAACAATTTAAAAGTTTAACAGACTATACAATCGAATCAATATAAATTAATACGCGCTCCTTTATTGGGGCGCTTTTGTTTTTACCCTTACTATGAGTGACGCAATAAAGCACGAGTGTGGTATCGCCCTAATACGATTAAAAAAGCCACTAGAGTTTTACAAAGAGAAATACGGTACTGCTTTTTACGGTGTAAACAAAATGTACCTGATGATGGAAAAGCAGCACAATCGTGGTCAAGACGGTGCGGGCTTTGCCAGCATTAAATTAGACGTGGCTCCAGGCGAGCGTTACATATCACGCCAACGGTCTACAGCGCAGCAACCTATACAGGATATTTTTGCAGAGATAAACGGTCGTATAAACGAAATAATGACGGCTCATCCTGATAAGAAAAATGATGTTGCGTGGCAAAAAAGTAATGTCCCTTACATAGGAGAACTTCTTTTAGGACACGTACGTTATGGGACTTTCGGAAAAAACAGTGTAGAGAGTGTACACCCATTTTTACGCCAGAATAACTGGATGCATCGTAACCTTATCGTTGCAGGTAATTTTAATATGACTAATGTGAGTCAGCTTTTTGATAAGCTGGTTTCCTTAGGGCAACACCCCAAAGAAAAAGCAGATACCATCACAGTGATGGAAAAAATAGGTCACTTCTTAGATGATGAAGTTTCTAAGCTATATAAAAAATTAAAAAAGGAAGGATTTAATAAACAACAGGCTTCTCCCAAAATCGCAGAAAACCTTAAGGTTGCAAAAATTTTAAGACGCGCCTCTAAAGACTGGGATGGTGGTTACGCTATGGCAGGTATGCTAGGCCACGGTGATGCTTTTGTACTTAGAGATCCAGCCGGAATACGACCAGCCTATTATTTTGAAAATGACGAGGTAGCGGTTGTAGCTAGCGAGCGTCCTGTAATTCAAACCGCATTTAATGTTGCCTTTGAGGATGTAAAAGAACTAGATCCGGGAGCGGCCGTCATTATAAAGAAAAACGGTACACTCGGGATACACCAGATCATAGAACCACTAGAACGGAAAGCTTGTTCTTTTGAGCGTATTTATTTCTCTAGAGGAAGTGATGCAGAGATTTATGAAGAGCGTAAAGAGCTGGGAAGACTTTTAATGCCCGAAGTACTTAAAAGCATAGATCACGATACTAAAAATGCTGTGTTTAGCTTTATACCAAATACTGCCGAAACTTCTTTTTACGGGATGGTAGAAGCAGCTCAAGATGAGCTTAATATTCAGAAGAGAGATGAAATTCTGGCGAGTAAAGAACGCTTAGATAAAGATGGGTTACAGGCTATACTTTCGCGTAAGCTTAGAACAGAAAAGATTGCCATTAAAGATGCAAAGATGCGTACCTTCATTACTGAAGATAGTAGCCGTGACGATCTTGTAGCACATATTTATGACGTAACGTATGGTGTTATTAAACCAGAAGATACACTCGTTATTATAGATGATAGTATCGTGAGAGGTACGACGCTTAAAAAGAGTATTATTAAGATGATGGCGCGTCTTGAGCCTAAAAAGATTGTCATTGTTTCATCTGCACCGCAAATACGCTATCCTGATTGTTATGGTATAGACATGGCGCGACTTGAAGATTTTATTGCTTTTAGAGCGGCCATCTCCCTTCTAAAAGACACTAAGCAAGAAGCTATAATTAATGCGGTGTATGATAAGTGTCTTTCGCAGGTGAATCTTAAGGACAAAAAAGTAAAGAACTATGTAAAGGAAATTTATGATCCTTTTACCAACGAGGAAATCTCTAAGAAAATTGCCGAATTGCTTACTGATAAAAGTGTAAAACCTGAAGTAGATATCATTTATCAAACCGTAGAAAATCTTCATAAGGCTTGCCCTAAGAATTTAGGTGACTGGTACTTTACGGGAGAATATCCCACACCAGGAGGAAACCGCGTTGTAAACAGGGCGTTTATAAACTTTGTAGAAGGTGTAAAAACAAGAGCATATTAGACATAAACCACTAAAATCGACAAGTGGAGTGCTGTTTATCTAATAATTGTGTATTTCGTCTAAAATATAGCTAAGCACTTAAGCGTGAACCTATATTTACCTCACCAGAACATAAGTAGGTTAAGTTCATGGTAGATTTGGGGCAAAAAAGGAGAACTTGATTCTCCTTTTTTTTTGCTCCAAATCTAAATGGGGTGGCGAGCAAGGAGAAATTCAAATTGAAACTCAAATTCAAATTCAAATTCAAATTCAAGGGGAACGATATCAAAGTTTAGCGGCTTACGTTGCGAGGCGTTTCCTTACGCTCTGACTTGATTCTCCTTTTTTTTTGCCCTAAATCTAAATGGGGTGGCGAGCAGGGAGAAGTTCAAATTGAAACTCAAATTCAAATTCAAGGGGAACGATATCAAAGTTCAGCAGCTTACGCTGCGAGGCGTTTCCTTACTATCTGACTTGATTCTCCTTTTTTTTTGCCCCAAATCTAACCGGGGTGGCGAGCAAGGAAGAAGTTCAAATTGAAACTCAAATTCAAATTCAAAGGGGAAAGATTGAAAAGCTTAGTGGCTTACATTGCGAGGCGTTTCCATACGCTCTGACTTGATTCTCCTTTTTTTTGCCCCAAATCTAACCGGGGTGGCGAGCAAGGAGAAGTTCAAATTCAAACTCAAATTCAAACTCAAGGGGAACGATATCAAAGTTTAGCGGCTTACATTACGAGCTGTTTTATCTCTTCCTTTGCTTGATTCTCCTTTTTTATTCCATTGTGTAGTGATCCTAAAATTAGAGCTGAAACAGAGAAACTTTCTTAAGTGAACAAAACAGCATTTACGCTACTTGTTATATTTTAAGTCAGATTCATATGTTATCCCCAAATCCCGATGTAATAACTTTTAAAACCAAAAAAACCACTCCTTAAAGAAGTGGTTTTAAAAAGATTCTAAATAAAATCTTATTTGTTTTGCTCGTATAAAGCCGATACTGTTTCCCAGTTAATCACATTAAAAAAAGCGTTAATATAATCTGGTCTACGGTTTTGGTAATTTAAATAGTATGCGTGTTCCCAAACATCTATTCCTAAAATTGGGAAACCGCCACAACCTACACCTGACATAAGTGGGTTATCTTGATTAGGTGTACCACAAACCTCTACTTTACCACCTTCGTGCACACAAAGCCAAGCCCATCCTGAGCCAAATTGTGTAGCAGCTGCCTTAGAAAAAGCATCTTTAAAAGCTTCGTAGTTTCCAAATGCGTCGTTAATTGCTTTGGCTAGATCTCCTTTAGGCTCACCGCCTCCATTTGGGCTCATTACGTTCCAAAATAAACGGTGGTTATAAAAACCGCCGCCATTATTGCGTACTGCAGTGTTAGACTTATCTAGGTTTATTAATATGTTCTCTATCGTCTTTCCTTCTAAATCTGTGCCGTCTATAGCGTTATTTAGTTTAGACGTATATCCGTTGTGGTGCTTACTGTGATGTATTTCCATCGTGCGTGCATCTATGTGCGGCTCTAACGCATCATATGCATATTCTAATTCTGGTAATTCAAATGCCATGCTTATAATTTTAGTGGTTATTATTGTATCTCCTCAAATTTAACATTTACAAGTCGTTTACCCAATGTACTACTGTTATACTTTTCTTATAATTTCATAGTCTAACGCTATGGGATTGTTTTTTATACGCTTTCGCGAAAGCGTATGCAGAAATATACCCGTTATTAGGTATTGCACTGCGCGGTAATTTCTTACACCTTTGAGTCGTAGTTTAAAAACTACTTCTTCAATTGTTTATTTGTTTAGTGTTAGGTAAAGCTGTCTCATATTGAGGTAGCTTTATTTATCTTAGTGCAATGCACACACAACACGCGTTTACAATCTATAATGCCTCTGCGGGTTCGGGGAAAACCTACACGCTAGTTAAGTCGTACTTACGCACCCTATTTTTAAGTAAAAACCCAAATAAATTTAGAGAACTCCTTGCGATTACCTTTACTAATAAAGCAGTAGGTGAGATGAAATCTCGTATCGTAGAAACGCTATAAGCATTTTCTAAATATCTGCCTTCAGATGCAGAGTCGCCTACAATGTTGAGTGATCTCGCTAAAGAATTAAACCTTCCCAAAGAAGAACTTGCTGCACGCTCTAGTCGTATTTTAAAAACCATTATACACAATTATGCGGCCTTTGACATTGTAACTATAGACGCACTTACATCTCGTGTACTGCGCACATTTGCTAGAGATCTTGATCTCGCGTCAAACTTTGAAATCTCACTAGATGTAACTGACTTATACGCAAGAGCTGTACATAACCTTATTGAGAAAGCAGGTTCAGATAAAAAACTCACGCAAACGCTAATAGACTTTGCCCTTCAAAAAGCTGATGATGATAAGAGTTGGGACATCTCAAAAGACTTTATTGAGATCGCTAAAGTACTCAATAATGAGAATGATAGAGAAGCAATAACCTTCTTAAAGGATAAATCAATAGCCGACTTTAAACAGCTTGAAAAGGGACTCTCTAAAAAGAAAGAAGAATTACTCGATAACGTTATTAAGCAAGCGACAGAAACATTAGAAACATTACACGCGCAAGGTTTAAATAAATCAAGTTTTAATAGAGGTTCTTTTTACTTGCACCTGCAAAAGTTACAAAATGACCCCGAAAGTATTGTTTATGATAGCTGGCGAGCAGCAGTAGACGACCATAATTTATACACTAAAAGTCAAAAACAGGACATTAAAGACAGTATAGATCATCTTACTCCTGAGCTTATACGCGTGTTTAAAGAAACCCAAAAAGCCGTAGAGGCTATCCAGTTTTACAGTACCGTACTTAAAAATATTACACCGCTGTCTGTTTTAAACCTCATCGCACAAGAGCTAGAGGCCATAAAAGATGATGAGAATATTCTTCTCATTTCAGATTTTAATAATTACATCTATAATCATCTTAAAAATGAACCTGCCCCTTTTATATATGAGCGCATAGGCGAGCGATACAGTAATTATTTTATAGATGAGTTTCAGGACACCTCTACCCTGCAATGGGATAATCTGACACCACTTATAGAAAACAAGATTACAGCTATTGCAACGCCAGATGAGCCTAAAAACAGTGTTATGATTGTGGGAGATCCTAAGCAGTCTATCTACAGATGGCGCGGAGGTAATGCAGAACAGTTTATTACGCTTTCGCAAAAGCGTATTCCTTTCCAGCTTCCTGCAGATGAAGTTAATGCTCAGATCCTAGAGCGTAATTTTAGGAGTTTTGCCGAGATCATCTCCTTTAATAATGCCTTTTTTAAACACACTGCGCAATACTTAAACAACCAAGCCTACGCAAATATTTATGTAGCTGGTAATGACCAGCAGCTCAATCATCGTAAAGGTGGTTATGTTCAAATAGATTTTATAGAGGCTAAAACCGTCGCAGATGCTGATGAAATTTATCCAGACCTTGTACTCCGTCAAATACGAGAGCTTCAAGCAGCTAATTATAGTTTAGGTGATATCTGCATTCTTACGCGCAAGAAAGATCACGGCCGTAAACTTGCTCGTTTTCTTGCGTTAGAAGGTATAGAAGTTATTTCGCCAGATAGTATGCTCGTTAGTAACTCGACTATTGTTCAGGGCGTGCATAATATACTTTCATTACAAGTACAACCAGATAATAAAACGTACAAAATTGCCGTACTTGAGGTGCTCGCCGTTCAACTTGACCTTAAACAGCCTCACTTATTTTATAAAGAACACCTGGACTTAGAAGGTGCTGATTTTTACAAAGCGCTAGAGGCATACGGTTTTAATTTTAACGTGGAGGCTTTTGAGTCGTTGCCGCTCTATGAAGGTTTAGAATACGTGATTAGAGCCTTTAAGTTTGATAAACAAGCAGACGCGTTTCTGTATGCTTATGCTGACGCCGTTTACCATTTTACAACACAAAATTATACGGGGCTGTCTGGGTTTTTAGACTATTGGGAATTACATCAGGACAGACTAAATGTAGATTTACCAAAGCAACAAAATGCTGTACAATTAATGACCATACATAAATCTAAAGGACTTGAGTTTCCTGTTGTTATTTTTCCGTATGCAGACACTCGTTTTTACTCACACCTAGACCATCACTGGTATAAAAGTGATCCCGAAGTTTTTAATGATTTTGAGCGGCTTATGGTGCCTCATTCATCTAAGGTCACTGCTTATGATGAGCATATAGAGGCACTCTACGAGCAGAAAAAGCAGGAACAAGAGTTTGATAGCGTTAATATGTTTTATGTCGCCACTACTCGTGCAGTTGAGCGATTATACGTATTATCAACCTACAATAAACCGGCAAAAACGGTGCAGTCATTTTCTGATCTCCTAGTTTCTTTTTTGCAATCGCAAAGCCGTTGGGAAGAAGGCACAATGAGCTACAGTTATGGCGTTGCACAAGAAAAAATAAATAAAGTAAAGGAAGGTTCAGAAATTTTACCGCTGCCTTTCATTTCATCGCCCAAAGAAGAACACACGCTACATTACGTGACAAAAGCAGGTTTTCTATGGGATGACGATCGCCAGGATGCTATTCAGTACGGAAATCTTATACATACACTGATGGAGAAAATGGTGCGTCGCGACCAGTTAGATGACGTGGTAGAGGAAGGGTTTTATGAAGGCGCTTTCGCGAAAGCGGATGTAGAAAAAATAAAAAACACGTTATCGCAAATCGTTAATCACGAGCAATTAAAAGATCTATTTAATCCAGAGAATGAAGTGTTTATTGAAAGATCCATTTTATTACACTCTGGAGCTATTCTCATACCCGATCGTGTAGAAATTACACCAAGTGGTCAAACCATACTATTAGATTACAAAACAGGTGTTCCTTTAGAGAGCCACGCACTACAAATACAAGGATATGCCGCTGCACTTGCAGAAATGCAGTTTAAAGTGGCTAAAAAACTACTAGTTTACATCACTGATACCGTTGTTGTAATAGAAGCATAACCTATACCTTTGTAAAAAAAATATTATGTACGGAGCAATACAACAGTATTTAGATAAAGAATTACAAGATATAAAAGACGCTGGATTATATAAGAAAGAACGTATAATAACAGGCCCTCAAGGCGCAGAAATCACAATATCAACTGGTGAAACGGTAATTAATTTTTGTGCAAACAACTATTTAGGACTTTCCTCTCACCCAGATGTTATACAAGCAGCAAAAGATGCTATGGATACGCACGGTTTCGGAATGAGTTCTGTACGTTTTATTTGTGGCACTCAAGATATTCACAAAGAACTTGAGGCAAACATTGCAGACTTTTATGAGACAGAAGACACTATACTCTATGCTGCCGCTTTTGACGCTAATGGAGGTGTTTTTGAGCCATTGCTCACAAAAGAGGATGCTATAATTTCAGATTCATTAAACCACGCATCTATTATAGATGGAGTGCGTTTATGTAAGGCGGCTCGCTATCGCTATGAGAATAGCAATATGGAAGACCTTGAAAAGCAACTTATCACGGCAAACGAGAATGGAGCACGTTTTAAAATTATAGTTACAGATGGTGTTTTTTCTATGGATGGCCTAGTGGCTCCTCTTGATAAAATATGCGATCTCGCCGATAAATATGACGCACTTGTAATGATAGACGAATGTCACGCTACCGGTTTTATAGGTGATACAGGGCGTGGTACTTTAGAAGAAAAAGGTGTTATGGGTCGTATAGATATCATTACCGGAACGCTAGGAAAAGCTATGGGTGGTGCTATGGGTGGTTACACTACCGGAAAAAAGGAGATTATTGAGATTTTACGACAACGCTCTAGGCCTTATTTATTTTCGAATTCGCTAGCACCCGCAATTGTTGGCGCTTCAAATAAAGTATTTGAAATGCTAAAAACCGATACAACTTTAAGAGATAAGCTGGCCTGGAATACTAATTTCTTTAAGAAAGGAATGAAAAAAGCGGGCTTTGATATTATAGATGGAGACTCTGCAATTGTACCTGTTATGTTATATGATGCCCAACTTAGTCAGAATATGGCCGATGCACTTTTAAAAGAAGGTATTTATGTTATAGGCTTCTTTTTCCCAGTGGTGCCGAAGGAAAAGGCGAGAATACGAGTACAATTAAGTGCGGCTCACTCTCAAGAACACCTTGAAAAAGCGATAGCTGCATTTACTAAAGTGGGGCGAGAATTAAAGGTAATATGAACCAAAAATCAATCCACTTCGTATTGTTTAAGAATAATTTATGGTACATTTTGTTTGTTCATAAATTTTAACAACTTACATTTGTTTGTAATTAACACTTAATGAATTTTAAAAATATGAAAAATCTTAGCAGACTTTTAGCTGTTTGTCTACTACTAGTTGGTCTCGGTAAGGCCACTGCCCAAAACGAAAATAATCCTTGGGAAGTAGCAGTAGGTATCAACGCAGTAGACACTTATCCAGCAGCAAACCCAGAATCAAGCAATTTTCTTGGTGAATTTTTTAATGTAGGAGATCACTATAATATTGCTCCTACTATTTCACTTATTTCTGTAAAACGTTACGTAGGTAATGGTTTCTCAGTGGGTGTAACTGGTACATTTAACCAAATTGATAAATTAGGAGATACAAATTTAGATAAAGGATTATCGTATTATGGTGTAGATGGTGCTTTGTACTACTCACTTAATACATTTATTAAATCTTCTTGGTTTGAGCCATTCTTAGGAGCTGGTGCAGGTTATACACGCCTAGAAGGTTTAGATGATGATAGAAGTGGCTTTGGTCACGCTATAGCTCAAGGAGGATTAAAATTCTGGTTGAGTGATGCTAT
>Ga0115565_10002000_pt1 | contig 16151 bp, 12 predicted proteins | sample COGITO_mtgs_1105_FD_87199 | JGI IMG/M metagenome (GOLD analysis project Ga0115565, IMG submission 87199) | Pelagic marine microbial communities from North Sea - COGITO_mtgs_110530 | ecosystem: Environmental > Aquatic > Marine > Epipelagic | place: Germany:Helgoland, sampling site Kabeltonne... | reverse complement strand
TTACACCGGGATAACAGTTGACATGCACAGACGTTTTAACGAGCACTGTGGTGCCAAAAAAGGTGCTAAAGCCCTGAAGGGAAAAGGTCCCTTAACCTTGATGTATTGTAGTGAAATGGGCAGTCGCAGTGATGCTCAAAAAGCAGAATATTGGGTCAAGCAGCAAACTAAAGCAACTAAAACATCGCTCATAAAAGGACAGATAGAACTTGCGTTCAAACACACAAAAATAAAGATTGAACTAAGCAGCAAACAGACTTGAAATTAAAAGTGCAAGGCCGATACTAAGCACGCACTCGATACTTGCGATACCAATATTATGCTGAAGATCAATCTCAGATTTCCAGTTGACGCCAGACAATACCAATCGCTTGGTAATACTCAACAAAACCATTAAGAGCAAAGCAAAGCCGGTGCCAACTAGCAGCCATCCGGTTATATTACTGACATATGCCTGTGGGCTGTAGACGAGAATATCACCGGCAGCCGAAACAACGATAGCAGTGCCGATGAGATTGCCTGAATGCTGAATTGCTAAGGCAAATTGTCCTTTGCAAATATCATTTTGAAAACTATGATTTTGGTTATTGCTGGCATATCGGCGCTCATAGATTCGAGTCGTTAACAGCAAAATAGACAGCACCACAATTGCGCCTGAAAAAATAGCCACCAACGTGTTAGCATCTGAGCCTGTCGCCCATTCAATGATACTTCTAATGATAATGGCACTGGCAACCGCACTACTCGCATCCACTAGTGCAACAGATACATTTTTTTGAGCAATCATTTCGTCTTTATCTAAGCGATTTAGGACGACTTTGTCATGCGCAAAGCGACCCAATCGAACCAATATTATGCCGATTACACCAAAAATTAACATGCCCAATGCAGCGGCTTCAAAACCTGATTCGGTATGTCGGCCTATTACTGCTGACAACACAATGGTTAAGGACAGCATTCTGCCCGCCATAGATATTCCGAACGCAAAATTGTCTTTTTCGCCTAATTCTTGGCGCACACTTACTTTTGTTAACAAGCCCGACAGGGATCTAATTGCAAACAACAAAACGATCGCAATACTGATGTCGATTGCCAGATATATAAGAAGATCGGACGATAAGGGAATGAGCTTAACCAACTGTTCCATAATGAATTTAACCTAACGACATGGGACATCCTAATGTGTATGATTATCGAGAGCAATGCAACCAACATGTGCACAATATTTTGTTAGGATTATAGGATGTTTGAAAAAAACCAAGTTGACTTAAATGCGCGCGGACTCAAAGATTGGCAGCGACTCACTCAACAACACCCTGACGATAATTTCAACAAACATAAAGAGATAATAGTTCAGGCATTTGGCCTAAGTGACTTTATTGCGCGTATCGCAACTCAATACGCAGAGGACTTTGCCCTATTGTTGCCTCAACTGGCCCTGCAACACCAAACCCAAACAGCTGATTATGGATCTGATCTATACAAATCTGAATTAGCTTCTTCGCTCTCCAGTGCCGAACTAGAACCACAACTGCATCAGCAAATACGAAAATTTAGGCATCTCACCATGTTAAAAATTGCATGGACAGACATGCTCTTGCATGGCGATATTAAGCTATCATTATTAGCAGTCTCTGAACTGGCTCGTGTATGCATTAATCAGTCTTACGAATGGCTCTATAATAAAGCAAGTGAACGCTATGGCTTGCCGCAACGCGCCCAACAAATGCTTATATTGGGCATGGGTAAATTAGGCGGCCAAGAACTTAACTTTTCGTCTGATATCGATTTGATTTTTGTGTTTCCAGACCAAGGCGAAACGGATCATCCAAGAAAGCCAATAGAGCATAGTGTGTTTTTTACCAAGCTGGCTCAAAAGCTAATTGCGTCATTGCACCAAACGACTGTTGATGGTCAAGCTTATCGTGTCGACATGCGATTGCGCCCTTTAGGTGAAAGCGGACCTATCGTTATCTCTATGCCTGCGTTTGAGACATACTATCAAGAGCAAGGGCGAGAGTGGGAACGTTTCGCGATGCAAAAAGCGCAGATCTTAAACAATATTAACGACATTAATAAAGATGATGTTATCGAGCTACTCAGCGTTATAAAACCATTTGTGTATCGCAAGTACCTCGATTTCACAACGCTTGAATCATTGCGCGAAATGAAAAATTTAATTGAAACTGACGTAAAACGCAGGCATTTAAACAGCAATATCAAGCTTGGAAAAGGCGGCATAAGAGAGGTTGAGTTTTTTGTTCAATGTCATCAACTGATTCATGCAGGAAAAATTACTGAGTGTCAAACAAGCTCAATTTTCGAGGCCTTCCAACGGTTAGTAGAGCACCATATTGTTGATATAAATGACGCCCAAGACTTACAAAACGCGTATTTAAAATTAAGAAAAATAGAACACTATTTGCAAGCCTTTGACGACAAACAAACTCAAACCCTGCCCGATGATGATATCAATCAGCAACGTCTATGTGTTTTGCTAAAGTTAGGTAGCTACAAAGAATGTTTGAGTCAAATTGACAGTATTACACAGGTGGTTAATAGCCACTTTAAACGACTAATTAGTCAAGACGAGCACAACGAAGGCCAACAAGAAACCACTGACAACCTGTATCAAGATTTGTGGACATTGCCACTGTCACATGCAGACACAATTGAATTGTTAAGCGAGTTGGCTATGCCTGAGAGTGCCAAAGCGCTCGCTGACCAACTGATAGACTTTAAGCAGAAAGTCGACAAAGCTTCTCAGAGCGAACGTTCAAAACGAACACTCAATAAACTGGTGCCTTTATTGATGAATGAGGCACTACCTGATGTTGACGATGCGCACGCGAGTCAAGCAATACCTCGTTTGTTAAGTATTATCGATAAACTGATTGGCCGAACTACTTATCTAGACCTCTTGGCAGAAAACCATGCTGTGAGGACACGCCTAATTAAACTATGTGCAAAAAGTGAGTGGATTGCATTGCAGATAAGTCGCTTTCCATTGTTACTAGATGAACTGCTGCACCCGGCCTATTTAAAAGTAGATGCTAATAGTGTCGAAGCGTGGAAAGCTGACTATAAAGATGCACTGCGTTTACAAATGTTGCGCGTAGATCCTTTTGATGTCGAAGAGCAAATGGACACACTTCGATACTTTAAATTGACCCAACAGCTGCGCATCGCAGCAGCGGACGCTACTGGCACGATTGTTGTCAACAAAGTAAGTGACAAGTTAACCGTATTAGCCGAGGTGATTTTAGCGTATGTGGTGGACATGGCTTGGCGGCAAGTTACAGACAAGTATGGCGCCCCACATGGTACGTCTAGCGGCAATAAGTGCCTTGGCGTCATCGCTTACGGAAAGATGGGTGGCTTGGAGATGGGCTACGGGTCAGACATTGATATGGTATGCATCCACACAAGCAATCCCAAGGGCAGCACTGACGGTCAAAAACAAGTCTCAACGACCGAGTTTTTCGTCAAACTTGTGCAGCGCATTTCCCATATATTTACGGCTAATACCTACCTTGGACAACTTTATGAAATAGACCTAAGACTGCGTCCATCAGGCAATTCAGGGCTGCTTGTCAGTCATATAGAAAGCTTCGAACAGTATCAAATTTCTCAAGCTTGGACTTGGGAGCATCAAGCGCTAACGAGAAGCAGATGTGTCTATGGTGAAGAAAAGATTGGATCCGCTTTTAGTCAAATTCGAGAGAGCGTTTTGAGATTGAAAAGGGATCCTGAGCGTTTGCGCATCGATGTTGTAGAGATGCGAAGCAAAATGCGTTCACACTTGGATAAAACATCAATAGACTGGCTTGATATAAAGCAAACGAAGGGGGGCATTACCGATTTAGAGTTTTTGGTTCAATATTGGATCCTTAAATATTCCCATGATTATCCGTCATTGACGACGTGGTCAGATAATCTAAGAATGCTTGATAGCCTTTGCGCTGAGGGATTACTACAAGCACCAATATGCAAAAAACTGCAAACTGCTTACTTAAGTTTGAGAAATGAAGTACATGCACTAAACCTCAAAAATCAATCATTGTGTCGCAAAAGCACTCAAGTGCAACAGCATCTAGATTGTATTAATGAATATTATCAAGATACCTTATCCTGAGATAGCGAATTAAATACAAGCGTGCGTGCTTGGGTTAAAAATTTGAGACGCTCGTCTGCTTGCACTGCTCGGTCAAATACTGGTGGGGTTTTGAGGTCATTACTAAGGCACGTTTTTTCGGACACATATAAACCTGCACATCACCCGGGAAGTTTGTGTCTATCGCGCCGCTGATTTCATCCATAGTGCCCAACAAGGTGTTGTAAGACTGAAATCGATCGCGAATAATAAAATCTTGATTTAAGTCCCAAATCAGCGTCAACCCCTCCTCTTCAACATATTTAGATGACTCTGTTTTGAGCGTGCTATCTTTTGGGAAGGCGCGAACCTTTTGCTCGCCCTTGAAATTGCTTTGAGGAGGAAAACTGACATTTCCCATTTTTATTAATTGTTGCGCGACGGACTCTGACTTCATCTCGAGTGGAATCACGTAATCTCCATACATTTCTGCAATGGGATCACGAGAAGACATGCGAAACTCCTTATAAAACTTTGTTAAATTAGAGCGAATAGAAGCTTGCTGTTCTTTGCTTTGTGCTGAAGAAGCTATAGAAGAATCCTTCAAGCCCGGCTCATACTCGAGCACAAAAATAGCCGCAGAGATAACCACTATTGCGAGAACGATGTGTTTTATCCAGAACACGCTAGTGCTTTGTTTTGCCATATCCTATTGCTGCCTACTCGTTTGCTAATAAAGAGAATCAGGGGCGTTGTCGGGTCTAGTTTTAAAACGTTTGTGCATCCATAGATAGCTTTCTGGTTGCTCGTTGATGCAGTTCAAAATATCACTGTTTAATCGACTTAACGCCGCCTTAGGATCTTTATCGGCAAGATATGAAATTGGTGGATATATTTTTAGGGTGTACCCATCATTACTATATTGAGGACATATAATCAAAGGCACACAATTAGCTCGATTTGCAAACATCAACGTGGCGGTTGTGGTCGCTGTTTGTGCAACACCTCCAAACGGTACAAATATGCTCTGGTTTTTGCCATAGTCTTGGTCAGGCAAGTATAGGCATAGTTCGCCTTGATCCATCGCCCGAATTAGCCCTTTGGCATTGCGTTTATGAATCATGTATTTGTTAGAGCGATTGCGTCCGTGATACTGAAAGTAGTCCATAAGAGGATTATTGTGTTTTCGATAAAACGCAATCGACGGATGTGCGTAGCCAATTATTCTGCAAGCAAGCTCTAGATTGACATTGTGAATGGCTAAGCCAAACACACCTTTGCCGCTGCGCATAATCTCTTGTATATGCTCAAATCCTTCTATCTTGCCAATTCGCCTTACACGCCAATGCGGCCACCACCATCCCATCGCCGTTTCAAAGAGCGCCATCCCTGTACGGTACATATTTTTTTCGAACACTTCGTTTCGCTTTTCTTCGCTCCAGTCTGGGTAACACAGTGCGAGATTTTGTTTTGCCACTTGTACACGCTTTTTGGCCAGCGTCTTGAGTAAAAAAGCGACGCCCTTACCTAATTGTTGAATAAGAGGGTAAGGCAGACAAATCAGTAAGAAAAGAATTGCGGCGCCAAACCAAATAGGCCAAAACTGAGGCAGTAAAAACCTCAATTCAAATTCAGGTGCTTGCATCACTAGCTTTGGCACTTCGCTTTGACTAGTATTTTTCATCGATGTTTTTGAGCTTTTTTTCAAATGCAGTAAAGTCACTTTGGCTTTGATAATCAAAATGGTATTGATTATGAAACCCGAACGTTAACTTCACCAAAGCGTCTTCCATATAGACAGTGTATCCATCAAAGTCGGTATAGGCCTTGATGCCGTCCAACACATAAAATTGGTCTTTATGTTCACCGTGTTGCCGTGTTTTTTCAAACACACGAAGCAGTAGTTTGCTATCCAAATCGTTTTTCATATTACCTCTTCAAGTATCGCAAATGTGTCATATTTGTTGGTCGCACATTTGCACTGTATTACCTGTTAAAAATTTACACGCAGGCCAACATAAAAGGCATTTGCAGAATAATCACTCTCACCACGAATATGCTCAGCTTCAGCACGCACTAACAATGAGGGAGAAATGTAAAAGTCATACCCCAAACCTACCACCCCAGCCAAGATTCCATCATCAAAGCGGCAAACAGTCAAACCGTCTCCCCCAACGGTACTCAATTGCGCATTGCTTTGACATGGGCCAGTTGCTTGATATTGACCTTTTAAATCGGCCTTCATAACACCGACCCGATAAAATAACTCGCCTGATTGTCCAACTGCTTTGCCTAATGCGGCGATAAAAATACCTGAGGCTTCTAATTGCTGCTCGTCTATGGCAAGTTCTGTACTATCAACATTTTCCTCCGCTAGCAGTTGAAAGCCAGTTTCGATGTACCATTGAGGTGCAATCTGATAACCCACGCCAAGCTTGTAAGAAGGACTGTTGACTTCCATCGTTTGATTGTCGTTTTGCACATACCCAACAGAAAAAACACCATAAAAACTGTCTGCATTAGCGCTGCCAATCAAACCGCTTAGCGTGGCGATAAGTGCCATTGCTTGTTTTAAACGCATTGCGTAGTCTCCACTTCTTAGAAGAAGTATTCTAAATTAAAACTAATATGGTCATCTCGCCTAAACAGGCTAACAGGATCTTGGGGAGCATCGCTCGAAAAGAAGTATCCATTGACCTCCAATCTCCAGTTTTGATTAATTCTTGTTGACCCTTCTACAACAGCCGAATAGCTGCTCGATTCTTGCAAATCTTGGACAAATCCAAAGAGTATTTCAGAACCGTTAAAATCATTGAACTGCAATCGCGCGCCGACCATCAAGTCGTCTTGTCCTGTGATTAAAGGGTTGTCATCGCGTTCGTCATATTGGTACTCCATTAAGACGCCGACGTTGTAGCCTGTTTCAAAAAAGTCGACAAGGGTATACTCAAATCCGGCGACGGCTGCAGAGAAGGTTTCGTTAAGCTTTTCGCCTTGAATGGCTTCTAATTTTAACAACCAAGCATCATAGACATAAAGTAAATCAATACTGGCTTGCGTTAACAAGTTGTAGCGCGGCGCCAACCGCGGCGCTTGGCCTTCGAACACCTGTATCACCTCTAAATCCGGTAATCTAGAAGTCCCGTCGAAATAAGCTAATCCAACTTCCCAGTTACCCAGTGTATGTTGCCACCTAACGGCCCAGTCAAGATTGTTTTGTTCGTCGTCTGATTCATAGCTAGCGACGTCGTGATCAACTAATAAAGGACCTCGAAGTCGCCCATCAATACCAGGAAAAGTCATTTCTCTAAAATAAGGCATGATGTAGGTGGTCAGCGTTCCAAAATCTGATAAATAGCGGATATCCAACATTGGTTGGCCTAATTTTTCTTCTGCATCAACTGATTCTATGAAGTCAGTTTGATTGATAATGTCAACCAAATGCAGTGATTCAGTTTGTCCCCAAAAAACCTTTCCTACGCCAGCACGAATTTCGACGCGTTCAAAGTAATACGCCAGTATCAACTCTCTAATGTCCGCGTGCGACCGTTCGTCGTCGCGTTGGTCAATTCGGGCAAACGGTTTGAATGACAAAACCGCGTTGTCACCCACGCTAGTCGAAAGCTCCGGTGATATAGAAGCAGATAGCTGTGTTCGAGTTTGGTTAGGATACAAGGCATCCTGTAGAAAGTAGCGCTGCTCTATTTGAATGCTGCCACCATAATCCACTTCGGCGTGAGCTAACGTAACGAATATCGATAAACCTAGTAATGCGTTTGCTAACGTGGCGAGACGCGAAAAACTCATAAACTTCCTTCAACTATGGCAGCGATTACTCACGTGCGTGAAAATCTTATATGTTAATACCATAACTATATCAGAAGCTAAGAATTAAGCGAGAACAGCAACAGCGCAAATTTACTATCGTGTTAGCGAACTCGTCTTAGGGCATTCTTGTCAAAATCACCTTCGTCTAATCCCGTCTTAAAGGACATATCGCTAGTTAATAAGGTCGTGCTTTTACCCGTTTGCAGATTATCCATATCAGAACGGAGCGCGCGCCAATATTTATCCAAATACTGCTTATAGTTGCTCAGTTGAAGTATCTTGAGAAGGGCATCTTTGCGATCATAAAACTCTATTTTATGGACCCGATAATGTTCTTTGTCGACCCATGCAACTTGACGTGTGTAACCTGAGTATTCATATGTCGGACGTTGCTCAACAACGAACGCCGGCATGCCATTAATCATATCGTCGTTTAAAAATTTAAAGGTGAATTTTTCGAGCTCAAATGAGGTCATGTCCTCAAAAGCAAATTCGCTGCCCATAAAAGGACCCGACTTATTACGTGTTGCAATTCGCTTAACTCGCTTTACAGCGGGTAAAAAAATCCATTGGTCGTCTGCGCCATGCGTTTTTGAGAACGATAAGAATGCGGTTCCTGCTACATCGCGAGGCTGATCAAAAATAGTCAGTGCTTTGTCCCCTTCGTCTTCAACTTCCAACGATCGTACGCGAATTTCATTCACAAACTCTTGTCCCCTAGCGTCGCGCAAAATCATTTGCACGTCGGCAGTTGTATCAACCCACCCTGTGTCGCGCGATTTCATTTCTGTGGCAATAGCCAAGCCCTTCTCAGCAGGATTTCCATTCATATCAGCTTTTTGAGCTTGGACAGGGCTAATTGCTACAAACGTGATTGTTGTGGCAATTAATAATAGCGCTTTTGTCTTGGTATTTTTGGCCATGATGGTGACACACCTCGTAATGCTGAATAATTAAACGTTTATATCCGCTATGGTACGCAGATCATTAATTTATCCAAGCAAAAGAGAACACAACAAAAGCGTGAATAATAATAACCGAGTATCTTAGGGTATACCGAAGAATTGGAAATTGAGCCTAACATAGTGTCAATTGATCGTGCATTTTTTCATCGAATTATTTTGATTTTTGATTAAAAGTATGTTCTATTAGCAGAATCAACTGGTCAGATGAGCGGATAAGTTACCATGAGTTTAAGAACAAGTTTAAAAAAAGTGTTACCTCCTATTTCAATTACAGAGCAAGAAGCATTGGATGCTGGTGACGTTTGGATTGAATCTTCAATCTATCAGGGAAAGCCTGATATGCATGCTTTAAGAAGTCTGCCTCAAGCAAAGCTGAGTGCTGACGAGCAAGCATTTTTAGACGGCCCAGTAAAAGAACTGCTGGGCATGATCAATGAGTATGAGTTGCATAACAGCAGCCACATACCACAAGACGTAATTGATTTTTTAGGCACCCATAAATTCTTTTCAATGATTATTCCGAAAAAATTTGGCGGCCTCGAATTTTCCCCTTATGCAAATTCAACGATTGTCGCCACTATCGCAGCGACAAGCGGTGCAATTGCAGTCACTGTAATGGTACCTAATTCATTAGGCCCCGGTGAACTATTGATGCATTACGGGACTGAAGCTCAACAAAATTATTGGTTACCACGTTTATCAGTGGGTCAAGATATTCCTTGCTTTGCGCTAACCAGTCCAGAGGCCGGATCGGATGCAGGTTCAATTCCTGACGCCGCAATCGTTACCAAAGGCGAGTGGGAAGGGAAGGAAGTGATAGGGTTGAGCGTAACATGGGACAAGCGATACATTACACTTGCACCTATCGCAACAGTGCTTGGCCTTGCTTTCAAAGTATTTGACCCAGAGCAGTTATTGGGTGATACCCTTGAACTAGGAATCACATGCGCACTGCTACCAAAATCGCATCCTGGCGTAGAGCTTGGCAACCGTCATGACCCTATGGGTGTTACGTTTTATAACGGAACGACGCGCGGTAACAATGTATTTATTCCAATGGACTTTATTATTGGTGGTCAAGCAAACATTGGTAAAGGTTGGCAGATGCTAGTCGCTTGCTTAGGCGCAGGGCGCGGTATTTCGCTACCGGCAATGGGCGTCGCATCAGCGCAGTCTGCATTCAAATCAACGGCAGAATATTCATTCGTACGCGAGCAGTTTGGTGTGCCAATTGGACGATTTGAAGGTATTCAAGAAAAACTAGCAGACATCGCTGGCAAAACATTTTTGTTAGAAGCGATGCGCGTACTTACCACAGAAGGCCTGGGTGAAGGCGTCAAACCGTCTGTTGTGACGGCAATTGCAAAGTATCACATGACAGAACTAGGCCGAGATGTACTTAACTCTGCCATGGACGTACAAGCAGGAAAGGCAATTCAACGCGGTCCGCAAAATACATTAGCCAATGGCTATAGCGCACTCCCTATTGCCATCACTGTTGAAGGTGCAAATATTCTAACCCGCAATCTTATGATCTTTGGACAAGGTGCGATGCGTTGCCACCCGCATCTCAAAGACATGGTTGATTTGATACATAGCACAGATAACGGTGCGGATGCCGCCTTTAATAAGGTGCTCGGAAAAACCATCAAGTTTAGCGTTAAGAACGCATTCAGAAGCTTGGCAAACAGCTACCTACCCTTTTTGCGCTCCGCTGAGTCTAGCTTCCCAGAAGTCAGAAAGTATGAAAGGCGCGTTAATGCCCTGGCTGGCAAACTAGCACCGTTGGCGGATTTGTCATTGCTTGTGTTAGGGGGTGATTTGAAAAAAGCAGAATTGTTATCGGCACGCTTAGGTGACGTAATGAGCTATGTATACGCTTCAATGGCTGCTATTCGCTTTTATGAGCAGCGTGTGCAGGATCGTCAACAAGCAAAAGCCTACTTTGAGTATGCGATCGAGTGGTCATTGCAACAAGGTGAAAAAGCGATTGTTGATTTTATCAACAACTTCCCAAATACACCGACCCGAGGTCTCATGCGAGTATTAACTAATACCTACACGTCTTCGGTAAGTCACATCAGCGACGATCTTGTGCGGGAGTTATCAACTGCCGCAATGCAAGATAGCAGCATCAAAGCACAATTAACGCATTTGGTGACGACTGTTGAAGGTGATGGTAACAGCATCAACGAAGCGGCATTTAAAGCCAAGCATGCGGCGATGCCGTTGTTATCCAAAGTTCAGAAAGCGTTGCGCAAAGCGCCCGTCATTCCATTTTTATCGTTTGAAAATGCAGTGAATAAATTAGCTGAAGCGGGTACGCTGACGAGTGCTGAAGTAGATATTTTGTTAAGCTACAACGAAAAACGTAAATTATCGGTGAGAGTCGACGAATTTACCTTCGATATGCAGCTTATTGATGCAAAGGGTGAGGTTGTTGTTGAAGAAGTGGCGGCGGCATAGTCCCCTTTTCAAATATTAACTGCCTGATAAGCGGCTAAACTTTTGAGGACATCCAAATTGAATAAAAAGGCCATCGTATCGTACGAATGGCCTTTTTTGTGCGTGTTTTTTAGATGTCTCATGCTTACTGTCTAGGCTAAATGGCCAAACTCAACGAATGACCCTATATTGTCGTTCAAAAACATTGATAAAACAGCGTATAATCGTGCTTCGAACACCGCAAAGGGACATTAATGGCACAGCTTTATTTTTATTACTCTGCAATGAATGCAGGGAAATCGACGTCTTTACTGCAATCTGCTTACAATTATCGCGAGCGCGGAATGGAAATTGAACTTTTCACAGCGGCACTCGATGACCGTTTTGGCGTTGGTAAAATCGCATCGAGAATTGGATTGCAAGCTTCCGCCAATCTGTTTAATGCTCAGACTAATATTTATGAGTTCATGAATGATCGTTGTGCCAGTGCCAAAATATCGTGTTTGTTTATAGATGAAGCACAATTTTTAACTAAATCTCAAGTGGTTCAGTGTTTAGACGTTGTTGACAAACTCAATGTGCCAGTTTTGGCGTACGGTCTCAGGACTGACTTCAAAGGCGAGACATTCGAAGGCAGCCATTACCTCTTGGCATGGGCGGATAAGTTGTCAGAATTAAAGACCGTATGTCATTGCGGAAAAAAGCTAACTTTGTTGCGCGTTTAGATCAAGATGGAAACACTATTACTGACGGCGACCAAGTTGATGTTGGAGGCAATGAAAAATACGTGTCTTTGTGTCGTCGCCATTTTATGCAAACGGCCGACCTGTAGCCGTCAGAACGATAAAGCGCAAAAGCCTCTGTATTGAATGACAGCAGAATAGCCCATTAAATAAACAAAAACGGCATTTCACCTCAAAAAACTAACTTCACTGCCGATAAACCTCAACAAGCGGTCAAATGTTACACAACCAACCGGCAGGGTATGGACACAAGCGCTAGCATTCGTTGTATCAGGTATGACTTACATAATTCGACACCAACAGATACGTTGGCGAGATTACGTTTGCTGTATAGCAACGCCTTACCGGGTTTGGGCATCACCTTTTTGTGCATGTCCGTTTTATGCTTTGGCTTTGATTCGACGTCACTCCAAAGCACCAAAAATATGATGTGGATAGCGCTTACCGTTTCTCACGTTGCTCGCTTAACGGATACGCTGATATTTAACTGGCAAGTTCGCAACCATTGTGCAAATCCTACTCATTACGCGTGGCGCTTTAGTGCTGGCATACTGTCCAACTCTATAATCTGGAGTGTCTACAGTTTTCTGCTTGTTGCTTCCCTTCCAACCGGTGAGGCAACACTGACCGCAGTCTTTTTATCTGCGCTAGCAGGCGGCGCCATTACTATTTTAGCGGCATCAACCATCCTCTCTTGTATTTATATGTCAGCCTTACTATTGCCCTTCGCCATTATGGGGCTATACAGTGAAGTAGAATACTTTAGTTACATTTCGTATCTTGGGTTCGGGTTTTGGTTGGTGATGTTGATGTCAGCAAGCGAAGCCGGACGATTTTTGACCGACGTTTTGCGTTTAAAAAATCAGAATGCAAGTTTGCTAAACATGATGGATCTGGAAAAAAAAGAAGTAGAACGAGTCAACAATGAGCTCACCCAAGCAAATAAAAAACTAGACTCTTATAATCACGAGTTAGCTGCAAAAGTCGAAATTCGCACGAATGAGATTTATCGGCTATCCAACATCGACCCCCTGACTAATTTGATGAATAGAGCCGCGTTTACTAAAGAACTTAAAGCGTTAATCACGCATGACCTGAATAGTCCAACAACTAACTCACTTATCTTGTTGTTTATCGATTTAGATGGTTTTAAAGATGTCAATGATGGTTTTGGACACAAAGTTGGAGACTCTGTGTTGGCTGAAATAGCCTTGCGCTTGGAAAGTGTCAAAACCTTTCATCGTGAGGACCGTGAACTCGACCAAGACAGTGCCAGACCATTTACAGAAAACTTAATGTGTCGCTGGGGAGGAGACGAGTTTTTGATTGTCAGTGATAATGCGTCCGAACAGCAAACTCAAGCATTGATTACGCTCATTCAAAATCGAATTCATGAGCCTATCTTGGTAGCCTCCAACAAAATCACGCTAGGTGCGAGTATCGGTACCTGTCGCTATCCTCAAGACAGCATACACACGACAGAGTTAATTCAATATGCAGACATTTCTATGTATCGCCACAAAAAGCTTAAACAGGGCCATTCTGTGCCATTTTCAGCACACTTATTTACGGCATTCCAACATGAGCAGATTATTCGAGACGGACTTAAACACGCCATTGCAAAAGGCGAATATTCGTTAGTTTTTCATCCTATCATTGACGTACAAGACGACACCCTTTGGGCACTGGAAGCGCTTATACGCTGGCAGCATAAAGGTAATAATGTCCCTCCAGATGAGTTTATTTCGATTGCAGAAAAATCCGGGCATATGATTGAAATAGGCAATTGGGTTTTACTGAATGCCTGCAGACAGGCTGCCCAGTGGGATTTTGTGCCCATGCCTGCCGTATCTGTCAATGTGTCTGCGCTGCAGTTACTGGACGAAAAATTTATCGATACCATTGATTTTGCTATTCAAGAAAGCGGCCTTCATCCAAACAGACTACACATTGAAATTACCGAGAGCGTGATGTTGGATAATAATCAATTGGCGACGTGTCAGCTAAGGGCGATTGCAGAGCGTGGAATCCACGTATCCATTGACGACTTCGGCACTGGCTATTCTTCCCTCAACCAGTTACAGACCATGTCATTTGACATCATCAAGATAGATCGCAGCTTTTTACAAGATCTCAACAGTAAAGATATTACGATTATCTCAGCAACCAAACTGATAGCAGATGAATTTAACGCAGTAACCGTCGCGGAAGGAATCGAAACAGAAGATGAACTTAAAGTATTAAAAGAAATTGGTATTCGTTACATACAAGGCTATCTGTTTGCAAAACCAATGTCGCTCGGCGCACTAAAAGAATGGTGTAAGCGTCGTTATTTGCACAAGCGTTAGCTTGCCTAAAACCAATCATCCTATCGTTAGAATGTCTGCTGTTTAAGGTCGACGGCATGTTACCCATGATTTGCCTCACCATTCATAAAACTTATCATTATATTACATTCAACAAAATTACACTTATCCATAACTTGGGTTAACATATTGTTAATCAATCTAAAAGGTGAAGTGTCGTGGATTTTTCATACAACGCAAAAACAAAAGACTATTTGGCTCGTCTCAAAGCATTTATTGAGCAGCATATTCAGCCCATCGAAAAACAGGTGTATGCCGAATTGCACGATCTTAACCCTAATGCAGATTGGAAAAGCTGGCAGTGTCACCCTGCGATTGAGCCTCTAAAGCAAAAAGCAAAAGAACAGGGTCTATGGAATCTTTTCTTACCTGATAGTGAACTGGCTCAAGGACTAACGACCTTGGAATATGCACCATTAGCAGAAGAGATGGGGCGTTATGTATTTGCACCCGAAATATTTAACTGTAATGCGCCAGACACTGGCAATATGGAAGTACTTTACCATTTTGGTAACGCTGACCAGCAAAATAAGTGGTTAACGCCGCTCTTGAAGGGCGAAATCCGCTCAGTATTTGGGATGACAGAACCAGACGTTGCCAGTTCAGATGCGACCAATATGGCTGCAACGATCGCATTAGACGGCGACGAAATTGTCATTAATGGCAAAAAATGGTGGACCACTGGATTGGGTCACCCGCATGCAAAAGTCTGCATTTTTATGGGGCTATCAAACCCTGAGAACGATAAGCATAGTCAGCACAGCATGGTCCTAGTACCTCTGGACACGCCGGGTATTGAAATAAAACGTATGCTATCGGCATACGGTGATTACGACGCGCCCTTTGGTCATGGAGAAATGCATTTTAGCAATGTTAGGGTGCCAAAAGAAAACCTGTTAGTGGGCATGGGTAAAGGCTTTGCAATTGCGCAAGGTCGCTTAGGTCCAGGCAGAATTCACCACTGCATGCGTGCTATCGGATGCGCCGAAAAAGCCCTCGAGTTAGCCATCAAAAGAGGGTTTTCTCGTAACGCTTTTGGCGCTGACATAATCCAACTAGGCGGTAACAAGGAGCGTATTGCCAAGGCTAGAATGGCGATAGAACAAAGTCGTTTGTTGACATTGCAGGCCGCTTGGAAGATTGATAACTTAGGTGTCAAAAATGCGATGGTAGATATATCTGCAATCAAAGTCGTGGTGCCTAACATGCTTGAAGAAGTGGTAGACATGGCGATACAGATGCACGGTGGTGCTGGTATGTGCAGGGACTTCCCATTGGCGCAATTTGCGGCGGGCGCTCGCTCTTTGAGACTCGCAGATGGACCTGATGAAGTGCATATGGGCATGGTGGCTCGTTTAGAACTAAAAAAATATAAATAATATGACTGACAATACCCTATTAGACAAAGCCGGTAGTGTAAGACCCGGCGAGGAACTCCCGATTGAATCATTGTGTGCCTGGTTGTATCAGCACGTCGATGGGATTTCAGGTCCCCCCACCATCACGCAATATTCAGGTGGCGCGTCCAACTGGACATATTGTTTGGAGTTTGCCGAACAGTCTTTGATACTTCGGCGCCCTCCCGCCGGCACCAAAGCTAAAGGTGCGCATGATATGGGCCGAGAATATAGGCTGCAGCACGCACTCAAAGCAGTCTATCCTAAAGTACCTGATATGCTGGGGTATACCGATGATGAGTCAGTCATCGGCG
>Ga0115565_10001989_pt1 | contig 16190 bp, 9 predicted proteins | sample COGITO_mtgs_1105_FD_87199 | JGI IMG/M metagenome (GOLD analysis project Ga0115565, IMG submission 87199) | Pelagic marine microbial communities from North Sea - COGITO_mtgs_110530 | ecosystem: Environmental > Aquatic > Marine > Epipelagic | place: Germany:Helgoland, sampling site Kabeltonne... | reverse complement strand
TAATTTCTAGAAAAGCACATTTAATTTTACCTACACATAGATTATTAGATGCTGCATCTGAAGCCTCTAAAGGAAAAGCTAAAATAGGCTCTACTTTAAAAGGAATTGGACCTACGTATATGGATAAGACTGGGCGTAATGGCATGCGTATTGGCGATCTAGAGCTAGAGGATTGGAAAGAAAAATATAGAGCTATAGCAGACAAGCATGAGGCTATGATTGATTTCTACAATATAGAAATAGAATATAATTTAGCTGAATTAGAAGCGGAGTTTTTTAAGGCAGTAACAGAATTAAAAAAACTTACTTTTATAGATAGCGAAGAATATTTATACCAAGCACAGAAAGCTGGTAAGAAAATATTAGCAGAAGGCGCACAAGGTTCTTTATTAGACATTGATTTTGGCACCTACCCTTATGTAACCTCGTCTAATACTACGGCAGCTGGTGCTTGCACTGGTTTAGGTGTAGCACCTAACCATATTGGTGCGGTAAAAGGAATCTTTAAAGCCTATACCACAAGGGTCGGTAGCGGTCCTTTCCCTACAGAACTGTTTGATGAAGATGGTGAAACTATGGGACGTGTTGGTAATGAATTTGGTGCGACTACAGGTAGGCAGAGGCGTTGCGGGTGGTTAGATTTAGTAGCGCTAAAATATGCCGTTAGAATTAATGGTGTTACAGAGCTGATGATGATGAAGGGCGATGTGTTAAGCGGTTTTAAGAAGCTTAAGATTTGTACAGCCTACAATTATAAAGGAGAAGAAATAACGCATTTACCTTATAATATAGAAGCAGAAAACGTAACACCAATCTATACAGAAATAGATGGCTGGTCTGAGGATCTTACGGGTATGACAGAAGCAGCGCAACTACCCAAGGCTTTGAACGACTATATTCTCTTCTTAGAGGAGGCATTAGAGGTGCCTATTAAAATAGTTTCTGTAGGCCCAGACAGAACGCAGACAATACATAGGTAACTATAATTCAACTATATATAAAAAAGGCTTTGGAGATCTCCAAAGCCTTTTTTATAGTTTTTCACTGAAAGCTGTGCATTTAGAATAGAACACATTCCTAACCTTTATTATGGCGTACTAAAAAATTCTTAATTTTAGAATCACTACTATTAAAAAACTATTTTTGACAAAAAAAAACCAGTGCGGTCTATTTTAAACGTTTTATTCCTATTTTTTTTAAGTTTTTGCATTACTGCGCAGGACGAGGAAGGCTCTAAACAAATTAATATTGTCTATGGAGCCAATTTTACTAAAAACGAAAGTAAATACCCAGGAGCTTCTATTTTTAGTAAAGATACCAAGCAGGTACAGTTTGAACATCAAGGGGCCGACTTATGGTGCGATATTGCTATCTATTTTCAGAAAGAAAACAGGCTTAAAGCCTTGGGGAATGTGTTATTGAAGCAAGGAGATTCTGTAATGATGACTAGTGAAAATATTGACTACAAAGGAGATATAAAACTAGCGAAAGCATGGGGAACTGTAGTTTTAACAAATACAGACATGGTTTTGAAGACAGATACGCTACGCCTCAACAGAGAAAAACAAGAGGCTTTTTACAGGGATAAAGGAAGTATTGTAGATTCTGAAAATACGCTGACCAGTACGGTAGGAACCTATTTTATCAAAGAAAAAAAGTACCAATTTTTAGATAGTGTGCATGTAAATAATCCTAATTACACTTTAGACTCAGCACAATTAGATTATTACACCAATTCTAAAAATGCCTATATGTATGGACCCTCCACTATTATAGGAGCCTCATATAAAATTTATTGTGAACGAGGGTTTTATGATACAGAAGTAGAAAGTGGGTACGGTATAAAAAACACAAAAGTCACGTACAACAATAGAATTGTAGAAGGCGATAGCGTCTACTTTAATAAAGCACAGCAATTCGCATCTGCCACTAATAACATAGTGGTTACAGATACTATAAGCAATGGTATTTTACGAGCACATTATGCAGAAGTTCACAAAGCCAAAGACTCTGTTTTTGCCACCAAAAGAGCTGTTTCTATCTTCGTTCAAGAAAAAGATTCGCTTTATGTACACGGAGATACTTTAATGATTACAGGCAAACCAAAACACCGTATTACAAGAGCCTTTAGAAATGCCAAATTTTTTAAAAAAGACCTGAGTGGTAAGTGCGACTCTATACATTCCAACGAGCGTACAGGTATTACGCAGCTTGTTAGAAATCCAATCGTATGGAACGGTGCAAACCAGATGACGGGAGATAGTATTTTATTACTTTCCAACGTAGAAACCAATAAATTAGACTCTTTAAAAGTTTTGGAAAATGCTTTCATCATATCTTTAGATAGCATTAGCAAAACAGGATATAATCAAGCTAAAGGAAAAAATTTGTTCGGACAATTTATAGAGAATAAATTAGAAATTATAGATCTGGTAAAGAATACAGAAGTTATCTATTATGCCTATAACGATTTAAACCAACTAATTGGCATAGACAAAACTATCTGCAGTAAGATTCGTATTTTAATGAGGGATAATGATATTGAGGATCTTACATTTTTCACAAATCCGAATGGTGATATATTCCCAGAGAAAGATTTACCTAAAAACAGTAGAACTTTAAAAGGTTTTGTATGGCGAGGAGCTGAACAAATAATAACCAAAGAAGCTATTTTTGACGAAGACGACAATGCTATAAAATTATCTGTCATTAAAGGAATTTATAACAGCATTGATACAGACGCTAAAGATAATAAGACTCTTGAGAAAAGTAGGAATGCTACATTTAAAAATGGCGATTAAGAATAATCTAAAAAAAAGCCTTAATCCTTCAATAAGTTGAAAGTAATATTTCTTTATGAAATCAGACTTCCTAAAATACCAAGCACAAACAACACCATACCCTTTAGCATTGGAAATCTCACATGCAAAGGGGAGTTATATATATGATACTAAAGGTAATGCACATTTAGATTTTGTTGCTGGTGTTTCCGCATGTAGTTTGGGTCACTGCCACCCCAAAGTGGTAAAGGCTATTCAGGCTCAAGCGGCGGCCTACTTACACGTAATGGTTTATGGAGAATACATCCAAAGCCCTGCAGTAGCATATACAAAATTATTAGCAGCGCAACTCCCTGCCCCACTAGAAGCTACGTACCTTGTAAATTCTGGCACAGAAGCTATAGAAGGCGCATTAAAATTGGCGCGCAGATTTACAGGAAGATCGGAGATTATTGCAGCCCATAATGCATACCATGGCAATACCATGGGCAGTCTAAGCCTTATGGGGTATGAGGAGCGCAAAAGTACTTTTAGACCTCTTGTGCCAGATGTACGTTTTATTCACTTTAATATTTTTGCAGAGCTGCAAAAAATTACAGAAAAAACAGCCTGTGTTGTTCTAGAAACGATACAAGGCGGTGCTGGTTTTATACTCCCGAAAAGTGGTTATTTAGAAGCTGTAAGAAAACGATGTACAGAAGTAGGTGCATTGCTCATATTAGATGAAATACAGCCAGGATTTGGTAGAACTGGAAAATTGTTCTCATTTGAGCATTTTAATTGCGTTCCAGATATAGTAGTGCTTGGCAAAGGTATGGCATCTGGCATGCCCGTTGGTGCTTTTACTGCAAGCACTAATATGATGGCCAGCCTTCAGGAACAACCAAAATTAGGCCATATTACTACTTTTGGGGGCAATGCTGTAATTGCCGCCGCAGCTCTAGCAACGCTACAAGAATTGATAGAAACAGATATTATCAAAGCTACAGTAGCGAAAGAATTGCTTTTTAGACGTTTGCTGCAACACCCGCTTATAAAAGAGATTAGAGGTAAAGGGCTCATGCTTGCTTTGATCTTTGAAAATGACACACTTGCCAACCACCTCGTACTCCAAGCAAAAGAACAACATCTTATCTTGTTCTGGCTATTATTTGAGCCTAAAGCTGTGCGTATTTCTCCTCCCTTGACAATTAACGAGGAAGAAATTACACTAGGTTGTACTACTATCATAAGTATCTTAAATAAACTGGTATAGCCCGTGTTAACTACTTTGTTAATAATAAAGCCCCTTAAAATAAGGTAAAACCTTCTCCGAAGAAGTACCTTTAAATTCCAGTAAAGAAAATAAATGTTATGTCGTTAGACTTTAGCGAAAGACCCAGTAGGCCTATTATCAAATTTGAATCTATGTTGAAGACAGATGATATCTACTTCTTTGACGCAGAAGATTTTGAAGATATTATTCACTATTATTTAAATAATGGCAAAATAGCTTTAGCAAAAAAGGGCATTAAAATTGGACTGCAACAACACCCAACCGCTATTGAATTAAAACTACTTTTAGTAGAAGTCATGGTTTTTGAAAACAACCTAGAGGGTGCTGGTGATTTACTAGACGAGCTACAATTAGTAGATACTTTAAATGAAGAAATTTATATACAACGGGCTAACATATTTTCTAAACAAGACAATCATCACGGGGCAATAAACTTATTAAAGAAGGCTTTAAAATTATCTAAGCATAGTATAGATGTACATGCACTTCTAGGAATGGAATATCTTTTTATTGATAGTTTTAAACTAGCAAAAGAGCATTTTATAAAATGTGTAGCATATGATCCTGAAGATTATTCCTCTTTATATAACGTTATTTATTGCTTTGAATTTCTAGAAGATTTTGATGGTGCTATTAACTATTTAAACATTTTTTTAGATAAAAACCCTTATTGCGAAGTAGCATGGCATCAATTAGGAAAACAATACTGTAGCAAAAATTTACTACAAGACGCATTAGATGCTTTTGACTTTGCCATTATATCTGATGACATTTTTACAGGCGCTTATTTTGAAAAGGGAAAGGTTTTAGAGAAATTAGGCAGATACGAAGATGCCATTGAAAACTATGAAACTACGATTACTATAGAAGACCCCACATCGCACGCATATTTAAGAATAGGCAAGTGTTATGAGAAATTAGGAAACCATGAAAAGACCAAATATTATTTCTACCAAACGGTACACGAAGATCCTTTATTAGCGAAAGGTTGGTTGGCTATTACTAATTTCTATTACAGCGCAAAAGATTATAAAAAGGCACTGTATTATATTACCAAAGCACTTAATATCAATGAGGAAAATGCGGCTTTTTGGAAAAAATGCGCCCAAATAAACGTAGCACTTAACGATTATAAACAGGCAGATATTGCGTTTCAACAATTAGTAGCTCTTGGCAATTATGAATTAGACACTTGGCTAGACTGGGCAAAAATTTCTAGAGCTCATGGTAATATTGATGAAGCTATTCAGATCTTAACTCAAGGGGGCGAATTTTTCCCAGAGAATTTAAAAATACATTATAGGAATATAGGATACTTATTATTAAAAAAAGACTTTAATAATGCTCGCTTACTGCTTAGAGAAACTATAAAATTAGATCATTCTCTAAAAAAAATACACCTATTCAACAATCATTTTCCTGAATTTAAAAATCTAGAATGGTTAAAGGCTATTTTAAATAAAGCAAAGAACCATTAATTATTGGATAAGAACGGTATGCAGGAAAGAAGTGTTTTAGCCTATATTTTTATCGTATTAAAAGGCATGGCCATGGGAGCAGCAGATGTTGTTCCTGGCGTATCTGGTGGTACTATAGCGTTTATATCTGGTATTTATGAAGAGCTTATTACGTCTATAAACAATATTAAACCAGAACTTTTTAAGATTTGGAAAAAAGGAGGATTCAAACAATTTTGGATAAAGGCAAATGGCAATTTTCTCCTAGCCCTATTCTCTGGAATATTTATCAGCCTCTTTTCTCTAGCAACCGTAGTAAGTTGGTTATTGGAAAATGAACCAGTGTTACTTTGGTCGTTTTTCTTTGGTTTGGTAACGGCCAGTATTTTTCTAGTAGGAAAAGAAATTAGCACGTGGAACATACAGGCAATCCTTGCTTTGTTAGTAGGAGCTACAGCAGCTTTTTACGTGACTATTTTACCACCAAATGAGAATATAGAGAGTCTTCCTTTTCTTTTTGTATCAGGAGCTTTGGCCGTATGCGCTATGATCTTGCCAGGGATATCTGGCGCCTTTATTCTGGTGATTTTAGGTTCTTACAAAACAATCTTAGCTGCGGTTCATGAGCGTAATTTAGTAATTGTTGCAACTGTTGGTTTTGGTGCTATTTTTGGATTATTAAGTTTTGCGAAATTACTTAAATATATGTTTACGCATTATAAAAATGTGACGCTTGCCCTACTGACTGGTTTTATAATTGGTTCTTTAAATAAAATATGGCCTTGGAAAAAAATCATTGAAATAAAAAAGTTTGGTGATAAAGAAATTATAATAGATGCAAATACTACTCCATTCTCTTATGATGGCGATGCACAATTAATTATGGCTATTGGTACTGCAATTATCGGTTTCTCATTAATTTTTATATTGGAAAGAACTGCAGCTAAAAAGTAGACCACAACAATGATAGAAACCAGATCATTTAAAGACAAACTACTACTTGTTTTTAAAGGGGTTTGTATGGGAGCAGCAAATAAAGTTCCTGGTGTATCTGGTGGTATTGTAGCTTATGTTGGTGGTTTTTATGAAGAGTTCATCCACTCCCTCCAAAGATTTAATAAAACTGCCTGTAAACTACTACTAAGAGGAAAATTTAAAACTTTCTATACCTATGTAAACGGCACATTTTTATTTCTTTTGATCTCTGGCATGCTACTTAGCTACTTTAGCGTTTCTAAACTGCTAGATTATTTTTTAGAAAAAAAGGAGCTTTTTGTATGGGCGGCTTTTTTTGGGATGATTTTAGGATCTATTTACTATGTAAAAAATGATATTAAGGAGTGGAACAAAAAAACAATTTTTGCTACTACCATAGGATTGCTCATAGGGCTAATCATTAGCTTCTTAAAGCCTTCTGAACAAAATGATCATTTCTTCTTTGTTTTTATCTGTGGTGTAATAAGTGTTTCGGGTATGACATTGCCCGGACTTTCAGGGTCCTTTATATTAATGGTAATGGGTAATTATGTTTTACTCTTAGTAGATGCTGTAAATGCGCTTTATGAAGTTTTCGCAACCTTATTTAATGGAGACTTCAGCTTTACATACACAAATGAGCATATACGAATGCTTCAAATATTGTTAATTTTTACGCTGGGCTCTGTAACAGGTTTAGTTACCTTATCACATCTTTTAGGCTATATTTTAAAACAGTACAAACAACTAACCACAGCAGGTATTTTAGGTTTTATAATGGGAACATTAGGTGTTGTATGGCCTTGGAAAAAGGCTATTTATACTACGCTACCTAACAATAAAGCTATTATTTCAAACGGAAATAATGATGTTATTTTAGGCTACACGAGATTTTTACCTAGTTATTCTGAAGCAGATACTTGGTGGGCCGTACTGCTAATTTTGTGTGGTGCTTGTATTTTAGTATTTTTAGATACCTATGGAAGAAACAAAAAAAAAACAGGTTAATTTTGGGCTGTTAGGTAGAAATATATCCTACTCCTTTTCACGTGGCTATTTTGCTGAAAAGTTTAAAATCCTAGGTCTAGAAGACCACGTCTACAGTAATTACGACATCCAAGATATTGCGAAAATAGATTCTATTGTAAATAAAACAGCAGGCTTGAAAGGCTTAAATGTTACCATTCCTTATAAGGAAGTTGTTATACCATACTTAGACAAGCTATTGCCCTCCGCTGCTAAAATTGGTGCGGTTAACACTGTAAAGGTCACCCCTGCTGGACTAATAGGATACAACACAGATGCCTATGGTTTTCAAAAATCTATTGAACATGCACTAACTTCCAAACATAAATTTGCCCTTATTCTAGGAACGGGCGGTGCGTCTAAAGCTGTGGCGTATGTTTTAGAATCGTTAGGTATCGCTATTAAATTTGTCTCAAGAACAAAGAAGTTGCATTGTTTTACTTACGCTGATCTAAATAAGCATATTATAGAAAAATACACAGTAATTGTTAATTGCTCTCCCGTAGGTACTTTTCCTAATATTCTAGATAAACCAGCGATTCCTTACGTGCATATAACAAATAGTCATGTGTTATTCGACTTAATATATAATCCAGAGCAAACAGCATTTTTAGCAGAAGGTGCTAACCGTGGTGCAACCGTTTTAAATGGTGCAAAAATGTTGAAACTACAGGCAGAAAAGGCTTGGGAAATCTGGAATGAACCCTTTTAAGATAGCAATTAATTGCGTTCACGTAACTTGTCTGTATGTAGATATTCTATGCCCTGTGTAAAAAGACCTTGTAATTGTTGAGTTTTAGTGCCGTTGTTACTATCTTGTGAAATCATTAAGAGTATACCATGTCCGAAGAACTAGAGAATACAGGTGCAGAAAACAGTACAATAGCTCCTACTAACCATAACAGTATTAAAGAAACTGTACCTGTAAACAGTTCTGTTATTAAAATACCCACCATGGTTACAGATCATACGGAAAGCGCTACAGTTTCAGAAGACACAATACTAGAAGATAAGTCTACAGAAGAAGTATCCTCCACTACCCCAACTGACGATAGTAAAGCCGCAAACACCCCTATTGATTATGCTGCATTAACGTTAGAAAAGTTAATAACGGTCTTAGCGCACTATATAGAAACGGAAAGTGTACCCATACTTAAAAATAAGGTGCCTGCTATTAAAACTATATTTGACGCTAAACTAAACGCGCTTGTGGCGGAGAAAAAAGCACATTTCATAGCTGAAGGAGGCAACGAAATAGATTTTAAATATGATGCCAAATTGAAAAAAGAATTTGACAAGACTTACAAGACCTATGCATTAAAAAAAAACGAATACCAAAAAAACAAGGAACAACAGCTATTACATAATTTAAAAGAGCGTTTAGCTATTATTGAGGAGATAAAAGCTTTAGTTACGGTAGATGAGGATAGTAATAGCACCTACAAAATTTTTAAGGAGATTCAAGATAAATGGAAAACAGCGGGTGCCGTACCAAAAGGGGAAGACAGTAACCTTTGGAAAACGTACCACCACCATGTTGAAAATTTCTACGACTATCTTAATTTAAATAGAGAACTTAGGGATCTTGACTTTAAGCACAATCTAGAAGAGAAGAGAAAAATTATTGAACGTGCTACACTTTTAGCGGCAGATCCAGATTTGGATAGAGCTTTTAGGGAACTACAGGTTTTACATAAAATTTGGAAAGAGGATTTAGGACCTGTAGAAAAAAAGCACAGAGAAATAGTTTGGCAAGAGTTTAGTAAGGCAACAAAAATAATTCATAAGAGAAGGCAAGATTTTTTTAAGGAACAAGACAAGATTCAGATAACCAATCTAAAGCTAAAAAATGCGGTTATTGACAAAATAATGGCACTTACTAATAATCCATTAGATAGCCATAACACAATTCAAAAGGAAGTAAAAAAATTAGAATTACTAAGAGAAGTGTTTTTTAAAATTGGCAAAGTTCCTAAAAAGGATAATGATGCTATTTGGAAATCTTTTAACAGAGCAACTAGAACCTTTAACGAAAGTAAAAATCAATTTAACAAAGAAACAAAAAAGGAACAGCAAGAGAATTTAGAAAAAAAACGTGCACTGATAGCCATAGCAGAAGAACTTAAGGATTCGGACGATTTTGTTATAGCTACGGAAAAGATGAAGCGTATCCAAAACGATTGGAAAAAAATTGGGCATGTACCTAGAAAATTTTCCGATGAACTATGGAAACAATTTAGATCAGCCTGCAATTACTATTTTGATAGAATAAATGCTTCTAAGAAAGAACTATTAAAGGAAGAAGAAGACAATTTTGTAGCCAAGGAGAAGGTGCTATCTGCCGTTAAAGAATTTGAATTAGTGGGTAATACAGAAACAGATTTAGGCAGTATTAGAGATTTTATAGCAAACTGGAATACTATTGGTCATGTACCGTTTAAAAAGAAACAGATTAACCAACAGTTTAATGCCGCTATAGACAACTTATTTGGTAAGTTAAACATAAGTAAACAAGAAGCAGCACTACTGCAATATGACCATAAATTAGAAAGTCTTAGAGCAGACGCAAACCGAAACAACGCCATACAAGATGAGCGGATTTTTGTTAGAAAAATGATGGAGGAAAGTAAAAACGAAATTATTCAATTAGAGAATAATCTTCAATTTTTCTCAAACGCTTCTGAGGACAACCCGTTAGTAAAAGAAGTATTGAAAAAAGTAGCAGGTCATAAAGCCTCACTTAGCGAATGGAAGGCGAAGCTTAAAAAAATCAATATCCTAGAAAATGATATTAAGAAGCAAGCTAGTATTCTTGTAGAAAAACAAAGTTTATAACGAATAAACTATATGACAACTATCATAAGGTTTGTCTTCATTTGCTCCCAAATTTGATACTATTCAAATAATGTTTAAAGGATAATAAATTTGACTTTGGATACGTTTTGTCACGCTATTAATGGCTATTACTTAGCTAAATATCTTTCATTTATATCCAATAGTATCTGTATTTACAACGGTCGTATTTCCATCTTATCTTTCTCTATAGCTAATAAACAGTTGCAATTTTTCTATAAACAGATGATGACAAGCCTATTTGAATTTTTAATAGTCATATAGATAGCGTAGTTTAAAGACCTTATTATCAAATAACTAGCATAGATTTGTAATAATAAAGCATATTTAATGTAGTAACCTTTAGATAGTTGTTCCTCAATAGTACTTAGTTCATTCTTATTATCTAATCTCTAATTCTGCTGTGTCTCAGTAGCGTATTATGCCTAAAAATCTGAAATTTAGGGTTTCACATACTATCCTGTAGAATTGTCAATAGATTTAAGTTTTAGTTTTTCTAAAAAGAAGTGATCCGCCTCTCCCATGAGAATTTATAACCTACAAGTAAAAAATTCTAATTTTTTTGAGATAACCTGTTTTTTTACATATGCTCTTAGAAAAGTATGACTACTACGATTTATAAAATATTGTATTCAGCAGTTGCATCTTTTCTGATTTCTTAAAGTTTTCAGTTCTTATGATCTTACGAAGAACATTTACTAATTAGTAAAATTCATGAGCTGCTAAAAACAGGCTTCCAACAATTCATTATTTGCTGAATTCAAACCACATTTGGGTTTAGGTTATTTTATCATATATCTAGATTTCTAAAATGCTACCATAATTTTCTCAAAACTCATCTGTGTATTTCCTTACATTCATTTAGATCGTAATAAACACAACAAAAGGTAACAAGTAAGGAAAATACATTAATCGCGTCATTTAATGAATTTATAACATATAGACTACATACAATCTGGAGTTAACAACGCCTATTTAACGTTTTACAACAAACAATATGTTCTAAGGAAAAGATTGCATTTATTTAGATCAAAATGACCATTATAAGTAGCTAATAAGTCGCAAACAACAGACTTACTATACTTATTAAATTAATAGATAGATTACGACTTTGTAGAAATTTGAATTTAGAAAATAATTTTATCCTTATGATAATTGATCATCAAGATGTTTATAAACATAGAAAATGTAATGCTATTTGGGGTTGTATAAATTCTGGATCTTCATTTTCAGTTGCTAAGACATTTCTTTCAATACTATTTATAGTAATCTACATATGCACTGTAAAAGCGCAAAGCTGTGTGAATTTTATTGACCAAAATACCATGCCAAAAACTTTTTTAGATAATTCTACAGCTACTGGTACATTCTCTGGCATTGACAATTATAGTGAGTATACTTCTTGTGGTACAACTGTTAAGAGCATGTACTCAGGTTCCGATAATGTAGGATCTTTAACTGTAAATTTTAGCACTTTATTTACTGGAATTATAGAAGTTAGTGTTTCCGCTCAAAACATTGGTGAAAAATTTAATTTATATGATACTACAAATTCCGTTTACGCCACACCTGTATTAACTTCTGGTTGTCTTGGTACTTCGGGTTCAGATATTATCGCAACAACTAATGGTAATGGTGCGTCTGGCGGTGTAGTTACCTTTAGTATAACTAATTCCAGCGCAATAGTACTATCTTTCTTTGGCTCCTCAACGGGTATTTTATTCAATCTAAGTGCTTGTAAGGATACATGTCCTACAGTCGCTATTGTTCCTAACTTGAGCACCACTTCTTTAACCAATATTTGCCCAGCAACAACGGCAGATCTTTCTATCATAACTGCTGATAATACACCTACAAATGGAACGCTTACTTGGCATACTGAATTACCCGCAACTATGGCAAACTCAGTTAAGAATACAACTATGGTTATAGCAGGAATATATGAAGCGGCCTTTTATTACGCAAATAGCAACTGTTTTAGTGATGAGAATGGAACTGGCACAACTACTGTTACTGTCACAACGCCAGCATGTTGCGATGCTGGTACAAATGCGCCATTATTCAATTAGAAAAAAATACATGTATATAGGCTTTACTGAAAGCTGCCAAATTAATTATAAGCATTATAATATATATTAATATGAACTACCTACACAAAAAAATTATTTTTACTACTATAATGCTATATATTGTTATAGTAGGCTGGGCGCAAACCGTAGATCTAACTATTGTAGAGCCTCTTGTCATTGTTCCTGCAAACACCCAAATATCTTGGCATACAGGAGTACCCGTCACAGATGCTAACAGGATTGCTAACACCAATACTTCGGTAAGTTATAAAGATCCTTCTAGCGTTCCTGTAGGTGTCTCCTATTATATGGCTTTCTATGATACTTCCAATGGTTGTTATTCTCCACATATATCTGTTCCAACAATAGGTAATACCTGTCCGCTAGATAAAGCAGACCTTACTACTTTAGAGAACGATATTCTTAATAAATCAGGATCAACTACTATTTCTGTTCAGTGGCATACTAAGGCACTAGTTACAGATAATACTACACAAGTACCAGATGCTACCAAGGTAGATGCTGGTATTTTTTATGCTGTATTTTATGATTCAACAAACGATTGCTATTCTCCAGGGGGCGCTATTATTGCAGCCATAGAAAGCTGTGTGTGTTTAGCACCCCCCGCCGTAACTATCTCTGAGGATACCGTAAATGCGTGCAGTTTAGATAGCACCACATTTAACTATACAGTTATAAACGGTCCTGCAATTTTAAGCGCATCATCTACTAGCGGAACTCTATCTACGAATACACTACCAAACGGTACAAGTACTTTTACATACACATCAAGTGCTGCAGATGCTGGTACCACGGTTACCATTACTGCTACTATCTCAGATCCTGATGGTACAGGCACCTGTTTAGCATCTACAGATACTGCAACAGTGGTTGTTACTGGCACACCTACCATACCAACAGTAGCAAATACGGTACAACCCAGTTGTAGCGTACCTAGCGGTTCTATCACTTTTACTTCACAAACTGGAGTGCAGTACAGTATAGGATCTGGATTTCAAAACAGTGAAACATTTAGTAATTTGGCACCTAGCACCTATACCTTAACAGTTCGTAGCATTGCTAACAACAACTGTACTGCAAATGCTACAGCTACGGTAACTATTAATCCCAACCCAGATACAGATTGTGATGGTGTTAGCGATACCCAAGAGGCTATAGATACTACTGATAAAGATGACCCTTGCGATTTGATTGTTGCCAATCAAGATACGTCTGCAGACCTCACAACTTGGAATGCATTGGACTGTGATAATGATGGCGTTATAAATGAAAATGATGCATGCTATGGTTTTGATGATGCGCTAGATAGTGATAAAGATGGTATCGCAGATGGATGCGATCCTTTTGAAGACGTTTTATTTCCAGCACCTTTAGTAAGTCCTTATACCTGCACGTCTGGAAATGCTACTATTACAATAGACGTTTCTGCAATTACAGGAGGCAGTGGCACATACACTACTTTTACGTTTGAACATGTTAGCACTAATAACATTGTCTCAGGAAGTAATCCCGTATTTACTGAAACAAACTACTTGGGTGGTGACTATACGATTACTGTAATAGATGATGAGGGCAATTCTAGAAGCAATACCGCTACTATTTTGCCATTTGATTATATGGAAAAACCAACACTTATTGTAAATGATGCCATCTCTTGTACAAACGCTGGGGAAACTATAAGTATAAGTGTTGTAGGTACACTAACAAATAATACGAACGACCCTGCTACCTATTCTTACCGTCTTTTACCCGCTACTGTCTTCGGTAATAATAATCAATTCTCAGATTTACCTATAGGTACTAATACTTTTGAAATTTTAAATAATGACACAGGGTGCTTACAAACTTTAGAACATGAAGTAAAAAACCCGAATACTTTTGAAACACTTATTACCAAAAGCATAGCAAATTGTTTTGAAGAGGATAGCACTATAATTTTAGAAATGAAAGATGCCACCTACACGAGCACATTTGATTGGAGTATTTTTAGCACTAATAATACGCCAAACGACCTAAGCGATGATGGTGCTGCATTACATACAGGTACAAATTTTGTAGAAGATCCTACTGTAGAAATGGAACTTTCTAATGGCTCTTACCGTGTGGCAGTTACCCAAACAAATTTCCCAAACTGCACAAATACTACGTTTTTTGAAATTGAGAATACAGCCTCAGACATTTTGCTTACTACAACAGAAGATTTGGCAGACTGTACAGACAAAAATGGAAGTATTTTAGTAACGCCAAGTGGTGGTACAGGCCCCTATAATATTGTGCTTACAAATACTACTACAGGTAGTATTCAAATGCAAAACACTATAAATGCATATACATTTACCAATTTAAGTAGCGGTATTTTTACAGTGCAAATTACAGATGCCGCTAACTGTTCAAAATTATTTGAAAATGAAGTTACACTAGACAAGCGAAAGGATATTACCAGTACTGCAAGTGTAAAAGATGTATCCTGCACAAATGGTGACGATGGCTTAATTAGTCTCACCGCTTCTGGTGGTACAGGAATTTTAGAATACGCTATATCGCCAAATCTAAATAGTTATGGCACCTCTAAAACATTTGACAATTTAACTGCTGGCGAGTATATCATACATATTAGAGATGCAGCAGGTTGTGCTAAAATTATTACAGCAAGTGTCTCTGAACCCAAACCGCTAACAATAAACCACGTGACAACTCCTGAGTTTTGTTTAAGTGCATCAGATGGCTCCATAACTATTACACCAAGTGGTGGCACAGCTCCTTACAGCACGCGTATTAACAGTACAGATTCCTTTATTGGTAATAAGTTAATTTATAATAACTTAGCAGAAGGCTCTTATACTATAACCTTAAAGGATGTTAATGGGTGTACTACTACCACTAATACTACCATTACAGCGGGGGTAAATACAAATGCTTCAGTTACCGTGGTGCAAAACTGTACTTCAGGAATCTTAGAGAATAGTATAACGGTTGTTTTAGAAGATAGGACGGAAAAGCGTTTTGTACTTTACGGGCTAGATAGCACAGATCCGTTAGACTTTAGACTACAACCAGATTTTAAAAATATAAGTCCTGGGAAGCACACATTAACACTGGCGCATGACAATGGCTGTATTAAAACACTTGATTTTGAAGTACCCTTTTATGCACCGCTAACTATTTCTTTAACAGAGATAAATCTAAATGAAATTACCGCTATAGCTAGTGGAGGAAAAGGAACATACGCTTATTCCTTTAATGGCAAAAATACTTCTACCACCAATACAAAGTATATTGATGAAACAGGTACGTATAGTGTAACTGTCATAGACGAAAACGGATGTGAAGCTACAGCAGCTATATTTATGGAATTTATAGATATTGTTATTCCAAGCTATTTTACACCTGATGGCGATGGGGTGAATGATCTTTGGCTTCCAGCAAATATGGAGGTTTATCCTAAAATATATATAAAAGTATATGATAGGTATGGTAGATTTGTTTACAGCTTTGAAGATAATAAGAACGGATGGGACGGTATTTACGAAGACAATACCCTACCTACGGGTGACTATTGGTATGTATTAAAGCCTAATGGCCTTGATGATGGCAAAGAGTTTATAGGGCACTTTACTTTATACAGGTAATAGTCTAGACAAGTAGCTAATTAGAAGTTGTTCTCTTCTATTAGTAACAGGCTATTTATTTAAATAAAAGCGGGCATAGAGCTACTATAGGCCAACCATTTTTT
>Ga0115565_10001987_pt1 | contig 16198 bp, 11 predicted proteins | sample COGITO_mtgs_1105_FD_87199 | JGI IMG/M metagenome (GOLD analysis project Ga0115565, IMG submission 87199) | Pelagic marine microbial communities from North Sea - COGITO_mtgs_110530 | ecosystem: Environmental > Aquatic > Marine > Epipelagic | place: Germany:Helgoland, sampling site Kabeltonne... | reverse complement strand
CCATCGCGGATGCTGATGTACTGCTTGATTTGCATCATGTGAACCTCGGTCCGGTCATGCAGCGCCAAGGTTTGATGATAAAACGCCAGATCTGAGTAATGCTCCCTGGTGTCGGGTGCATTGAAATAGCGCCTCTTTTCCTCATCGGACAGGATGCCGTCATTGTCATTGGCCATCAAGCAATAGGGATGAAACTCATTGTAATACCTGAGGGCGATGGCATCCACAATGTCATTGTTGTCTTCTACACGCTTAGAAACGTATTCGTAATAGTCCCGGACCTGCTTGTTGATGTCGTGTGGAAACTCTTGAATGCGCGTGCTCCCAATCAAGGACTTGTAGGTCGCGCTGTTCATGAAAAAAGTGCCGTAACCATAGAGGTAACCGATTTGAATCAGGCTGTCGGAGAAGGCCGTGTAATCCAAAGCCCCAGAGCGAAAATCTCTGGTACAGTCGAGGGCCCTTTGGGAACGGGTCATCCCTTGCTTCGCTTGATTGAAAACATGCTCCAACCTCTCCTGGTCTCGGTCGAGGTCTTCCAGAAGGCTCACCACATCCTCTTTGTGCAGTTCTTCGATTTTGCGCCCTTCGTTCCACTCACTGAGCCAAAAGGAGATGGTCACACCCAGGAAGACAACGATGAATTCCAAGAAGTAATTCGGCCTGTGAAAGGCCTGAGGAGTGGGGTGGTCTTGTGACATGGCTTTTGCAGCTGGGTCTTTGTGGCCGATCCGAGGGGCTCAATCTGAACAGCGAACCTCGATCAAGCCAGCGGTATGCTTCGCCTTTTCGATGAGGTCTGCAATGGAACTTGACGGATCACCGTAAGCCACGGCCACACCCATGCGGCGGTATGGACGCACCGTGGGTTTGCCAAACAGCCTGAGGTCGGTCTGGGCCACAGAAGCGGCTTCGGAGACCCCATTGAAAATGGGGACGCCTTCGCCTATTGAAGCAGGGGCCAGCACAACGGCACTTGCACCATGGCGGAAAGCTTCGATTTCGGTGACAGGTAGGCCCAAAACAGCGCGGGCATGCAGCTCGAACTCATTGAAGTTTTGCGTGCCCGCAAGGGTCACCATTCCCGTGTCATGCGGGCGCGGGGACAGTTCGGAGAAGTATACCGTACCGGGCTGTCCTTCTTTCGCATTCTCGATAAAAAACTCGACGCCCCATATGCCGGAGCCTCCCAACTCTGCCGTCACAGCAGCAGCCATGTTCTGGGCTTGTTCCAGCAAGGAGGGCTCCATCGCCGCAGGCTGCCAACTTTCTTGGTAGTCGCCCCGCTCCTGCCGGTGGCCAATGGGGGGGCAAAACAGGGTTTTTTCATGGGCCTGCGTCAAGGTGAGCAGCGTGATCTCGTAATCGAAATCGATAAAGGCCTCGACAATCACCTCGGCCAAATCCCCCCGCGAACCTTCCATGCCGTATTGCCATGCGCGCTCGACGTCCGCTTCGCTTCGGATGACGGACTGCCCCTTTCCTGAACTGGACATGAGCGGCTTGACCACACAAGGCATGCCCACAGCCCGCACCCCATCTTGCAACTCCTCTAATGTGGTCGCATAGCGGTAAGGCGCTGTCTTCAAGCCGAGCCTTTGGGCGGCCAAGTCACGGATGGCACGCCGGTTCATGGTGAACTGGGCGGCCTTTGCCGACGGAACCACCTGAATGCCTTGGGCCTCATAATCGTAAAAACGCTCGGTGCGAATGGACTCCACTTCGGGCACGATGATGTCGGGAGTGTGCTTCGCCACAACGTCATCCAGTGCGTGGCCATCCAGCATGTTGATCACCTCATGTTCATCGGCCACCTGCATCGCAGGGGCCCCGGCATAACTGTCCACCGCCACCACATGCTGGCCCAACCGCTGCAATGCGATGACCACTTCCTTGCCCAATTCGCCTGACCCCAGCAGCAGCACTTTTTTCTTCATGGCAGCAAATTACGGGCCCTGTAGTTCAGTCTGTTGGACCTCGCCAATGACGTGCAAATCCCGCTGCGGGAAGGGTATTTGAATTCCGTTGGCGCGGAACTTCGTGTCGATAGAAGTGCGGATCTGACTTTGAATCGCCATGATCTTCCAAGGTTGATCCATCCACCCCCTCACTGAGAAGTCCAGAGAAGAGTCGCCGAAATCCTGAAAGAAGACTTGAGGTGCCGGCTGCTCCAAAATCTCAGACTGTTCCGCCATGGCCTCCAGCAACAATTGCTCCACAAGGCGGACTTCGCTGCCATAGGCGACGCCCACGTCGATTTTGATCCGGGTCGCCTTTTCGCCTTGGCTGAAGTTGAGCACGGCGTCTCCCGCCACCTTGGAATTGGGCAACACCAGCAACTCGCCATCCACCGACACCACGCGGGTCGAACGCAGATCAATGCGTTCCACCCTGACCATCCGGCCATCCACTTGGAGGATGTTGCCCACGGAAACTCCGCCTTCAAACAGCAAGACAAAACCACAGACCACGTCATTGAAGAAGCCCTGGAGTCCGATGCCCACGCCGACCAACAAGGCCGCTGAGCCCGCCCAAACTGCCGTTAGATTCAGACCCAATACCGAGAGCACAAAGAGCGTGGCAAAGGTCCACACGACCGAAGACACCATGCGGTGTACAATGAACCGCTTGCCCTCATCCAAGGTCGAAAACCGCTCGGCGCGGCGCAATGCACGGCGCAAGATGCCAAGGACCACCCTGGACAGGAGAATCACTCCTACCACCTCGACCAGGTCCAGCACGGTGAACACGTGGTGTCCGAGTTCAAACGACGTCGTCAGTATTTCATTCACGTGACCCGAATTTCGGTCATGTCCGCCGCTCCCCCAAGGTGATGCTCAATTCCAGGAGGGTTTTCGCAAACAGGTTGGGAAGTCAGGTGCAGATGTGCGTTCAATGTGCCATCAAAGACCCGGATTCAGTATCCTGCGGACAATGATGACCTTGAATCCCCGCTGGACCCGCTTGACTTTATTTTCTCCTTTTTATTTGCTCCCATGTCAAGAAGCTTTTCCATTTCTGCCTTGTCCGTCCTCATGATTCATTGGGGAACCGTGTGTGCCCAATTGTCCACCCAAAACTTGGACGTGAATGGCACTGCCAGAACCTACCTCGAATACCTACCTGCAGGCTACGACGCCGCCACAAGCCTGCCCTTGGTCCTGAGTTTTCATGGAGGCGGAGGCAATGCGCAGGATCAACTGAACATCGCGGACCTGCGCAACCGCGCAGATGAAGATGGATTCGTGCTGGTCTATCCCAGCGCCATCCCCGACCCCAATGACGGCGGAGGCACCAATTGGCAAGTGGTGGTGTCTGGGACGCTTCCTTTCACGGAACCCAATCCACACAGCGACATCGATTTCATTGAAGCTTTGATTGACGAATTGGCTGTCACGCGCAACATCGATACCCAACGGGTCTATGCCATGGGTTACTCCAACGGGGGCGGATTTACGTTTGACCTGGCGTGCCGCCTCAATGACAAGATCACGGGTATCGGTGTGGTTGCCCGCACCATGTATGCAGAGAGCTTTTCTTCTTGTAACGTGGTGCACCCGACCCCCGTGGTCACCATCCTTGGCACGTCCGACTTCATCTCGGCCTACGATGGGGTCGTCTACGAAGGCACCCTTTACTACCACAGCAACGACGAGGTCAACAATTACTGGATCGGAGCAGGTGGTTTAGAAGAAACGCCCGTCATCACCGACGTCCCCAACGTGAGCACCAACGATGGCAGCACGGCAGAGCTGTACACGTGGACCTCTTCCGATGGATGCCATGAACTGCTGCACTACAAGGTCAATGGCGGCGACCACGATTGGCCGGGAACCTTTGGGAACATGGACTTTGTGTCACACGATGTCATCTGGGAAACCCTGAGCCAACACGATATGGATGGACGCATCGATTGCGGGACCAGCAGCACCTCAGAGACCGCTGGTCCGGAGGAAGTAACCCTCTATCCCAACCCCGCCTCGGACAAGATTCAAATCGTGGGTTTCGAGGCGCTCGGCATCAAGGTGGGCGACGCGGTCGTGGTTAGGGATATGCAAGGCCGTCTGTGTTCTGACGTCGCCTTGCGCGGCGGTGCGCTGGATGTGTCGGAATGGCCAACGGGCCTCTACACCCTCCACATGTCTGGACATCGACCTGTCAGGTTCGCGGTTGAGCGCTGACGCCAACCCTGCTTCCTCTTAGGGTTTTCAGCTGGCGTCACCTGTGGACTCACCGTCGTCGGTAGCGCCACTCTTGGCCTTGCGGTAGGTGAAGGAATTGAACACCTTTCGCTTGGCGAAGCGGTACTGGTTGTCTGCGTTGAGGAACTTGTTGAACAGCTGGCCATTCACCCCGAAATACTCATAGGTGTCCCCATTGAGAAAGGTGATTTCCAAGAGCATCCCTTTGTGCTGAATATCTTGAATGCCAGAGTTGGTGGTGAGCTCCGTGTACTCCTCCTTTTGCGCCTCTTTGGTCTCCGGGGCCATGCTTACCAAGAAGTGATACCCTTCGATGACCCTCCGGCTCATGGCCTCGGCTTCTACCGCTTTTTCGCCGCCGTTGGGAAACTTGTCGGGGTGCCATTCCTTGACCAAGTTTCGGTATTGCTTCTTGAGTGGCTTCAACTCCAAAGCGCCTTCCACTCCAAACATCTTCTTGAACTCCTTAATCCGCTTCATGACTGAGGTTTTGGGTGGTGCTGTTTAAATGCGGCCGCGAAACTACAACCCAACACGCTCATTGCGAGACCGAAAGCAAATGTTCCTGTGCTGAAAACGGAGGTAAGGCCAGATGGGCTCTTTTCATCTGAGGTGCCACCCTCGCAGCACCATGGTCTTTACCTTTTTGAATCTGATTTTATTGTTTGATTCTTCCAGTCAAACACCATGAGCGCAAGTTTCCCACTCGCACCCAACCACACCCGCACGGGGTAAGTTCATCATCGACTGAGAGAATTGCGCTCTCCGGCACCTGTTCATGCCAGACATGCACCTTGCACGGTGCGCCAAATCAGTCCCGAATTGCTGTGGGAAAGAGCGCGACCCATGGCACCTTAACGCAGCACGGCTGAATTGCTGCTTCACCCGCAAATGAGCGGGCCGCGCGCCCAAGCTTTGATGGCGGCACCAGGGTCGAGGTCCTGAGGTGGAACAGCTTTGAACCGGCCTTTTTTAGGGCGATATTCAAAGCTGTAGACGCGCCATGAAATCCATTGTACTGACCTCAGCCTTTCTCCTCTTTGTCGCCAACTTCTCCTGGGCGCAATTGGCCAGTTTGACGGAGGTGCAGGGCCTGCCTGAGGGGACCCACACCTTTGATTTTGGCGGCGGTAGTTTTGACGCCTACATCGATGCTGAAGGCTGGATGCTCTGGACACAGTACCACCACCAAGGGGGCACCAATCCGGGACTGAACGTCATCGCTCCCGGTGGCAACCTGCCCATCTATGACCCTTGCGCATTGGGGTGCGACCTGAGCTGGGACAACACCAAATGGGGGCACGGCAGCCGCGCCTTTGCGCAGAGCATCCCGGACGACGAACTCTGGCTTCGATGGGAAGCGACAACGTCCCACCACAACCGGAAAATCCACTTCGAGAGTCCGGTCCTGGGCCGCTGGCTGTCGAATGACGGTGGCGATTTCACGCCCGAAATCACTTTCATGAACGTGCTGAGGGACGACCACACGGCCTTCCTTCCGGCCTCGGCCGGGGCGAGTTCACAGAATGTGGGTGCGGACTATGTGATGGCCCAGGGACCGTTTTGGAATTTCAACCAGCAGAGCTGGGAGATCCAGTCCGGCAACCGCTGGAATGTGGACGACGTGCGGAACGATGATGGATCGCTCATCCTCTACGAGCACAGCACCCTCCACCGCGTGTGGGTCAAACCCGTGCCCTTCAACGGCGCCCTGCTGATGACCGCCTTGTGCGACCTGCAGGACCACATCAACGGTGCCCAGTCGCTGTCGGAAGCGGCACTGACCCAAATCAAGAACACCATCAACATCTACGCCGACGAATTGCCCGAGAGCGAGGACATCATGGTCAAGGCTTTGGCGGTCATCGCGGACTACGATGCCCAGATCGGCCCGTTGTTCACCACGCCGAATACCAGCAACGGCTTCAGCAAGGACCCCGACTCGGCGCCGGGCATGGAGCGGGAGCGGGCCATGGTGGCCCTGCAGCAGGCCGTTTTCGACCACATGATGACCCCCGAAGTGCACGCCGCACACCCCGAACTGGTGGAGGGGACGGTCTTCCAGTCCTGCGTCAACTTCCCCGGTCAGTTGGCGCCTTCGATGGATTCCGAAGCGGTGCACACGGTGCAGATCCGCGGCGATTTTGCCGACCCCGAGGGCATCAATCCCTATTTCAACATCAACAACGACGGGACGGACCATGCCTTGCGTCCCACCGGGCTCTACCTCGCGCCGGGCAGCGTGGCCACCATCACCGTGCCCAGCAGCCTTGCGGGACAGGACTTCCACGTGCGGGTCGGCGCACACGAATGGGACCTGACAAACAAGCCGCTCTACAAGCGCCTGGACCGCATCACCAAGAAGTTCGCCCTGGACGCCACCACGGTGGAGGTGTTCAACCCGCTGGGCGGGGCCATCGCCATCCTGGTGCCTTATGGAGCCGACGCGGGCATTGTCGAGGTGAGCGTGGCCAATGCGGTGGAAGCGCCCTTCTTCAGCCTGAAGTCCTTTGATACCACAGCCGATTTTGAAGCCGAACTCGACAAGCCGGGACCGTGGGCGGTGTTTGAGACGGACAACGTCATGTGGACCATCCCCAAGCACTCGATCGTGCCGGGGCAGTACGACCTCATGCAGGCCATGCTCGATTGGGATACGGCACTGCAGGCCATCAATACCATCATGGGCCGCGAGCTCGTTTCCGACAAGCACAACCTCTATCTCATTGCGGATGTCCTCATTCGCGGCGGGGCCTACTCCATCGGTTATCCGATGTCCAACACGCCGTTGAACTACACGCAGGTGCCCGGATCGGTGTACTTCATCGATGGGCCGGGTCCCAACGACGAGGTCACCTTCCACGAGTACGGGCATGCGCTGAACATGTCGATGTTCCCCGGCGAGACAGAGGCGCTGGTCAACTTCCCCTACATCATGGCCCTGAACTTCGGCCTGGGCGAGGAGCTCAACGAAGCGGTCATGCACAGCTTCGTGCCCAACACGTTCAACATCGACCGTTCTGCCACCCACCGCCTCGTTTCCAACAGCTTTGGGTCATCGCGCGACATCACGAATTCGACCACGAACGAGGTCCGCTATCAGCACCGCGGCTACGCCCATTATTTCGAGATCGTCAGCCGGCTCGGATGGTGTCCGCTGCAGGCCTTCTGGGAGAGCGAATACGAAGACTTCCTCGTGGGCATCGAGCACAGCACGGGCGACAGCGACAGCCGCATGCTGCGCATGTCCCGCGCAGCAGAGGAAGACCTCAGGCCACTGTTCCACGTATTCGGCATCCTGCCCCAGGATGCGGCGGCCCTCGATGCGGCCTTCGCGGCGGAAGCCATCGTTCCGTCGCTCGCGGTCCATGACCGACTCCAAGATTACCTCGGGCTCATCCCCGCCGACAACGCCGCCTTTGTGGACTACGCCCTGACCGTCTATCCCGGGCTTTACCCCGACGGTCCCGGCGCCAACCCTGACTACGGCGTGGGGTGGCATTACCAGAAATCCCTGACCTACAACGCGGCAGAAGCGGCCGACCGGACCGCCATCCTGGAGGACATCATCGCCCTCTACTACCCCACAGGTGCGCCAGCACCCAATCCCAACCCTTGCGCCTTGGCGCCAGACTGCCCGCCGGACTTCGATGAGAATGGTACGGTCAACGTGGCGGACGTCCTCTACGTGCTCGGCAACTTCGGCTGCTCAGGCGACTGCCCTGCCGACCTGGACGGCGACAACATCGTCGGCGTCACGGATGTCCTGGTGGTGCTCTCCCAATTCGGTCTTCCCTGCGACTGAACACCCCCCGCTGTCCGCGCTCCTCGGGATGCTGACGGCATGCTTACCGGACGCTGAAGCTTACCTTTTGGATCTGAGCGCTGCATGCAAGCCGCAACCTGATCCGCCATGAACACCACCCTCCGATTCACCTGCCTTTTGGCCCTGTTGGGCAACGTCTCCACGCCCGTTTCGGCACAAGTGGTTTCGGCAACAAGGAGCGGATTCTCTTGGATCGATTCGGAAAATGTCACGGACATGAGCTTCGATGCCGGATACACCGCCTACGTGGCAGCCTGGCCCATTTTCGATGAATATCCCGGTCCGGACGCCTTCCAAATGGGACTGGCCAGCTGCTGGATGTCGACGCAGCAAACCGGCAATGAGCCCGACCAGTTCTACACCACCATCGAAGGCGGATTGGGCTGGTGGATGGACACCCGGTTCGCCACCCGCATCCCCAAATTCATCATGGGTGGCGTCTCCCAAAACTTCTTTGCCTGGGCCAATGGTCCAGGTGCGGGGCGGACCGACATGCTCCCCAACGGCCAACGCGACTGGAGCTCGCCTGGCGGCAAGTACGGCGTGGCCCAGTTGTCGAACCGCCTGGTGTGGGCGCCGGACGGCCTGAACATGGCGCAAGGCCTGAATGGCGAATTGCTCGGATATGGGTACAACCCATTGCCGCTGATGGACCCGTTGACCGAGACCAGCGGACAGGACATTGCCACTGGCAACCAATGCTGGACGCTCTTCCTAAACTCAACCAACTTCAAGGGGCCCGCCACTTTCTTTATGCCCACGTTCTGGACGGAGCCGGTGCTCGAGGACCCTTCGCTTGAGGGGCTCTTCCTGGACACACGCCCCGCCAACCCCAACGTGCCGTTTGGGTGGGAACACGCCCTTTCGCCCGCCCTCATTTCGGAGGACGATGAAGGCACCCCCTACGCCAAGATCGAGCAGATGCAGATGCCCGCCTCCGGAGACGACTACTCCGTGGCTTTGAACGGTGTTTCCGTCTACTCCCGGGACGGCCTGTGGGACGCCATGAACGCCTGGTTTGATGGAGGCACTGCGGTGCCTACCGAAGCCATGCAGAACGGCTCCCAAAGTGTGTCCTTCACGAACAACGGAGGCGCCATCGTCGGCGAAATCAGCGGCGGGGGTGAGGAATACAGCATCGACTTGGACTACCTGGACAACACGATGATGACCTTCGACGCCATGGGGTTTGAGCACGGCCTGGACGCCACAACGTTGCAGGGGGACGTCTTCCTGCTGCCCGAGTATTTCGAGCTCGGGGCTGACAACCAATGGCATCCCATCTCGGCCGATGCGGTACCCGCATCGACAGCGCTCACCGCCACTGAGGTGCCCACCAGTCCTCGGCCCGAGACCACCTACCTCACGCCGCTAGAAACGGACTGCGCCTTCCAAGACCCCAATGGCCCTTGGAACAGCCCCGGCCCGGCTGCAGGACCGTATTATGCCGAATTGGGAGACGGCACCACCGTGACCTACCACTGGTACCGCTTCGTGGACCAACCCGCCATCATGCACGCCAATCTGCCCGACTCCGTGCGCGATGAAATGCAGGCGCGGGTAGAGTTGATTCACGCCAACTGGAGTGAGGAAGACGAATACATGGCGCCTCCGACCGTGGGCAACCTCGCCACCGTCGACCCCGGCGCCATCGTGACGCCCCCCGCCGGAATGGAGGTGGGCTACGTCCCCATCGTCACGCGGCAAGAATCGACCCCCGAAAAGTTGAGGGTATTCATCCTCGCTGGCCAGTCCAACATGCAGGGCTACGGCAAGATTTACGAAGGTTCGAACGGCGCAGCGGGCATGACTGTCGCCAGCTTCACGCCGAGCTGCGCCGAAGCTGGGGCAACTTCCTGCGGCTTCACCCTCGACATGTTTGACGGATATGGAGACGGGTGGAACGGTTGGGTCTACGATTTCGTGCAAAACGGCGAGGTCGTCGCCTCCGAGACTTTGGCCAGCGGTGATGCTGGATCAGCGACCATCACCCTGCAAAATGGCGTGCCCTGCACGGTCGAGGTCAACACCGCCGGAGCCTATGGCAATGAGGTGTCCTGGACCCTGAGCGACGCCTCTGGAAACGTGGTCGCGAGCATGGACGGACAGGACGAGAGTTTTCCCTCCCCCAACACCCTCGTGGATGTGGTGACCAATGATCCCAACGGGGAGTGGTCCATGCTCGGTACCGAGGACGATTGGACCGTGCTTGACGGCGCCTACCTCTACTTTCCGAATGGCGCTGGCGACACCATCAGGGACCATGTCACCGTCGGTCAGGGCGCCTTTTCAGACCTCATCGGGCCGGAGTTGATGTTTGCCCACCAGCTGGACACCTACTGCGAGGATCCGGTACTGATCATCAAGACCGCTTGGGGTGGACTCAGCCTCGCCGAAGACTTCCGCCCGCCGTCTGCCGGTGGTGCAACAGGCCCTTACTACACTGCCATGATCGAGACGGTGGAATCCGTGACGCAAAACCTCGCGACGGAGTTCCCAGAGATTCCCGTGGATGAATTTGAAATCAGCGGCTTTGCTTGGTTCCAAGGGTGGAACGATGGCGCCAGCGAGGAATTCCTAGACACCTACGAAAGCAACCTTCACCACCTCGTCAACGATGTGCGCAGCGACCTAAACTTGCCGGAAATGCCCGTGGTCATTTCCAGCTCAGGACACGGAGGCTACGAAGATTTTGGAGGATGGATGGAGGACATCCAAGACATCGTTGCGGTGGCCCAAGAAAATGTGGGGTGCAACGATTCAATCTACGGCGGTACGGTCGGCTTTGTGGACACCAAGCCCCTCTGGATCACCATGGCCGAATCGCCGGATGATGCGGGCTATCACTTTCACAACAACGCCCTCACCTTCCTGAACATCGGCAAGACCATGGGCGATGAGATGATCCTCGCCATCAACGACATGGCCTACTGCAACAGCAGCAACGGTGTGGACTGCGACAACCTCATCTCTCCCGGATTTACGTCCATCGGAAACCGCGTTTGGAACGACCTCAACATGGACGGCATCAACGACCCTGATGAGCCGGGCATCCCCGGGGTGTCCTTGGTCATATGGAGCGACCCGGACGGAGATGGCACGCCCGACTGGGAAGGCTTTGGCGGCGTGGAGGTCACGGATGAAGACGGATACTACCGCTTTGACGGCCTCGCTCCGGGCAACTACGTTGTGTTCGTGTGGCAGGTCGACAACTGGGGCGATGGAGAACCCCTGAACGGCTTCCAATCCACGGGCTATTTCGTGGCCGACGCCAACAACGACCTCGACCTCGACAACAACGGTTCAGGGCCGGCCTTCAGCGACATCATGTCGGGCATCGTGACCCTTACCCTGGATGGAGAACCGCTCAACGACGGCGATCCTGAAGACTGCTTCTTCGACTACGATCCAGGCGGCAACAATACCGTCGACTTTGGCTTCTACAACACCAACACCACCTCGGTGACCACTCAAGACGGTGAAGTCCAATGGACGTCGGTCTACCCCAACCCCGCTACCGACCACCTCACCATCACCTCCAGCAACGACATGGAGCGCATCGAAGTGCTGGATGCCCTCGGCCGCACCCATCAGTCGATCAGACCCAATGGGACAACCCATATCCTCGACGTGACCTCGCTGACATCCGGGATTTACATTTTACGGTTCTCCGACAAAGGGGGCCGAATTGAAACACGTCGGTTCGTGAAGGACTAAACCTTGCCTTGGCAGGAGCGAAGATTCGTTTGCATCCGTTCTATACTGTAGATTTAAAATTCATTATTACCTGCGTCCTATGCCGGTTCACCGTCCGTCTCAGACGATTTTCTATCACATCCCAAAGTGCGCAGGTTCTGCCCTTGAAGAACAGTTTGAGATGAGGGCCATTCAGAACCTCTTTCTACCTGAATTTGATACAGTGCGCCACAATGGCGTGCGCTTTTCGCTCCAGCACCTGACGCCCAGTGCGGTATCCTCACTTTACCCAGAGTTTGCCTCATTTGATTCATTCGCGCTCACAAGGCATCCTTACGCCAAGTGTATTTCCGCCTATTTCTGGATCCGCACTCGGTTGGATCGGCGCACAATCTTTCGATTCTCGGAACGATCATTCCAGAGATGGTGCTTGGAATTTGCCGCCCTACACGATATCGACCACACCCTGCACCAATACCACTGGACCGAGGAAACAGACGTTGTTCTGGATATTTCTGAAACCGAAAAACTGATTCAAATCTTTGCCGATCGGATGCCACAAAACAAGGGGTCCCTTCAGCATTCCAAAAAGAACCCCTTTGACACCAAGAAAATCGTCAATGGCCTTTCACAGCAGAGCCTAGACATTGTCTACAAGTTGTACGAAAAGGACTTTGACCTTTTGAAATACAAGAGGAACCTTGAACGCTGAACTCTCCAAAAAGACCCTTGTCATCCTGGTCACCTTCAACGGCATGAAATGGCTCGAAGGTGTCCTTCAGCCATTTGAGGAAGCAGAGGGGTTTGATGTTTGGGCCAGAGACAATGGCTCTTCTGATGGCTCTTATTCATTCATCCAAGGCCACCCCGCTGTGGTGCATTGCGAAAAGGGTGAAAACCTCGGTTTTGGAAGAGCCAACAACCTCGGAATGGAATTCGCTCTGAATCAAGGTTATGGATTCGTCTTCTTGTTGAATCAAGATGCGCTCATTCTGCCTGATGCTCTTGCCAAATTGCAAGCAGCGGGTTCTGTACAGTCTAAACATGAAGTCTTGTGCCCTGTTCAACTCAATTGGGATGGCGCAGGGGCCAATTTCGCATTCGACCGGTATTATGCGCCGCAATGGAAATCCGCTACCGGGCCTTTTACAGTGGACTTCGTGAATGCCGCTGCTTGGTTCATGTCTACTGAGGTTGTCCAGCTCGTTGGTGGATTCAACCCCTTGTTTTTTATGTATGGCGAAGACAGGGATTGGGCTTTGCGACTCAACCTTCTTGGAGGGAAGTTTAGGGTTCTTCCAAGCGTTATCTGCCGGCACGATAGCTCAAACCAACAAAAGAAGAAGCGCCCCATGTCGGAGATTCTCGCCTCTAAGATCTATGCATTAGAAATGGCACATTGCCTGTTTAATGCGGCGTCTCACAAAGATTGGGCACGCGGATTCGCACGCAGGGCAATTGGTCGATCCCTACATCGAAAGCAGTGGTTCAACACCCTTCTTCTTCGAACACTTAAGGCTGAACGCCATGCTTTTATGCGAATCGACTTTGAACGGCACGACATAGAGTCCTTGAGAACAAGCGCAAAAACACCCCCCGCCTTTTTAATGAAGCCGTGAGCCTGCAAAAAGGCACCCAAAATTGCCAAAGGGTACTTCTTTGTCTACCGCCACCAAAGACGAAGTAGTCGAGGTGACATCGGTCTACTCCAACCCCACTAAAGACCGGCTCACTGCCGCATCCAGCCGGGAACTCAAACGTACCGAAGTACTTCACGTATCCTCGATGATACCCGGGATTTATATTATAATCAACCGACCAAGGGGTCCGAATTGACACCCAGCGGTTCGTGAAAAATTGACACCTTCCATGCGTCCATCCAAACCCACGCTGACCCTGATGATTCTCGGCCTTGTCGGCGTCCTATTGGGCACGGCCTTCAAACTGAACCACCTCATGGGGGCGGAGCGGCTGTTCAATGCGGGCATTCTCGCGCTGGTCATTGGATTGCTGTCTTGGGTCGTTTCCCTCATTCGGAAATCCTAAACAACACCCGGTAGAGTGGGCAGAAATGGCCCGTATTTAGGTCAATGCGGTTGTACGCGGAATACAGCACGAGCGGTTGGTCCGCGCGGTGCACAGCGTTGGTCCCATCTGAGGTGTCATCTTCCATGGAGATACCGTCTATCGGACGTGCCGGGTCTGTCCCTTGAAGTAGAATCGGTCCAGGTCCCTGCACGCTCTGTCTACTTGCTTGGGATAGCCGCCCGAAGGCGGCTTTTTTGTTGAAACTCCATTGACTGAAACAACCCTCAGAAAAGATGCGCCGTTCTATATATATGCGCATCAATTTTCAATTCCTCTTCATTCCAGCCTTTCTGATTCTCCTCAGCTCCTGCACACAGGAAGAATTCAATCTCCGAACCTGCTCATCTCCCACCATGGATGGGCATACTTACGAAGTCGTGCGAATCGGTGAACAATGTTGGTTTGCTGAGAATTTGAAAACCACCGAATTCAGTGACGGCACCCCCATCCCCATGGTCGCGCCGAGCGCACTGGCCGACATGAAGGTGCCAGGTCGGGTTGTCGATTCAAACCTCCCCGACCACTACAACACGTTTTACAACGGCTGGACCCTCCTCACGCCCAAAGGCATTTGCCCCGAGGGATGGAAAGTTCCCACCGCCAACGATTACACCGATCTGCATCGGTACACGAGGAGCGTATCAAATGCGCTCCACTCCAATGTAGAAGGATTCGAATTCTGTGATCCCACCGATTGGAATTTTTCGGCCACCGAAGGGGAGTTCAACAAATTTGGATTCAATGCCCAGCCTGCAGGCATCATCGATACGGCCCAAGATGTGTCCACATTGCCTTTAGAACCCGTGGCTTATTTCTGGACCCGCCTAGACCGGTTGTTGCCCGGAAACATCACCAGAATGCCACTCGTTTTCATCGACGAGAACCGCTTTCATGAGGCTTGTGCTGCTGTAGAGCCAGAATTCGGATTGTGCCTGCGGTGCATTTTGGACGAATGACCCGATGTGAAAACGGGCCAAGAAAACGGGGGAGGAAGACGAAGAGGCGGTGTTCTCGCGTGATTCTTGCTGACCCTGATGATTCTCGGCCTTGTCGGCGTCCTATTGGGCACGGCCTTCAAACTGAACCACCTCATGGGGGCGGAGCGGCTGTTCAATGCGGGCATTCTCGCGCTGGTCATTGGATTGTTGTCATGGGTCGTTTCCCTCATTCGGAAACCCAATCCATGAGCTTCTGTAGCGCCTGGCTCACTCGCAGTCGGCCGGGTCCACGCCTTCGCGGTGAAGGACGTTCGGAAACAGTCCTCCTCCTGGACTGATGGTGGCCTTCTGGCCGCCGCAGGACGGCTCGAGCAGTCCGCGCAGTTCGTTGCCGAAGGAGAGGTCGATCACCACGGTGTCGCCTTCCATGTGCCAAGGATTGGGGCCAGAGATGGCCTCGTCAATGCTGCCGAAGGACCCGTCGCCGGAGTAGATGGTGTATCGAAGGGTTTCGGTGAATTCGTAAAGCGTATTGGTTTCGAAACCCTCCGGGTGCCAGCGACCCACCAGGGAGAAGGGCGAGAAGGGGGGCTCCGTGCAGGTCGTACCAAAGGCGCCAAGAAGCAGGAGAACGTCCGAAACGGTGACGGCGTCGTCCCCATTGATGTCCTCTGGACAGGTGCTGCAAGGTGACCAAGTACATGAACCATCATCGACTGAAACACTGGCGTCATAATTGTCGGCATCGGCATAGGAGCATCCAGCCGCCCAAGCCTCCGGCCAATCACACGCCTCCGGCGGAAAGGTGCAGGAGCCGTCTTCGAAGCCAGCACCCGAATCATAGTTACAGGCCTGCGGGTAGGTGCATCCGCCGTATTCGACGACAATGCAGGGGCCATCCTCCCAGGAGGTCACACCACCGATGTTCGTCGCTTCACAGGAATTGGAGTAGGTCACCCCATCGCACCCGCAGACTGGCGCGAAGATGTCTGGACACACTGCGAAAGGGTCGATCAAATCGGCATCCACACAGGAGGCGGGCCCACTCACATCGACCCCGATGCTCCCGCCCAAGGTCCAACCTGAAGATTCAAAGGGAGTTTCGCTCACCTCCCACACGAGGTAATCTTCGATCAAGCAAGCCCAGGGATAGATGCTGCCGTCGTGAAAGGCAGAGTCGTTGGTGTGGAGTACCGAGACGAACATTGTATCGGTGAGGTCCAAGTCGAAACTGAAACTCACGAAGTTGTCATTGACCAATGTCTCTTCATGCAGCACATTTCCCTCGGAATCTGTGAATTCCCATTCCATGACATTGGTTGAGTCCGGCCAAGTCAAGTAGCCACCGGGATGGTACAGGTTGATCATGCCGGTCTGCGAGCACACATTGCACACGAGGCCAATGAGGTCACAGTCGACCGTTGTGGTGACTTGGGCGTTGGTCGGCT
>Ga0115565_10001982_pt1 | contig 16231 bp, 15 predicted proteins | sample COGITO_mtgs_1105_FD_87199 | JGI IMG/M metagenome (GOLD analysis project Ga0115565, IMG submission 87199) | Pelagic marine microbial communities from North Sea - COGITO_mtgs_110530 | ecosystem: Environmental > Aquatic > Marine > Epipelagic | place: Germany:Helgoland, sampling site Kabeltonne... | reverse complement strand
TAACTAACTAATACTTCTGGCAATAAAAATTTTGCAATCGATAATAAAGTGTCTGAAGACATAAAAACTTTTTTTACAAAGTTCTTTATTTTTTATTTACTCCACAACTTTTGGTGTTGATCCTGAATGAACTCATTGCCATAATCCTTAGTAAACATAAGGGTTTCAGAAAACTGGAAATAAAAAAACCTCGCCAAAATGGCGAGGTGTCAAGGAAAGCTCCCTCTCTTGGGCTCGAACCAAGGACCCTCTGATTAACAGTCAGATGCTCTAACCAACTGAGCTAAGAAGGAGTTTGCTACACAAAAATTTCTTTTTATGTTTAGCGAGTGCAAATATATATCTTTTTAAAATATAAGCAAATGTTTTTTAAAAAATTTTAATAAAATTTTAAATGTTTATGTTAAAAATAAGCAATGCCATTATTGCTAAAAATTGTATTTTTGTCTGATTGTAACAATTATCAACAAAGTATAAGTTTTTATATGGATAAGTTTTCTTTTTTAAATGCAGCACACACAGGCTTTATAGCTGATTTATATGACCAATATTTAATTCACCCAGATTCAGTTGAGCCAAGTTGGCGAAGTTTTTTTCAAGGATATGATTTGGCAAACGAAAATTATTCTTTAAAAGAAGAAGAAGTTTCAATAGAAATTCCACAAGAAGTTAAAAAAGAGTTTTTAGTAGCAGATTTAATTAATGGTTATAGAACTAGAGGTCATCTATTTACAAAAACAAATCCTGTAAGGGATAGAAGACAATATAGCCCAACTTTAGATTTAGAAACTTTTGGATTATCAAAAGAAGACTTAGATAGTTATTTTTCGGCAGGAGAAATTCTTGGACTTGGAAAAGTAACATTAGCGCAAATTATCGAGCATCTTAAAACTATTTATTGCGATTCTATTGGAGTTGAGTATATGTACATGCGAAATCCAGAGAAATTAAAATGGTGGCAAAATAGGTTGAATGAGAATGATAACCATCCAAAATATTCTAGCGATGCAAAAAAATATATTCTTACAAAATTAAATCAAGCAGTAACGTTTGAGAGTTTTTTACAAACAAAATATGTGGGTCAAAAACGATTCTCTTTAGAAGGTGGAGAAACCCTAATTCCTGGAATCAGTGTCATGTTAAGAGATGCTGCAGAATTATATGGTGTAAAAGAATGTGTGTTAGGAATGGCTCACAGAGGTCGTTTAAATACGTTAGTAAACATCTTTAAAAAACCAGTTAGAGATTTATTTAGCGAGTTTGAAGGTAAAGATTTCGAAGATGAAGACATTGATGGTGACGTGAAATATCATTTAGGTTTAACGTTAAGTAAAACCTATAGAGATGGTAATGAAATTAAAATGAACTTAGTGCCAAATCCATCGCATTTAGAAACTGTTGCAGCTGTTGCAGAAGGAATTACAAGAGCCAAAATCGACAGAAAATATGATGGCGATTCAAGCAAAATTCTTCCAATAGTTATTCATGGTGATGCTGCAATTGCTGGACAAGGAATTGCGTACGAAATTGTTCAAATGGCAAAATTGAACGGTTATAAAACTGGTGGGACAATACATATTGTTGTAAATAATCAAATTGGTTTTACCACAAATTATTTAGATGCACGTTCAAGTACCTATTGTACAGATGTTGCAAAAGTAACATTATCGCCTGTTTTACATGTTAATGCAGATGATACTGAAGCTGTTTGTCATGCAATGCAAATGGCATTAGAATTTAGAATGAAATTTGAAACGGATATTTTTATCGATTTATTAGGCTATAGAAAATATGGACATAATGAAGGTGATGAACCTCGTTTTACACAACCAAAATTATACAAAGCAATTTCTAAACATAAAAATCCAAAAGAAATTTATGCTGCTAAATTGTTAGAAGAGCACTCTATAAGCGCTTCTTTTGTTGATGAAATTACAGAAGAATTTAAAGGAATGTTGGAAACAGAATTCGACAATTCTAAAAAAGATAAAAACTCTAAAGTAGAAGAGTTTATGGAATCTACTTGGGAAGGTTTTGAACGCCAAGACCAAGAAGAAATGTTAAAAACTGTCGATACTAAATATACCGAAGATGGTTTAAACAATATTGCAAAAGTAGTATCTACAGTACCAGAAAATGTAAAATTTGTAAGAAAAGCAGAACGTATTTTACAAGGAAGAGCTAAAATGGCTTTTGAAATCAATCAACTAGATTGGGGAATGGCAGAGAACTTGGCTTATGGTTCTTTAATGGAAGAAGGTTTTAATGTAAGAATTTCTGGACAAGATGTAGAAAGAGGAACATTCTCTCACAGACATGCTATTTTACGTGATGAAGTTACTGAAGAAAGAATAAATTTATTGAACTTAAATCCAAAGTCTAAAGGACAAATGACGATTTACAACTCGTTATTATCTGAATATGCAGTTTTAGGATTTGATTATGGATATGCAATGGCAAATCCAAATACATTAACAATTTGGGAAGCACAGTTTGGAGATTTTTCTAACGGAGCTCAAATTATGTTCGATCAATATATTTCTGCTGCAGAAGATAAATGGAAAGCACAAAATGGAATTGTAGTTTTATTACCTCATGGTTATGAAGGGCAAGGTTCTGAGCATTCTTCTGCAAGAATTGAGCGTTATTTACAATTATGTGCAGAAGACAATATGTCTGTTGCTAATTGTACAACACCTGCAAATTTCTTTCATTTATTGCGTCGTCAAATGAAGCGTGATTATAGAAAACCTTTAATTGTATTTACTCCAAAAAGTTTATTACGTCATCCAAAAGTGGTAAACTCTATTCAGGAATTAGCAACAGGCGAATTCCAAGAAGTAATTGATGATACTCTAAACCCAAAGAACGTTAAGAAAATGGTTTTTTGTATGGGTAAATTCTATTACGATTTATTAGAGGAAAGAGAAAATTTAAACAGAGAAGATATTGCTTTGGTAAGAATTGAGCAATTATTCCCTTTACATAAAGAAAAAATTCAAGCGGTTATTGATAGATATCCAAATGTTGAAGAATATATTTGGGCACAAGAAGAACCAAGAAATATGGGAGCTTGGAGTTATATGTTACAACGTTTTGAGTTGGTAAAATTAACTGTACGTTCTAGAAAATATTATGCAGTGCCTGCAGCAGGTTCTAGCACAAGATTTAAAAAACGTCATAAAGCAGTTATTGATAGTGTTTTTAATGATGAAATAAGTTAGAGTGAAAAATATTTTTTTTGTCTTACTGTTATTAACCTCGCTATTTTCATTTTCTCAAAAAGAAAAAGCGAATTATAAAGAGGTTTCAAATATATTTGCAAACAATTACAACATAGGTAATTATGAAGCAATTTTTAATATGTTTGATGCAAATATGCAAATGGCATTACCAAAAGAAAAAACAATAGCTTTTTTTGATAAAAATGTTGCACCAAATGGCAAAATTGAAAAATTAGAGTTTAATGATTTAAAACAAGGAGCTCATATTTATAAAACAACTTTTGAAAAAGGTGTTTTTGAATTATTAATTTCTTTAGGAACTGATGATAAAATAAATGGCCTTTATTTAAAACCATTTATTCCAAAAGATTTGCCAGTTTTAGAAAGGAATATTACAAAAATGATGTTGCCATTTAATGAAGAATGGACTGTAAGTTGGGGAGGTATTGCTGTTGAGGACAATTATCATGTGGAATATAAAAACCAAAAATATGCGTATGATTTGTTGATGACAAAAGACGATAAAACGTATACTGGTGATGCAAAAAGGAATGAAAATTATTACGTTTTTGGAAAAGAAATAATTGCGCCTTGTGATGCAACAGTTATAAAAGTAATAATAGGAGTAAAAGATAATGTACCAGGAGAATTTAATCCTGAACAATTAACTGGAAACACAATTGTTTTAAAAACAGCAAATAACGAGATTATTTTATTTGCACATTTTAAAGAAAATTCGATTGTGGTTCAAGAAAATCAGCAGATAAAACAAGGAGATTTGCTAGGTTTGTGTGGCAATTCTGGTAATTCGTCAGAACCGCATTTGCATTTAAGTCTCCAAAATGTTGCTGATATGAATATAGCAACTGGAGCAAAGTTGTTTTTTGAGAATATAAAAGTAAACGGAACTGTAAAACAAGATTACATTCCTATTAAGAATGATAAAGTTCAAAATACAAATTTGTAGTTTGTATTTTTAAAAGTTGAGTGAGTGCGTTAAGGATTGAAACGACATCCTTTTTGCTTAGTTCGAGTGAATTTGCTTTTTCGCAAATTTGTATCGAGAACTCAGCAAAAAGATATAGTGGAAAGCCTGTTAAAACGCCCAAAAAAAGAAAATACCTAAAAAGTTTCAAAACTTTACAGGATAAAATAGAAAATTAAACAATAGATGCTGAAATAAGTTTAGCATTTGCAAAACAAGAAACCATGAGTGTTTTAGAAATGAAAGTTCCTTCTCCAGGAGAATCGATTACAGAAGTAGAAATTGCAACTTGGCTAGTTGAAGATGGAGATTATGTAGAGAAAGATCAACCGATTGCAGAAGTAGATTCTGACAAAGCAACTTTAGAATTGCCTGCAGAAGAAAGTGGAATTATTACATTAAAAGCAGAAGAAGGTGATGCTGTTGCTGTTGGAGCAGTTGTTTGTTTAATAGACACAAGTGCTGCAAAACCTAGTGGAGACGCTTCTGAGAAAGAAGAAAAACCAACTAAAGAAGCACCAACTAAAGAAGAAAAAGTTTCGCCTGCAGTTGAGAAAAAAGAAACATATGCTTCTGGTGTAGCTTCACCAGCTGCAAAAAAGGTTTTAGCAGAAAAAGGCATCGATTCTAAATCTGTAAAAGGAACAGGAAAAGATGGTAGAATAACCAAAGACGATGCTGTAAATGCAGTACCATCTATGGGAACTCAACCAGCAAATGGTTCTAGAAATACAGAGCGCAAAAAAATGTCTATGTTGCGTAGAAAAGTAGCAGAACGTTTAGTTGCTGTTAAAAATGAAACTGCCATGTTAACAACGTTTAACGAAGTAAACATGCAGCCAATTTTCGATTTACGTACACAATATAAAGAGGCTTTTAAATCGAAACATGGAGTTGGTTTAGGTTTCATGTCTTTCTTTACATTAGCAGTTGTTAGAGCATTAAAAATGTATCCTGATGTAAATTCTATGATTGATGGAGATTTCCAAATAAAACAAGATTTTCAAGATATTTCTATTGCAGTTTCTGGGCCAAAAGGTTTAATGGTTCCTGTAATTAGAAACGCAGAAAACTTATCTTTTAGAGGCGTTGAAAGCGAAGTAAAACGTTTGGCAATTAGAGCTAGAGATGGGCAAATTACTGTTGATGAAATGACTGGTGGAACTTTCACAATTACCAATGGTGGTGTTTTTGGTTCTATGTTATCAACACCAATTATTAATCCTCCACAAAGTGGAATTTTAGGAATGCACAACATTGTGAACAGACCAATGGCTGTGAATGGTGGTATTGTAATTCAACCAATTATGTATGTAGCACTTTCTTACGATCACAGAATTGTAGATGGTAGAGAATCTGTTGGGTTCTTAGTGGCTGTTAAAGAAGCTTTAGAAAACCCAATAGAATTATTAATGGATAATAATGTTGAAAGAGCATTAGAAATGTAAGCAACAATGTTGCTAGATAAATATTAAAATCCTGAGCTTCTGCTTAGGATTTTTTATTTGAAGCTATTTCCAGCTTTCAGCACTCGCTTTTTTTTATGCTGAATTTATTTCAGCATCTGTTCATATTTAGAACAAATTTTATTTCAACTAACAGATACTGAATCGAGTTCAGCATAAAAAAAGAGCTCAAACAAATGCTTCAATCTGGGCTAAACTTGTTTGCTGACTTTTTGATTTTATTTAAATTTATTCCTATAAACCATCTTTTTTTTGACTTACATTTGATTAAAAATAAACAGCAATGAATAAAAAATTAGCATTCAACTTCTTGAAAACAGCAATCAAGACTTTACTGTTTTTCTTTACTATGTGTTTATTAACCAATTGCGCATCTAAAAAAATAACCGATATTCAATATATAAAGGAGTCGAAAGCTTTAGTAGAAAATTTACCAGAACTAAATGTTTTTAAAACACGAAAATCAAAAAATAACCCTGTTGTTATTTTTATTCATGGAGGTTATTGGACAGAAGGTAGAAAAGGAATCTATGGTTTTTTAGGTAGAAATTTCGCCAAAAAAGATGTGGTAACAGTAATTCCAAATTATACATTAAGTCCTAATGGAAATTACGATACCATGGCTAAAGAAGTTGTAGCAGCCATAAAATGGACGCAAAAAAACATCACAAAATACAATGGAAATCCACAAGAGATATTTTTAATGGGTCATTCTGCAGGTGGACATTTAATTGCATTGGTTGGCACAAATCCTAAATATTTAGAAAATACTGATGTTATAAAAGGTATTATTTTAAATGATGCAGCAGGTTTGGATATGAATTCTTATTTAGAAAAACACCCACCAACTGAACAATACAATTACGATGTAACTTGGACAAAAAAGCCAGAAAATTGGAAAGATGCTTCACCAATTTATTTTTTATCAGAAAAAACACCACCTATTTTTATGATTACTGGAAGCAAAACGTATCCTTCAATTTTATCACAAAACAAAGATTTTGTAAACAAATTGAATAAATATCAACCTTCAGTAAAAATCAATTATCAGGATAAAAAACACATTCCTATGATGAGTCAATTTTTCTTTCCTTGGAATGACAATTATAAAAATATCATCGAATTTATTGAGCAGAATAAGTAGAGAAATAAGCTTACTAAATATTTCTTATATTTGGATAAAACTAAAAAATTATGAATACGATTACTTTTGATGAGCCCATAAATATCTCTAAAAATCATTTTAAATCGATTGAAGATTTTCAGATATATATGGCTCAGAAACTTCAGAAAACTGAATTAAGTAACAGTCATAAAAAAGTTTTAGATGCTAAAACATTAGAAGTTAACGAAAATTCTGAAAATTACATTTCATTAAAAGAATTAAAATCAAATTTAGTAAGAAAAGAAATTACGCTAGAAGAAAAGACGTTAGCTTCATTAAAAGTTCAAGCTGAAAAAGAAGGAGAAAAAATAATAAATTATATGGAAAGAGTTTTAAAAGAAAAAGCAAATGAGTTTGAGCTTACAGATGATTATAAAATAATGATGGATAATTTATTAGATAAGCATGATAAAGGACAACTAAAATATACAAGCAAAGAAGACTTTTTTAAGAAAATAAAACGTTAATGAATTACGTTTTAAAATTTAGAAAAAATGCAAATGAAGACTTTGATATAGGAATTAAATATTATGATGAAATTTCTAGTGAACTAGCAGATAGATTTCACAAAGATTTTAAAAAAACGATTGATATTATAGAGTCAAATCCACTATTATATCAAATAAGATACAGGAATATTAGAATTGCTAATTTTAATAATTTTCCTTATTCAGTTCACTTTATAGTTAAGAATGAGCTGATTTTCGTTTTAACTATTTTACATCAAAAAAGATATTTTAAATAAATCCAATCTCCTTTATTTCCTTTAAAGTCGATTTCTTACCTTGCATCAAAAAATAAAAATGCAAACAAATCCTGAATTAGAACTTGCCCTAAACTTTATCGAAAAAACCGATAGAAATTTATTTATCACAGGAAAAGCAGGTACAGGAAAAACTACTTTTTTACATCAAATTAAAAACGAATCTTTAAAAAGAATGGTTATTGTAGCACCAACAGGAGTTGCAGCAATTAATGCAAAAGGTATTACAATTCACTCTTTTTTTCAAATGCCTTTTGGGCCAATTTTACCAAATCAGCCTCCAAATAGCCAACAAAGACGTTTTTCTAAAACGAAGATTGATATTATAAAATCGCTAGATTTAGTTATTATTGATGAGATCTCTATGGTTCGTGCAGATTTATTAGATGGAATTGACCAAGTAATGCGTCGTTATAAAAACCGAAATAAAGTTTTTGGTGGTGCACAAGTTTTAATGATTGGCGATTTACAACAATTAGCACCAGTTGTAAGACCAAATGAATGGAGTTTACTACAAGCTCATTATGAAACTGTGTATTTTTTTAGCTCAAAAGCTTTTCAAGAAGCCAATGTAGTTTCGATAGAATTAAAACATATTTATCGTCAGAAAAACGAAGATTTCATCAAAATTTTAAATGAAGTTAGAACAGACACGTTATCTAATGAATCTGCAGAAATTTTAAATAGAAATTACAATCCATCTTTTTCACCAAGTAAAGAGGAAGGTTTTATAACGTTAACAACCCACAACAACAGAGCGAATTTAATCAACAATTCTGAGCTGAATAAACTGAAAGAAAAGAGTTCTTTTTTTAAAGCTGAAATTTCTGGAAAATTTAGTGAAAACTCGTTTCCTAATGATGAAAAATTAGAATTGAAATTAGGAGCGCAAGTAATGTTTATCAAAAATGATTCATCACAAGAAAAAAGATATTTTAACGGAAAAATAGGAATTATTACAAAAATTGCTAAAGATTCTGTGACAGTAAAATGTCCAAATGATGCAGATGAAATTGTAACTGAAAGAGAAACATGGTCTAATATTAATTATTCTATAAATGAGGAAACAAAAGCAATTAAAGAAGAATTAATTGGTGCTTTTACACAGATTCCTTTACGTTTAGCTTGGGCAATTACCATTCATAAAAGTCAGGGGTTAACATTCGAAAAAGCAATTATAGATGCAGAAGCGTCTTTTGCTCATGGGCAAACGTATGTGGCTTTAAGTAGGTGTACTTCTTTGGAAGGTTTGGTTTTAAAAACGAAGATTACAAGCAATGCTATCATCAACGATAAAACCGTAAGTATTTTTAATGAAAGTGTGGAGGAAAACCATCCTGATGAATCTATTTTAAACGAATCTGAAAAACATTTTCAATTAAATTTAATTATAGAATTATTTGATTATCAGACATTTTTATATCCAATAACTCGTTTAATTGATATTTTTTACAAAAATCAAACCAGTATAAAAGGCGATGTAATCGATCATATACAAACCATAAAAGATGATGGAATTGTAGCTTTAATGAAAGTTTCTAACGGATTTAAGAATCAACTTTTACAGATTTCTGAAGCTAATATTTTACCAGAAAATAGTTCTCAAATTCAAGAACGTTTTACAAAAGCTGTTGATTATTTTTTAAATCAAACTAAAAATAATATCGAAAAACCTTTAGATGCAATTCAATTTTCGACAGATAATAAAGCAGTAAAAGCAGATTTTTCAAAACAGTTTGATTCGCTTCAAGAAAAATTAGATGAGAAATTATTTGCCTTACAAAAAATGACAAATGGTTTTAAAACGAAAGATTATTTAGAAGTAAGAGCAAAATCAGTTTTACAAAAAATGGAACCCAAAAAGAAGAAAAAATCGGTTGCTTCAAAACGTGATCCTATTTTGGCTCTAAAACTACGTGAATTAAGAGATAGCATTCGAATTGCAGAAAATATTGCTGCTTTTCAAATATTTACGCAAGAATCTTTATACGCTATGTGCGATGAATTGCCAAGAACAGAAAAAGAACTGTTGGCTATTGCAGGAATGGGCAAGACTAGAGTTGCCAAATATGGTGAAGAAATCTTGGAAGCCATTAACGAATATTGCAGCAAAAACGGAATTAATAAATTTAACGAGCAGAAAAAAGAAGATAAAAAATCGACCAAACAAATTACGTTTGAGTTATTTAAATCTGGTTTATCCATCAAAGAAGTTGCCAAAGAAAGAAGTTTAACTGCTGGAACTATCGAAAATCATTTAGCGAGTTTTATTCCTTCAGGAGAAATTGATGTTTTAGAACTGATGGATTTAAAACGCTACAAAGATTAGAAACGAAATAGAAGAAGTTGGCGATACAAAAGGTTTAACAACATTAAAAGAAAAAGTAGATGCTAGTTTTACCTATATGGAATTGAAAATGGTTTTGATGTCTATGGAGCTTTAGGTTGATGCAAATAATCACTATATTGCACCAAACTAGTTTAATATGGAAACAATCAGAAAATCAATCACTTTTACAAATCAGCAAAATGAGTGGATTAAACTACAAATTGAAAAAGGAGATTTTACTAACGATAGTGAATATATAAGAGATTTAGTTAGAAAAGATCAGTCAGAAAATTTAAAACTTTTAGAATTAAAAAACGCAATTGACATCGGTTTTAATAGCGGAGTTAGTCAAAAAAGTATATCCGATTTAATGAAGGCTGTAGATAATGGAGAACTATAAACTATCTGGAGCAGCTTCAAATGATATTCTTGGTATTTATAAATTCGGGATTAAAACATTTGGTTTAGAGCCTGCAAAAGAATATTTAATTTCTTTAGAATCTTTTTTAGAAGAATTAGCAAACAGACCAGAATTAGCAAGAGATGCTTCAATATTTGCTAGAAATTTGAATTATTATCGTTTAAAATCTAACGTGATTTTTTATGTTTTTAATGAATCAAATAAAATTTTTGTCATCAGAATTTTAGGCAAAAGAATGGATTTTGTGCAGCATTTGTAAAAGATATTTTAAAAATCAATTTTGAATTGTACAGATTTAAAATAGCTTTTAAGGTTTGTTATTTTCATTTATATAATTCAACATTTACACAATTAAAGATTTCAACAATCATACATCCAAAAAAATGATTTCAGTAAAAAAAGCATTAGAATTCGTTTTAAGTTCAACACAAGATTTTGGGGTTGAAGAAATTCCGTTTATAAAATCTGTTGGTAGAATTTTAAAAGAAGAAATTGTTGCAGATAGAGATTTCCCTCCTTTTAATAGAGTTGCTATGGATGGAATTGCCATTGAATATTCTGTATTTAAAAACGGACAAAGAACTTTTGAAATTGAAGGAATTCAGGCTGCAGGAAGTGAACAAATTACACTCAAAAACAAAGAAAATTGTATTGAAGTGATGACAGGTGCAGTGTTGCCAAACAACGCAAATACTGTTATAAGATATGAAGATATTACGATTAAAAATGGAGTTGCTACCATCAATATTGATGAAATTAACGAGGATCAAAATGTGCATCATAAAGGAAAAGATGGGAAAGTTGGTGATGTATTAATCTCTGAAAACATGAAGATATCAGCAGCAGAAATTGGAGTTTTAGCAACTGTTGGCAAATCATTTGTAAAAGTTTCAAAACAACCTAAAGTAATGATTGTTTCTACAGGTGATGAATTGGTTGGCGTAGATGAAATTCCTTTGGATCATCAAATAAGAAGAAGTAATGTTTTTACGTTAGTTTCTTTGTTAGAAAGGCTACATATTCCTTCAGAAACTGCTCATATTACAGATGATAAACCTATTTTAAAATCGAAAATAAAAAACTACTTACAAGGATATGATGTGTTACTTTTTAGTGGTGCTGTTAGTAAAGGAAAATTCGATTTTTTACCAGAAGTTTTTGACGAATTAGGAGTTGAAAAACTATTTCATAAAGTTGCACAAAGACCAGGAAAACCTTTCTGGTTTGGACAAACTGAAAACTGCAAATTATTTGCATTTCCAGGAAACCCAATTTCGACATTTGTAAATTGTTTGGCGTACTTTTATCCTTGGTATTATAAATCAATAAATCTAAAAGTTGAACAAGAAACTGCAATTTTAGCCGAAAACGTCTTTTTTAAGCCAGATTTAGTTTATTTTTTACAAGTAAAATTAAGCTCTAAAAATGGCAATTTAATTGCAACTCCAATTCAAGGAAATGGTTCTGGAGACTTAGCAAGTTTGGTACATGCAGATGCGTTTATTCAATTGCCAAATGATAAAAGTGAGTTTAAAAGTGGAGAAGTTTATAAAATAATAAGCTATCACTAATTATTAGTTTTAAGTGTTTAGTTTTGAATTTTTAGTTAAAAAAAGTGATTATGAAAGAAAGTATTGTTCAAAATAAGAGTTTCGAATTTTCTTTGAAAATCATTGCGCTTTATAAAAAGTTACAGCAAGAAAAAGAATTTATAATTTCAAAACAAATTTTGAGAAGCGGCACTTCAATTGGAGCAAATATAGAGGAAGCATTAGCAGGTCAAAGTAAGAGAGATTTTATTGCTAAAATGTCTATTTCTTCAAAAGAAGCAAGAGAAACCAAATATTGGTTACGTTTATTAAAAGAAAGTGAATTAACAAACATAGACGTTAATTCACTAATTTTAGACATTCATGAATTAATTAGAATTTTAACTTCTATCGTTAAAACTTCGCAAAGTGACCTAACTAAAAATTAAACATTCAAAACTAAAAACTTTTTAAATGACTTTTACACATTTAAATTCCAATAACAATCCTAAAATGGTAAATGTTTCTGATAAGAAAGTTACCAAAAGAACAGCCATTGCTAAGGCAACTATGTTTTTAGGCAAAGAAGTGATTTCTCATTTTACAAATAATAAATTAACCACCAAAAAAGGACCTGTTTTTCAAACAGCAATAATTGCAGGAATTCAAGGTGTAAAAAAAACATCAGAATTAATACCTATGTGTCATCCATTATTGATTAATGGAGTTGACATTGATATAGAAATTACAGATTCAGAACATATAGAAGTGGTTTGTAAAGTGACTATTGAAGGAAAAACTGGTGTAGAAATGGAAGCCTTGACTGGCGCAAATATTACCTGTTTAACCATTTATGATATGTGTAAAAGTATCAGTCAAAAAATGGTGATTAAAGAAGTGAAATTGGTAGAAAAAACGGGAGGAAAATCGGATATTCAAAGCCCATCTTAATCTTCCCTAAGAAAAGAAACACTCTTATGTTTTTTATATAAAAGTGAAAAAAGAGTAGTAAATTTGAGCATGTTTTTATTTTCCACACAGTTTGTTTTTCAAAACAGTTTATTTCCCCATGAAGTTTGTCATCCTGAAAGGATCTCTAGAGAATACTACTCACTCATGTGTGAGACGCATCCAGCGTGACAAACTAAATTAAAAAAAAATGAGTACATAACAAGATGAAAAAACATACAAAACATACAAATTTAGAAAGACGTGATAATGATAATTTTGCGCCTAATGAAATTTCAATTTTGGGTACAAATTGCAACAACATTTCTGATTTAGTACATAAAGTTTCTGAAAAATTATCAAACTATAAATTAGGATATTTTGATGCTTCTCATGCAAAGGATGTTGATGAGAATAAGTTATCAACATATGTTTTTCATCATGAAGGAAACGTTCAAATTACAACTTCTGGAAACGTAAATGAGTTCCAACAACGTTTGGATTTTGCACAATTCGATTATGTTTTTATCAACGGGAATCATTACCAAGGTGCAAAACAAATTTTAGTTTTAGATGAAGCAAAAGAAGCTTCAGTTCTTAAACGATTGGAGCAACTAAATAGAGTTCAGTTTATCATCAAACTAAAAGAAGAAACTGAGTTTTTTGATTTTTTGGTTGAGAAATATCCAACGATTAAAAATAAAATCTGCTATACCATTGATGAAGTGGATAAGATTGCAAATCATATTAATAATTTAATTCAAGAAAAAATTGCGCCTGTAAAAGGGTTAGTTTTAGTTGGCGGAAAAAGCACGAGAATGGGAACAGATAAGGCTGAACTCAACTATTTTGGAAAACCACAAAAAGCGTTCGCAAAAGAATTGTTAGAACAGCATAATTTAGAAACTTTTTATTCTGTAAAAAACCTTTCGACTGCGCTCAAGGTGACAGCAGAAAATAATCATGAAATTTCAGATAAATTTCTAAATTTAGGACCTTTTGGAGGCATTTGTTCTGCTTTCCAGAAAGACCCAAATTCGGCTTGGTTTGTATTGGCAACAGATGTTCCTTTTGTAGATGAAAAAATAATTCAGTTATTATTAAAACATAGAAATCCGAGTAAAGTTGCAACAGCAATTAAAGGAAAAAGCAAGGAATTTGTAGAGCCATTAATTACGATTTACGAACCAAAAGCGTATTCTATTTTATTGCAATATTTAGCTCAAGGTTATTCTTGCCCAAGAAAAATGCTCATCAATTCTGATGTTGAAATTGTGGAGATTGATGATGAATTTATCAGAAATATAAATTCTCCAGAAGAGTTTGAGGATGCTAAAAAGGAGATAAATGAGTAATAGAAACAGAGTAAAATATCATTTTTCATGATTTTTATAATTCTTATTTCTGTTTTTATCTACTTTAATAGGTTTGAAGAAAAAGTATTCGTTTGTGGAACACCCGATTTAATTAGTATTTGTGGTAATACTTTGAATGAAAATCAAAAAGAAGGTAGAAAATTATTTAAAATTTTATGTGCATCTTGTCATAAAATTGATAGAAGGTTGGTTGGTCCAGCTTTGGGAAATATACAAATGGACTCGATTCCATTTTATAAATACCTGACTGTTAAAGACTCATTAGAAAAAAAATTTCATAAAACTATTTTTAAACAAATGTCTATTAAAAACACAAATGAATTACTTTTATATTTGAAAATTAATAATTAAATTCAAAAATGTTTTCCCAAACAATTTGTCATCCTGCAAGGATCTCTATGTTTTACTGATCACTCAATCGTGAGACGCTTCCAGCGTGACAACTTTGTAAAAAATAAAGGATAAAAAAACTGAAATTCTCGAAATTTCTAGAAAACATCAAATGAAACCAACGAAAAATCAACTTTTTAAACGTCAAATCACTTTATCAGAAATTGGTGAGGTTGGGCAACAAAAATTGCAAAATGCTTCAGTTTTGGTAGTTGGTTGTGGAGGTCTAGGAAGTCCGATTGCTGTGTATTTGGCTGCAAGTGGTGTTGGTAAAATCCATTTGATAGATTTTGATACAGTTGATATTTCCAATTTACACAGACAGGTTTTTTATTCTTTAGAGGATGTAAATCAACCAAAAGCAGCTGTTTTATCAGAATTTATAAAAAAAAGAGCGCCTTTTACAGAAGTAAGTTTTACCAACAAACCAATTACAAAAGAAAATGTTTTTGAATTAATAGAAAACGCTGATATTGTTGTAGATGGAACAGATTCTCTACCAACCAAATATTTGTTAAATGATGCTTGTGTTATTAAAAACAAACCATTGGTTTATGGTTCATTGTATAAATTTGATGGATATGTTGCCACATTTAATGTTGTACAAAAAAACGGAACCTATTCAACAAATTTAAGAGATGCTTTTCCAGAAATGGCAACAGATATTCCTAATTGTGAGGAAGCAGGAACTTTAAACGCTATTGTTGTCATGATTGCCACTCAGCAAGTAAATGAAGTTTTAAAATTGATTACACGAGTTGGAAAACCACTTATTAATCAACTACGTATATATAACGCATTGCAAAATCAAGAGTTAAAAATGAAGTTAAAACCAACAGTTTTAAAAGATAAAATTGCTAAAATTTTTAATAAACAAACGTATGTTGATGCAATTTGTAGCAATCAAAATCCTGATTGGCAAATTTCGGCATCAACTTTAAAAGAATATTTATTAGATAAAAAACTAGCAAATAATTTAGAAATTATTGCAGTTTTAAACAATTTAGATTTGCCTTTTAAAGTGCAACAAACTATTCATATTAATAATTTTGATGCAAAAAAAATTGAAATAGATGAAACTAAAACATACGTTATGGTTTGTCAAAGAGGATTGAATAGTTACAGAGCAACTGAAAGGTTAAAAAAGAAATATCCAGATTTAAAAGTCTTAAATTTGACTGGTGGAATTTCTAGCTACAAATAAACCAAATGAAAAAACCAGTAGATTTTTATTTAAAAAATAAGGCTGACCTCGAAAAAGAAGCATCAATTCTTAAAAAGAAACTCATTAATCTAGGAATTTTTAGATTTGCTGTTTTTTTATGTACTTGCTTATTAGTTTACCTAACTTTTGGGAAGTATCCTATTGTTTTTATCATCGCTTTTTTAGGTGTTTTACTTTTTTCATTTTTGGTGATAAAGTTCATCAACTTAAAAAGAGAAAAAGCGATTGTTGATGCAAAAATTAAAATTAATAAAACAGAAATCAAAGTTTTAAATCGTGATTTTCATCATTTAAAAGATGGAAAACAGTTTGTAAATCCTGCGCATTTTTATAGTAATGATATCGATTTGTTTGGCATAGGTTCTTTTTTTCAATATGTAAATAGAACGTCTACTATTGATGGAAAAACT
>Ga0115565_10001969_pt1 | contig 16294 bp, 11 predicted proteins | sample COGITO_mtgs_1105_FD_87199 | JGI IMG/M metagenome (GOLD analysis project Ga0115565, IMG submission 87199) | Pelagic marine microbial communities from North Sea - COGITO_mtgs_110530 | ecosystem: Environmental > Aquatic > Marine > Epipelagic | place: Germany:Helgoland, sampling site Kabeltonne... | reverse complement strand
GATTGGGATTCTAACATTAGAGCTTATCAAGATAACTTTCAATTCCTAAATGGAGCGATTAAGAGCGATTGGGATTCTAACATTAGAGCTTATCAAGATAACTTTCAATTCCTAAATGGAGCGATTAAGAGATAACAAAATAAAATCTTTAGAAGGCTTTACTCAAAACTTTCAATTCCTAAATGGAGCGATTAAGAGAATCCGATTTGGTTAAATTGTTATTACCCTATTTTACTTTCAATTCCTAAATGGAGCGATTAAGAGAAGAAGCGGAACGGTTGTCAAAAAAGAGTAAAGCCCCTTTCAATTCCTAAATGGAGCGATTAAGAGGTGTTTCTTAAAAACAAAAAAAGAATTAAAAACGATCTTTCAATTCCTAAATGGAGCGATTAAGAGAGGCATCTATTTTAGGTAATGACTATACGGAGCAATCTTTCAATTCCTAAATGGAGCGATTAAGAGAAGTCAAAAACACGCTATAGAAAAAAGCGTAAAAGGTCTTTCAATTCCTAAATGGAGCGATTAAGAGCTTAGTGAAAGGGGTTAATCGTCTGTTCTTATCCAACTTTCAATTCCTAAATGGAGCGATTAAGAGTAATGGAGCGATAGCAGAAGGAGAACACTTAATGCCCTTTCAATTCCTAAATGGAGCGATTAAGAGATATTACAGATAAGATTATTACCTACGATTTAAGTACTTTCAATTCCTAAATGGAGCGATTAAGAGTGACTTTTTTCAAGTTGAGCACCTAATTCATTTAAGCTTTCAATTCCTAAATGGAGCGATTAAGAGGATTTAGGCTATAACATAACATGGAACGGCACAAATCTTTCAATTCCTAAATGGAGCGATTAAGAGTAAACAGCGTTGTTGGTTCATTGCCTGTTTTTGGCGCTTTCAATTCCTAAATGGAGCGATTAAGAGCGAGTATCTAAATTAGGTAACACTTCTGGTAAGTGGCTTTCAATTCCTAAATGGAGCGATTAAGAGAGTTCATTTTGAAAATGCGTCTAACACTACAAATTTCTTTCAATTCCTAAATGGAGCGATTAAGAGAGTAGGAACAGGAGGGAGAGGTATTACGGTAACGGACTTTCAATTCCTAAATGGAGCGATTAAGAGAGTTAACGATCTTCAAAAAGGGATAGGGGATACTACCTTTCAATTCCTAAATGGAGCGATTAAGAGTATTGTTTTAGATGCGGGTATACCAACACCTGTAATCTTTCAATTCCTAAATGGAGCGATTAAGAGATACCTAAAAGGGGGGCAGATAAAAAACCTAAAAACCTTTCAATTCCTAAATGGAGCGATTAAGAGACCCAGAATATAGACACCATTGGCGAGCTACCAAACTTTCAATTCCTAAATGGAGCGATTAAGAGTAAGCAGAAAGAAACGATTATAGATAATCAACTATTCTTTCAATTCCTAAATGGAGCGATTAAGAGCTTTACCCGACGATATAGACGAAATACTAAATAGTTCTTTCAATTCCTAAATGGAGCGATTAAGAGATCAGCAAAGGAAATAATAGTACACATTCATTCCCCCTTTCAATTCCTAAATGGAGCGATTAAGAGCTAACTGATTAATAACCTAAAAACAAAAGAAAATTACTTTCAATTCCTAAATGGAGCGATTAAGAGTCCATTATGGCGCAATGGTTGCAAATCATCAAATTCCTTTCAATTCCTAAATGGAGCGATTAAGAGTACAGGAGCTGCCAGGGCTTCTTCGTTTTCATACTCCTTTCAATTCCTAAATGGAGCGATTAAGAGCCGTTATTTTTTAAAAAATAATAGCCTAGGTACTAGTTCTTTAAGGATTGCGAAGTTACAAAATTTGATAAAAAATCTAGTCGATGTGTAATACTATGTTTTATATAGACCTGAGACGATTCTATAATATTCTCTTTTACAGAGTTTTAGAACAATATGTCATAGAACTTTTTTATATAGAATTCTAGAATAGTGTCTTAGACGCTTAAATAAAATTATCTAAATCATTTTTTTCCTTCCCAACTACTTGTTTTTCTAACCAACCTTGTTGCCTACTTTTAAAGATAATTAAACTATCTGTCTCTTCGTTCATTAGTAGCTTTGCGCCAATTAAGAACTCCTTCAATTTAACTTCTGAAATTGCACCTTCAAAAACGCTGTTCTGTATCCAATTAAGATAACAACGGCAATGTTTTAGCATTTTACCAACTCTTTTAGAATCCATATCATATACTAGAATTATATACATCTACCACCACGTTTTAAAAGGTTTGTATTCTTGTATATCCATAACATGTTTTACTAGTTTGTAACATTCTAAACGTACAAGCCTCTTATAGCTAACACTCCTATCCAAGGAACGGTGTTTAAATGTTTCATTTAACTTCTCATCCCAAGCACGCAGTACTTTTTTTCTCCCAGATTCCTTTAAAAGACAACTATTTACCTGAAAATCAAAATCAGACTTTTTAATGATTTTTTTGTTAAATAGAGAAAAAATGAGGCGGTCTGCTAATAATGGCTTAAAAACCTCAGCTAAGTCTAATGCTAAAGAAAACCTTCTAAACCCAGGTTCATGTAAAAAACTAATGGTTGGGTTCAACTGGGTATGGTAGATTTGATCTAAACACTGGGTATAACACAACATATTTACGAAAGAGATCATCGCATTTACCTCGTTACTAGGTGGTTGCTTTGTTCTATTATTCATTTCGAAATCTGTTATTATAGTACTGAAAGCAGTGTAATAAACCATGCGTATATTACCTTCTACACCCATAAGTTGGTCTATAGCTGTAGTTAATGCTATTTGTCTTGTAAGTGCTTCTATATTTTCTATTTGTCCTTCTAAGTTTCTATCTCTTTTATTATAATACTTAAGATTTTTAAGCATATTAAACGCAGCCCCTTCTATAAAACGTTGCGCAAGGAGTACTCGTTTGCTTAGCGTTTGGTAGTGTGTTACTTGGTTTACAAGTACTTTACCACTTAACAAATATTCTTTAGGCATAAAACTGCCCGTGTAATGTTGGTAGTAATCAAAGAAATGTACTCCTATATGATTTCTACCAAGAAAATTATACAGTGCGCTATTCGCATCTAAACTACCAAAGCAAAAAAGATTCTGAACGCCTTCTACAGGCAGGTATTTTGCTTTTCCTACAACTCCATGCTCATCTACAGGTACAAATTTTAGCGTATTATCTTTACGAGATAAGCGTCCGGGATTAAATAAGTAGTACGACTTTTTCATAACTCATCTATATAACACAACTCGTAATAGGCGCATTTCTTACATATTGGAGCGTTTAGCAAGGGTGGACACTTTTCTTGTAGCATAATAGCTTTTATAATAGGAATGCTGTTTTCTAAGACCATTTTGTCTTTTGTGCTAAAAAGTACTTCTGTTGTTTTTCGCAATTTGGGATATTCTATTTTACCAGTAACATAGTCCATTCCGTTTAGCGCAAATAGCCATACATAAAACTGTACCTGCCACTCGTGTGCACTCTCTGTGGTCTTTCCTTTCTTTGTTTCGTGAATTACTTTTTCTTTTGCGTCGTAAAAATCTATCTTACCTGATAGCCTTATACCGTTATGAGTAGCGTATAACTCTATCTCATTATATTTTTCTGATCTTTGTGGGTAACTAGATTCATGTAAAAGCGCACCATCATAGACAATAGCTGAGGTATGCTCCATACCAATACCATTAGTAAATAGCCACAGTTTCCTGTGGCATATCCTATAATAATTTATGTGGGTTGCGGTTAGGTTCATTTTATATTTGATCTTCGTAATCAAATGCCAGCATCAAATCAACTAAATGTTTTTCTGCTCTATCGATATCACTAGCAGGTCCAGATTTCCCTTGTACGTGAGCAGAACAGGAAGGTGTAATAAAAATACTAGCATCAGCCGTTTCATCAATTCTTGGAATAGCTTTAGGTTTATCCACATCTTCGCGTAGTTCTCCGCGAATGGCATATGCAATTTGATTGGCATTATCGCTAATAGCAATTGCCAAAGTTTCCATTAAACTAAACGTACGTGATTGGTTACTAGTTATGCGCCAGTTTATTAGTGCATGTGCTAAAGCAGGTATGATTTTTTCACGTTTTTCCTTTGGTAAGACCAAACATTTGCCAAAAACATTTTTTCCGTTGACCCATCCTGCCTCTTTTAGTTTGGCTTCTATTTCTGGAAATAGCTCAGGCTCTAGCTTATTTGTAGAAACACAAAATAAAGTTCTTAAATCAATTGCGATATCATACACAAATAAACCTGTAGCTCTAGTCATCCCATTACCGTTATAGTATTTAGGCCCTAAACTGCGCTCATTGGAAACTAACCAATCTGCAAGCTCTCCTTGGGGGATTTCAGTTCTATTTTTCCCTTCTACCTGATATACTTTTACAGTATGATTTTCTGGTTTTGAAGAACGGTCAAAAACAACTGCCTCAGTCTCTCTTTCTAACCCACCCAATAATGGATGTAAAGGGCGCATAGCAGAAATAGACATTGGACTCCTTCTCTTTACCGTCATTTTATCACTTTGTGCCTTCATATAACCACCCAGTAACTGATCTGGAAAAGAAGGATCGCAAGGTGAATGTGGCTCAAGCATTCCTGCTACACCTTTTTCAATTTTCCAGTTAAAGGTAATTGCAGCAAAAGGAACACTTAATTCATCAGATAGGGCTTCGATAATGGAACGTTTCACCTGTTGTCCACTAGAATAAGCCATCTGACGCCCAAATTGTGGATCTCTATATGTTTTTTGTCCATCTTGTACACCAAAAACAGTATGTTCAGCATGGCGTAGAGCTCTCAAATAAATAAAAGGTTTCATATTTTCAACTTTTAAGATTATTAGTTTGATTTTTTAAATTGATATTCAAAACGGATTAATGTAATAAAAAGTGGAAACAAATCTGACGGTAACTCAATTACAGCATCTTTCACTTTTTTAAAAGTCACAGCTCCTTCTTTATATTTTGCCATTAACTCAGTTAATTTTTCAATAAACTCTTTAAGTGTTTTTGATTCTTTTACACCTTTACTTATTTGAGATTGAACTTTCTTAGTCTTTTCTCTTTCAGAAGAAACACCTTTTGTTTCAAAATCTATTAATGCTTGCGCAACCTCTATTGCCAAAGCGTTTAGTTGTTTTTTGTTATTTAACATAGCTATTATCCAGGTTTTAAATATTTGAAAATTTAGTATTGCACCTCTATATTTATCAGTTGCTTTTTCTTTACGTAATTTAAAATCTTCTGCAACTTCATTCTTTTTTTCTATAATATTTGGCTTAGAAAATTTGTACTCTTTTCCTTGTGCGTATTTAGCGGATCCAGTAGGCATAAAGGCCCTTAAATTATTTGGCTCTAGTGCTTTTAAACCAATGACCCCTAACTTACAGGCATTTTTTAAGTTATAAAACGTACCATACATCTTTTCAAAATTCTCGTGATTTATTCTTTCATTTGGAAGATTGTACAATTCTTCTTTTAGCTGAATTAGCTTTCTAACCTTTGGTAATTGAATATTAATAAAACCAAGTGTCGTATTTGTTTGAGAGAAATTGTAAGTATAAGCCGTAATCGTCTGTTTAGGATATTCTCTTGATAATGCAAAAATTATCTTAATCCAATCAATTGTAGGAATAGCCAGTTTTCCTAGAACCTTCTCGGGCTTTGGATTGAATTCGGCTAAGGGATTATCAGCATGATAATACTCTCCAAATACATGGTTTATCCAGTGCCCATTCCACGTTTCAATCTGCTTATCTTTCAAATTTGGTGTTTGCGAAAGATATTTCCTATAATGTTCCCAACCTTTGTAAAGCTCCCAAAGTATTCCTTCTTCATCAATTTGAATTGCTAAGCCCCCACTAACACCAATTGCTAGGGCTTGACCAATCCAAGAGGCATACATTTCATCACTTTCAAAAGCAAAAGGCATAGAAGTGATTTGCCCTGAGGATGTTGCTGTATTACTCTCTGCGCCGTAGCCAACAAAAATAGCCCCACTGGGTATACCTTCTTCCATTTTTGAATGAAGGTTAAACAGTTGTGCTCTAGCTTTTGAGCCATGCTCATCCACTGCCTTTTTTGTTGGTTTTTGAAAAAAGGGTGAGTTCCCAACATGCATAAGATGTTCTTCATTATCAAAAAAGAGAGGAAATAGCTCTTCATTAAAAAATTGCTGAGAGGTATAAGTATCTGGCAAATTATTTTTTGCTCGGTATATTTTCAAAAATTTGTTTCCTATATAGCTTGTATACATATTATAAAAATATTTCAGGTTCAACTAATTCCAGTCCGTAACATAAATGGTCAGCCTCCTCTTGTGGGATTACAAAAGGTTGTGAACCTTCGTCTAACTGTTCGTATAGGTTTTTATATCGTGCAATTGTCTTAATGCTAATTGGTATCTCCATTGGAATACGTTCTCCCCATTTTGCATCAATATATTTTTCTCTATCACAACTTAATATACAAGTAGCAGATTGTATTTCTAAAGCATCTACAATTACAGCACTTTGCCTGTGGCAAAGCTCTTTAATTCTATATTGTCCTTCATGAAAAATTAAGTGAACATCAATAGGTTTCGTATCTAAAGAAGGATAAACAAGATCAATTTTAGCCTGTAAACCCCGCTCTTTAAGCAGCGTATTATCTTCTAATTGAGCAAAACTTGCTTTTAAAATTTCTGCTTTATAAGGCAAAGCACTTCCATTAAGTTGAACAACATGTACAGGCTTGTATTTACCTATGGTATCTTTAGATCGTTTTCTATTAACCCGTCCAAAACGTTGTATCAGGGCATCTAAAGGTGCTACTTGTGTAATCATCCTATCAAAGCTAATATCTAAACTAACCTCAACTACTTGTGTAGAGATCACAAGACAAGGCATATGCCCCTTACCATATTGTTCCGAATCATCACCATTAAATTCAGCTTTCAATCGGTTCTCTAATGCATAACGGTCTTTTCGCCTAAACCGGCTATGTATAAGCATTACAGGAATTTCTGGAAATTTTTCAGTTAGCCGAATATATTCCTCTTGTGCTTTTTTAACAGTATTAAAAATGGCTAAAACCTTTTCCTCTTGCTTAAAGGCAATTTCTAAAACAGTATCAATTTCTGTTTCGTCCTCCATTTTATGAACAACATGCCTGTCAAATCCATCCAAGATTTCATCATCTAGTTTCACCTCATATACTTCTCCTTTTTCATTTAATAATTTCAATACTTCATTATACAAGAGCGAAGGCATTGTAGCTGTACCAATATGAATCCGACAATCTAGTCTTAATAAAGTACGAATGATTTCTAAAACCATAGACCGACCAACGTCTGAATAGGTATGAATTTCATCAAAAATGACATCTGCACCTTGTAAGTCTAGCATCATGCTCTCAAACTCAGCAGTTCCAAAAATGATAGAAGCTAGTTGATGGGGCGTTAAAATCTTAATAGCTGCACCCCCAAAATGCTGTAAGCTTTCTGCATCTTTATTTCCTTGTACCAGAAGGGCAGAAGTGGCATGTAAAACCCGTACTTGAGTATCTACATTAGGATTTTCGTTTTTAATATCCTTTTTAATACGTTCATACATTGCATTTATGGAAGCCTGAAATGGTAAAGTATAGAAAATTCTTCCTGTACATCTTTTTAATAGAAAATCTGTTTTACCTGCTCCTGTTGGGGCTACAACTAAGGTATGTGGTCTTTTATCTTTCGTATCTATTTGAGAGAGCGGGTATAAATCACTTCCACGCTTTGAATCTTTATAAAAACTTAAATCAGGAATGGCAAATAGCTCTTTTAGTTTGGCAGGAGTGCCATTAATAAATGCAGATGCAAAATGGTCTGCGGACATTAACAAACCCCTTAAAGGTGACCAACCCAAAGGCTTTTTTTTACAATAACTTAAAACGTATTCTAAATTTTCCTCCGCTTCCTCTATTAATATAGGTCGGATTTTAATATCGTCAAAATTAAATTCCTTTAAAACTTCTAAACCGTAAGATGACCAATGTTCCCAATCTTCTAAATGATTATCTAACCAAAACCTATCATTATCATCTAAATCAATAATTCCTCTTAGACTCTTATCATTTCTAATAGATTTATGATGCCCCACGACCATATCAATTAAAGACGGCCAATCTTCTTTTGGAAATAATGATAAAAAACCTAAGGACGATAATTCATGCCTATGGGCGTAGTTCTGTTTTTCTTTTTCTGATGAAGATTTATAATTTTTATCTCCCTTAATTTTATGCTGAAAATGCACATGTGCTTTTCCTAGATCATGTAAAGCTGCGGCTTTTATTGCTAAATTTTTATCGAAATTAAATTGATATTTTTCCGCAAACACTTCAATAGCAAGCGCAACATGCTTAGTATGTTCTAAAAGTGTTGTTTCCCCGCTATCTGCACTTTTTGCCAGTATGTTATTTAATGGTTGTATTTTCATTACTATAAAGGTTGCCGTATAGGATTTCCTACTACCTTTAGTGACCCAAACATTTCTTCAACATCATTAAAGCGGTTATGACCAACCTTAAACATTTTATTTTTATCACCTTCAAAAAGCAATTCAAAACCTTCTGTGTCGTCAAAATTAGTTTCTGAAAGTTCTAAGAGTTCACTTGGCAACATTATATCCTCATTTCTGCAAAGACACAAATGTTCCTGCAATGCTTTTTCTGCATCCTCTTTATTTTCAAAAGCCAAGTACAAGTGAGGTTCTATCATAACACCACGATTAATTATAGCTAAGTTGGTTTTGTATTTTCCTTTCTCCTTACTAGCTTTAAAACCCCCTTTAGACCATGTTCTTTCTTGCTGAACATCTATAGATAAATAGTTTATTCTATGGCGTTTAATTTTCTGAATGCCTTTTATATTTAAAAGCTCAGGAAATATCTTTTTTTCTATACCTTCTACTATAGAAGGAGTTAAGAACTGTTGGGAAAAAGTTTCACCATCTCTTACAGCAGTCCATGGCTTAATAAAGCCAAAATGTCCTATATACTTAACTACAAATAAATTATTCATATAATAGCTTTTAATCATGTTCCTCAATAAACCTACGCTCGTAACAACGCTTTAAGTAATTATAATCTTCTGATCTTAAATAGTCTTCTCGCCCCCCAAACTTTTCGTCAAATGTCCAATCGATGCGGTCTGGATGTAATAAGTCATACAAGTTAATAACTTGCACTTTGTCTGATAAAGTAAACTCGTGCCCACTTTTGTTTATATATCCTATGATCATTCTAACACTTTAGCTAAAGCAAACATAATAATAAAAACCTATAAGATAACCATTTCTAAAAAATAATTATAAAATCATCATTTACGAAATTAGTATCTTTGAATAGATGGCTACTTGTGGAATATAAAAATAAGTGAACCTTTTCTTTACTAAATCGATCCTGTAGCCATCTTTTTTACAACAAAGCTCCAAATCCAATTCCTGTACTATTACCTACACCAACATTCCATGCAAAAGCAATCTGTTCCTGTGAGCCTTCAATAATAATTGGGCAGACATTTACTTTACTTTTAAAAGTTTTATACGCAACTACTTTCGTTTTCGCTTTAACGTAAGTAGCATCAAACCTTACAGATACATTGCTTGTGGGAAGTCCTGCTTTTTCCAATTTAAGCTGTAGCGTTTCGGTTAAGAATTGACTTGTTTCCTTTTCATGGTACTGGTAATGTTTTTTACCCTTTTCCGTATCTCTTTTTATAAGTACAGGACTAGCTACATAGAAGTATGCACTCCGCTCAAAACTGGGTGCTTCTTGTATGGATACTTCTTTTACCAGAACGCCATGAAACATTTCTGGTGCTGCCAGTATGCCTTTAATTACCTTCTTAGCTACAGTGGTATCGTAGATATTTATAAAAAAATAGGAGTCTGCCGTTGTACCTAAGCCATCTTTAGCAGTAGTTGCATTTTGTAACCATGAAAAAGAATATAAACTAATTGTGCCATGCTCTTGGTTGCTTTCCCCCAACCATTTATGAAAACAACCAGTTAGCAAATGTTGGTAGTTAAAGGGAATTATACTGGTATTTGGAGTTAGTTTTAAATGAAGTCTCATAAGATACTTTGTAGTTTACTGCATAAAATTAAATGAAGCTAAAAAGATAAGAGATATTTTACTATTACGGTGTATGTGAGAAAATAAAGTCAATTTATGAGTGAAAATTATTTAAGATAATTTATCGTTTTACAGTTTTTAGGATTGAAACTATTGAAGGCCTGAAAGCAATTCACAACGGTAAATCTTTCATAGAGTTAGAAATAGCTTTCAGAAATCCTTATCAAAATAAAACAATTAAAAGCAAATTCGTACTTTTAAACATCACCCACTCAAAACCAAAACTACATGAAAACCATACTACACAAAGCCGCTAGCAGAGGGAATGCCAACCACGGCTGGCTACATTCTAAACATACTTTTAGTTTTGCTAATTACTACAACCCAGAACGTATGAATTTTGGCGTTTTAAGAGTGCTCAATGACGATATAGTATCTGAGAACAGGGGTTTTGGCACTCACCCGCATAGCAATATGGAGATTGTTTCTATACCGCTAGAGGGCGATTTAAAGCATATGGATACTATGGGAAACGCTACTGTTATAAAATCTGGAGACATACAAGTAATGAGCGCGGGTACAGGTGTAAAACATTCTGAGCATAACAACAGCCCAAACAATCCTGTAAAATTCTTACAGATATGGATACTACCAAATACACAAGATGTTACACCCAGGTATGATCAGCTGACATTGAATATGGATGATCGTAAAAATAAGATGCAGCAAATACTATCACCCAACCCAAATGATGCTGGTGTATGGATTTACCAAAATGCATGGTTTAATTACACTGCATTAGATAAGAATGTGGAGCTAGAATATAAACTACATGACGCAAAAAATAACGGCGTATATGCTTTTATTTTAGAAGGAAATGCTACCATTAATGGTGAAGCTTTAAATGAACGTGACGGCTTTGGTATGTGGGATTTAGAAACACTAACTATTAAAGCAAATAGCACTACAGAAATTTTATTAATGGAAGTTCCCATGAACCTACCTTAGTAGCTACCGTATTAATGGATGACCTGTTTTACAATTTTAATCAGCTTATACCTAAGCTCGCAAACCTCTTATATTAAGGCCTAATATTTCATCTTCGGAAAATTCATAAATTCAAAAAGACTACTTTAAAATGTATGTGCTGACTATAAAAAAGTAGCGTTATTCTTAATGTATGCTATAATTACCATCTATTGTATCTATATTATGCGATATTGACACTATATTTATTAAATAGTTGATTTTTAATCAGCCTAGTGCCCCATTTAATTATTTAGTTCTAAACAACCTGTTTTTATGGAGAAGACCGCTACCCTTTTACAGCCCAACGCTAAAAAATTATTTTACGGAAGTTGCTTTGCCTTAATAACTACCGCATTTTCCTTTAGTATTGCTGCAGGTATTTTAGATCAGTTAAAAGAATCTCTACAACTTTCTGGCGCACAAACAGGGCTTATTGCATCTATGTGGTTCCTTGGCTTTCCTATTTCTATGGTTCTAGGTGGGGTATTGTATCATAAAATTGGTGGTAAGGTAATAATGCAGTTTGCCTTTTTTGCGCATGTGCTGGGTATTCTCCTAATCCTATTTTCTGGAAACTATACTGGTTTACTTATAGCAAACTTACTTATTGGTTTAGGCAATGGCTGTACAGAAGCGGCTTGCAACCCTATGATAGCAGATGCCTATAAGGGTGTTCGTATGAGTAAAATGCTAAATAGGTTTCATATGTGGTTTCCTGGTGGTATTGCTCTGGGCAGTGTTATTTCTAAGGTAATTACCGATGCTGGTTTTTCTTGGGAAACACAAATAGCCATAATTCTTATACCTGCTATAATTTATGGTTATCTATTTTTAGGGCAGTCTTGGCCAAAAGCAAAAGTGAAAGAGGCCGCAACGCTTACGGAGAATTTTAAGGCAATGACATCCCCACTGTTCTTATTTATGCTTGTATGTATGGCACTTACCGCCATTTCTGAATTTGGCCCTAACCAATGGGTGGGGCTTATACTGGCTAAAAGCGGTGCTCCACCAATGATACTTTTGGCACTCGTTTCTACCATTATGGCAGTAGCTCGGTTTTTTGGAGGAAACTTAGTAAAGTTATTTAATCAGACTGGGGTTTTATTAGGTTCTGCCATTTTAACGACTCTAGGTATTTATCTTTTTAGCACACAAACAGGAGGCATGGCGTATGTAGCTACGATCACCTTTGCTTTGGGTGTTGCCTATTTTTGGCCAAATATGATTGGTTTTGTGGCGGATAAAATTCCTAAAAGTGGTGCTTTAGGGCTTTCTATTATTGGTGCTGTTGGCATGTTTTCTAATGCTATATTTCAATTTATTATTGGCGGGTGGATAGATGCAGATAGGGCGAATGCTGCCGCTGCTGGACTTCAGAATGATGCACTAGAATTGGTGGCAGGACAGGCGACCATGAGTAAAATGATTGTATTTCCAATTATTTTAATCGGCCTATTTACAGCACTTTACTTTTGGGTAAAACTTAGGTTTACAAACAACCCTAATACAACTCATTTGTAAATTGTAATTAGTTACGACTTAATAACACAGCTTAGATAGTTGTGCTAGTTACATTACTTTTCTTCTTTGAAAGAGCGATTGTTTAATTGGCTTTCAACAGTAAATCAACTTTCTTTAAAGAGTGCACTTTTTACAGACCAGTATAGCTTCTTTTATAAAATGATATCAAGATATAAAAAGGGATAAAAGAGTTCATTCTTTTCTCATTAAAAACACAAAATAGCACAAAAAAAATACTGGTGACTCCACACAGTAATATCCCCAAACCCTTATATTATGTAGTCCTTTACCTACCTCATGTGCGGAAATATATCTTAAAAAATGACCCAAAATAATTTGTTGTCTGTAGACAACCTAATATGCTCTGTTTACAACAAAGATGTGGGTAGTAACGCACCCTTAATTACCTTCACCAGTAGGCTTATCCCAAGTTTAAAATTATTTAAATGTTATGTTGTCACCTAGCGCATTAAAAAAATTGTTTTTTACAATAATCATTGTCCTTACTGTATCGGTTTTAGGATTCTCAATGGCAACAATAAGGTTAGAAAAAAATTATTCTTCATTTTTAGAAAAAGTACTAAGTGTGTTTGATAAACCACACCCCTTAGAAAACCAGTCTGATAATATTTCTTATTGCTCTATAGATTCACAACCCGTGCATGAAATTTTCTTATGTGGTGCTTCAGATTCAAGACAGATCACCATAAATGATTCAAATATAGACCAGATAATTTGGTCTAAATTGGAAGAAGGAAGTTGTACAGCTGCTTCGGAAGGATGTGTTAATAAATCTGGTGCATGTATCTGGAAGGAGCAATCCAACGCCGCTCAATTTACCATTACATCCGCTGGCACCTACAGAATATTTGTTATTTATACAGATGGATCTAGACAACGGTTTTATGTAAATATCTACTCTAATGGATTAAAACCAACCACCGTTGTTAAAAATGTAGATTGTAACAGTGCTGGTTCAATCACTGTTAATAACATACCTCCTTCTTATGAATTTAGCTTACATCCAGGCAATGCTTGGCAGGCCAGTAATATTTTTTCAATCGCCCAAGCGGGAGCTTACAATATAAAAATCCGCAAAAAAAATACTACCGATAATTGCGTTTTTAATTTAGATGATATAATTGTAGGCAATAGTAGTATTGATGCCATAGCCACTGTTTCTGCAACCACCTGCGGAGATAATAAGGGAGAAATAAAAGTAGCTGTTGCTGGTGCAGCCGAGAGCTATGTTTACCATATAAGTAAAAATGGTAATGTTTTAAATACTTCTGGACCTATTATGAGCAATGAATATACATTTTCTGAGTTAGGTAGTGGCAACTACACTGTACGTGTAAGGCTGAGTGATAGTAATAGTTGTACTTGGAGTGTTACTAAAGAGATTAGCGCTTCTTCTACCGGTATTATAAATGCTGTAGTAACTAAAAATATAGACTGTAAGCCAGGTACAATCACCGCAGCACAAACAGGAGGTACTCCTCCTTATTATTTTAGTATTGATAATGGTATCACCTACATTCCGTTTACGGATAACAATAAAACCACCATACCTATAAATAACGCTGGGTCTTATAGTATTCTAAGCAAAGACAGTAATAATTGCGAATCTAATGCACCAGCCATTACAGTATCAAAAGAAAATGAAATCATCTATACTATCAATAAAGAGCTACTTACCTGCAACGGCACTGATGATGCTAGAATTGCCATAAACGTTACAAGCACGGAAGGGTATGGCTTAACCTACAGTAAAGATGGTGGAGTTACTTTTCAAGATTCTAAAATATTTAGCAATTTAGCAGCTGGCTCCTATTCTATTATCCTTAAAAAAGAAAAAGGAGGAGACCAATGCCTAATAGATCATGGCATGGTTATCATTCCTTTAAAAACTGGTTTTAATGTTATTACAAAACTTACACAGGAGATAAGTTGTAATACAGCTTCTGCCACTATAGAGGTTACTACAAAAGACGGTGGCACCAAACCATTTACCTACAGTATAGATGGTTTTAATTTTCAAGCTTCTAGTACTTTTTCTAATTTAAAAAAAGGAGACTATACAATTACTGTAAAAGATGCTAAAAATTGCTTAAGTACTACAACTACAACTATAGCCGCTAGTACAAAGCCTACAGATCTTACTTTCACTTCTACGGCAGACTGTTACAAAAAAACAGCAACGGTGGCAGTAACTGTAGTAAATGGGAGTGCACCTTTTACATATAAAATTACAGATCCTTCCACTATTACATCACCAGATAACACATTTGCCAATTTAGCCCCTAAATCTTATAAATTTCATGTAACAGATAAAAACGGCTGTTCTTTTGTAAAGAATTACGAAGTTAAACCAGTCATAGATGTAGAAGTTTCTGTAATTGTAAAAAATAATGTCAGTTGTTTTAGTGGTACTGATGATGGCACTATTGCTGTTACGGTAAATAATTTTAACGCTTCTTATGAAATTGAAATAAGAGACAGTAATGATGCTATAACCACGCATGGGGCTTCAAATATTACTACCAATGTACATACCGTTTCTAATCTTGCTGCGGGGAACTATACTTTAGAGGTGCGCACAGGAACCTCTACCTGCTCCGAGAAAGTAACATTTGAAATTAAGAAACCCATCTCAAAAATTACTGTAGACCCACCTGTTGTTACACAAATTTCTTGTGGATCTCTTGGTTCTGTAAGTATTACAAGCACAGGTGGGTGGGGCAACTACCAATATGCTGTAATAAACCCGGATTCAAGTATCAGTACATTTCAGGCAAACACCACTATAAATGGTCTTAGTCAAACAGGAATCTATACCGTTATAGTAAAAGATGTTAATGGGTGTGAAAACAAAACACGAACTTTTGAGCTTACCGGCGATGATGTGCCAGAGGCAGTTATAAATCTTACAACTTCTAATTATTGTTATAGTAGCACCCAATTAGGAATATTAGACCTTACTATTTCTAAAGGCATTGCTCCTTATTACTATGAATTGAATAATGCTCCTGCTATAGCCATAGTAGGAACTACCCTTAAACTAAAAGATCTAACGCCAGATAGCTATGTATTAAAAATCATAGATAGCAAAGGTTGTAGTAGCATTGTTGACGATACAGAAATACTAGACCAATTTTTCGCCTACGCAGAAATTACTAAATCTCTTGGCTGTGGAAGTTCTCCTAATGCAGAAATAGATGTAGTTACGCAGAATGGTTATCAAAATATCACCTATGAGGTTAGCCGTAATAACAGCAGTTTTACGAGTACCACAATACCCTACATTACCTCCCAGACGGGAAACTATGTGTTTAAGGTAAAAGATGAGAAAGGTTGTTTAGTAACTACAACTGCCATTACTATATCCCCTACATCTGCTATTGTAAGTAAGACAGAAATAACCAAAACCTCTTGCGGTACTAACGGCACTGGTACGGTTAATTTAAGTGCTACTGGGGGTATCCCGCCTTATCAATTTAGTTTTGATGGCGCACCATTTTCTAATCAGACCCTTTACAGCGGTCTTGACGAAAAAACATACCCTTATATTATTAAAGACGCCGTAGGTTGTATTACTACTAATAATACGGTAG